>OFGE01003621.1_pt1 | contig 9847 bp, 14 predicted proteins | sample 1521681 | NCBI WGS metagenome assembly OFGE01 (sample SAMEA3504093, study PRJEB24116) | mouse gut metagenome | biome: mouse gut; feature: mouse-associated habitat; material: faeces | place: Denmark | collected 2011 | reverse complement strand
GGTGCCAGCCCTAATTTTTCAACTGCTCAAAAAACTTTAGCGGACAGTAATAATTGCCAAATTATAAATGGCTCGTAGAGTTCTGAATCTTATGCCTATTGTATTTTCTGCCAATCCCTGCTTCCGTAGCCATGTTTCGTATCTGCGTAGGAAGCACACATCTATATCTGAAAAACAGATGTCAAGATGCTTGTTGAACGATAGAAGCGAGTTATAGACTTGTTTCACGGACAACATATATCCGCGTCTGCCCTCATCAGTGAGCCGTTGGATTTGCTCACAGAATAGGTCATGCACGGTTTTTGGTTTAACTCGCTTGGCTCTATCGTCAATTAAGGTGCTTGCTGTAAACTCTTTACGCTCCGTTTTCAGTTTAACTATCTCTGCTGTCAGCTCGCTTGCCTTATCTGCTATCAGCTTGCTAAGATACTCATAATTAGGGCAATTAGGTTTTAGCGTATTTCTCTCAAAGTTCCAATACTTAGGATTGACGGACACGCCTAAGCTCTTGTACTTCTTTTTGCCGTCTTTGCATACTCGAATCATTAGAGGGTGTTCGCCATTTGCGAGAGTTTTTGACTTGTAACACACGATGTTAGCTGTTACGTTCATGCGGTTTACTTGGTTTAACTCTCGGTTTAACCGTCAGCTTCCGTGGGGCTGCCGCAGGCGTATAAGGGAATAAAAAAAGAGAGCTACATTTCTGTAACTCTCTGATTTTCTGTGGTGCCAACGGGAATCGAACCAGTGACACAAGGATTTTCAGTCCTTTGCTCTACCAACTGAGCTATGGCACCTTCCGTAGAAAATGATTTAGGCTTTATTGCAATTGGTTTCCCGTTTGCGAGTGCAAAGTTATAGCTTTTTTTTTATTCTGCCAAATTTTCTCGGCAGTTTTTTTATGTTTTTAGCGAATTTTTTCTTTCTCTTTTATTTTTTTTCTCTTCATTTATATCTGGAAGTGGCATCAGAAAGCGGTGCGAGAGGTTGTCCTTAAGGCAGTTGTGGCTTACGGAGATGTCGATGCTTTATGCACATGCTTTTTTTGTCATCTACAATCGCAAGCGTGCAAGTGTTCGTTGATTAGTGGTTGTCTCGGGATGTTTGTCTTCCGGGGGGCGGTCGTATGTATGGACATGAGGATACTTTCGCAATGAGTATTCTATGCAAGAAACGATGTGAGAAAAGAGGACGCTCCGAAACTTTTTCTGCTGCATAAGGTTTATTAGAATAAAGGTTGTCGTTTAAGGACACTGTATGAATTATGTCATATTTTCTATCAATAGGGGTATTCATTGATGGCGGCTATTATGCCAAGATAAATCGCGCACTCAAGGCTCGGGAGCGTTCTATAATCCGGGTGAAGGCGTTGTTCTCATATCTTTGCTCCGAAATAGCGTTGCAGGAGGGGGTGGATGTGACAACGTGTCAGATTACGGAAGCTCATTATTTTCGAGGGCGTTTCCGGGTGAGAGAGGCCTACGACAAGCATCTGTTGTACAATGAGCGGAAATTTGAAGATACGCTGATAGAGAACGACGTGGTGTTCCACTACAAGCATTTGCGCGAGGTAGAGCGGCCGGATGGTCAGACTGAAGTGATCGAGAAGGGTGTGGACGTATGGTTTGCTCTTGAGGCATACGAGCTTGCCACCTTCAGGAAGTTTGACTATGTGGTCCTGATTACAGGAGACGCTGATCATGAAATGCTTGTCTGCAAACTCAAGGCGCTCAAGATACATACGGTACTTCTCACGTGGAATCTCACTGATGTCGACGCTACATCGGCGCTTCTGAGCGATGAGGCGGCGCAGCATTGGGAGCTGTCGGAAAAGACCGACAGCAATCCCGAACTGAGGCGCAGGCTTCTTTACCGGCTCCGCGAACCTGCCGTGACGCAACTCGGCGACAACTTTTAGCAATGAATTTTTTTGTCATCTACTAATATAATAAATAAAAGGGGACAATCACCATTAATAATACAGATTATGAAGACACGCGTTTTTAAATTCTCGGGAGTCCTGTCGCTTATCATGCTCGTGGTAGGAGCGGTATCGTGCGGCAGCAGCATGCCGTCACCAAAGGATGTGGCTGAAAAGATAGAGTCGCATGATGTGCTTGCTGAGTCAGATTATACCACCATGATTGATTATTGCGGCGAATACGCCAAAAAAGCTCAGAAGTATTTCGATATCATCAATTCGCAGGCCGACTCCTTGTCGGCAGAGAGCGTGCAGGCCACTTCTGACCTGGCCAAGCTCTATGGAGAGTATCGCTATCTTGACTTGTTCCGCGATATTTTGGACAATACCGAGGAACGCGTTCTCGGGAAGAATAATGTCAGGAAGGTGGAGGAACTTGCCAAATATGAGGCATTTCCTCTTCCTGAAGGGGCAGGAGTCTCATTTCTTGATACCAATGTCATAGGAGACATCGAGGACATGCCTGCCGATTCCGGAGAGGTTATAGCTGCAGGTGTCGGCGAGGCCGTCAATGTGCCGTGACGGATGTATGAATGGTGTTATTTTCTCAAAAAGTACACTTTGTATACCCCGTTTCAAGAACATTATGGTGAAAGTGTCCTTCTTATGTATTAAACATTAACGGCGAGTCACGGAGTTCATGGCTGCTCTTTGAGAATGGCCGTTCTGCCAGATAGATTTTTTTATTTTGAAACTACTGACTAAGGGTATGGATTCGTCATACCCTTAGTCTTTGCCGTTCAGAATTCCATTCCGTAGTGGTAATGGAGTGTGTCGACCGGGAGTAGGGTGCCGGGGAGTATTTCGTAGCGGATGGTTATGTGGCAGTCAGCCTGTCGGCAGATTGCACGTAGCCAAGGTTGCCGCATGCGGTCAATAGAAGCAGGGTAATTATGCCGATAATCGTAGGCGTACGCTAAATTAGCTGTTTTTTTGTAAAATGTTGGCTGAAAGGACTGAAATCTGCGCAAGAGCAGATGTTGTGTAAGGATTTTTTGTTAACTTTGTGATTGAAGGGCCGATTGCCCTTCCGGAAATATTTAAAGAAAATAACAGCCCAATCTGCTGTTGGCATTACATTATCAACAAAAGCATCATGTTATGTTTGATTATAAAGAAATAGAACGAACCGTCAAAGATAATCATCTTCCATTTCAGAAAATAGAAGGTTCCGATAAAGATATTTTGACGCAAAAGCTATATGATACTTTTGTATTTGGTAATCCTCGTGCATTATGGCTGAACTTTAAATATGTGCCATATAGTATAGATTGTAACATGGAAGACCCTTATTTTCATTTATTGGATATAATTGATAAAAATATCATTCTCTATTTCTTTATTGATTATTGGAACAAGGATTTCGTCGTTTATAAAGCAAGAATGGCCGATATACATAAATTTATCGGTGACTGTGAAGGCCTTGATGAATACTACTTAATAACAGAGGATTTTATGGAACTGTATAGTATAACAGATCATGATGATTTGCTTTATATTGACGTGCGGAAAAATGAAATGAAGAAGTTGATGACAAATGAATAAACTGTCCTGACGGTCAGTTTTTGTCATGCCCATTAGCAACCTTAAAATGAAAGAAAAATGAAAAAAGACGCATCCAAATTGATGACAGAAGAAAAGTTCTGGACAATCATCGAAGAATCCGATCGTGGACGCAAACTCAAAGAGTGCCTGACCTTACTTTCTGAAGAAGAATTGTTCGGGTTCAGATATTGGTGGGAGTATTTCTGCAAGCTCTCCTATAAGCAGGAATTGTGGGCTGTGGCCTATGTCGTGCTTGGCGGATGTAGCGATGACGGATTCGATTATTTTCGCTTTTGGCTTATAGCGCAGGGACGGGAGGTGTTTTACAACGCATTGGAAAATGCAGACACCCTGTGTGATGTATTCTCGGAGCTTGAGGACCCGGAGGGAGAAGATTATCCGGAACAGGAGGACCTGGATTATGCCGTTCAAACAGTCCTTGGAGAACGAACTGGCGATGGTGATTACTTCTATGCTGCGGCAGAGGACTATTCCTTACCGGGTTATGCTGACGGAATAGAGATAGAATGGGAAGAGGACAATGAAGAATCCATCCGTAAGGTGTGTCCACGAACTTTTGATAAATGGTGGGGGAACGATGTGTTCTGAACCGGGTTTCTAACAAGCTGATTAATCTCCCTTAAAGGGCAGATCATCCGTGGGATATTATAAACCCAATAAAACAAATATGTATGAGCGATATGTTTGAGAAATTTTATGAGCGATACGCTCCAGAAGAAAAGGAAGTAATCGTTTTGATTCAACACACTTTGGGTGCTGGATATGATAATAATGGCTTTTGGGATATGACCGTCATATCTCTGGGTATGGTGTTTTGTGCCACCGGTGAAGTCAATATTCGAGAGGGCCGGCTGGAATGGCCCGTCACCGAGGAAGAAAAAAATAGTGAAAGAGGTTGGAAACGATTTGAGAGAGAACAAATCTGCCGTATCAAGGTCAGGAAACTGTTGGATGAGTATGTGCCAAAGCATACCACCCCTGAAAAATTCAACAGCTGGGCTGTTACAGAGGTGCTGGAACAGTCGGTTTCCTGCCCGGAGTTAGAGATGGTTTTGGAGGAATATAATAAGCCTGTGGTCATAGAGGACAAGGTGCTGGGAACACTGATTCTAAATCGGGAGTTTGATATGTTTGAGACTACCTTCTTATGGAACGGCAATGAGGTTTCTTTCATGCTTGAGGTTAACCCGGAGAGCAAATCTTCATGGAGCCGTGCCCGCACAGCGGCAAAAAAATTGGTTGCCGAGCAGGAAACATGGGATGAAACCATGCGGAAATTTGCAGCAAAGAAACTCACTGCACTTGCCAACGACTGGTTGGCTGAGGATGTGGAAAGCAAGGGTGCCGGGCCAATCACTGAAGAAACGTTTGCGAAGCGTATTGCACTCTCGGAAATTTCCATCACGTCAGGCGGTAGCTTTACTGCTTATTACAACGATGATGATATGTTTTGGGGGCATGCCATAGAGGTTCATGGTTCTTTGAAGAAAGGCATTCTCGATGCCAATATTGCTGGATAGTCAATCGAATATCCGACCAATTTTGTCTTCTAATGAACAGAACGACATATTTACAAATTTCAAATAGGTTTATAATACGCGGATGAACCGCCAGTAATGGTCGATTATCCGCCAGACTAAAAACAGGAGAATGAATTATGTCAAGATTAGGTGTTTTATATGCTTTAAAAGAAGATGAACTGAACAAACTTCGTTCCTTGCCACATGATGAACGATATGACTATATGTTAGAGGAAATAGAGGAAACCTTATTGGAAACACCTCGTGGTTGTGAGTTGGATAAAGCATGGGAAGGTATCCAATATTGCCTTGGTGGAGGCGAGTGGAATGAGGAAAATTCTGTTCCGGCAAACATTGTGTTCGGTGGAGAGTTTTTAGTTGAAACAGACGATGAAATCATTACTCTGAAAACTCATTCCGAGGTAAAACAGATAGTTGTCTATTTACATCAGAATAATCTGCAGGAAATTATACGAAAGAATTTTCCATTGATAGATGAACAGGAATATTCATTACCTAAAAATGATGATACCTTGAATTATCTTTTAGGTTGGAGTGGAGATATTCAATCGTTTTATGAGAATGCTCAAAAAGAAGGTTGTTCAGTCATCTTTACGGTTGATTTGTAACAAAAGCAGAAAATATTGATAACAAACACCTGTTCCGCCTAACGGCGGCAAGCTGCAACCCATTGCACTGAAAGAAAACTGAATGAAACAATTATCAAATAGAGCCGAAAGTTACTTGAACGGTCTTGACAAAGATCCAAACTGGTGTTGTGACAAAGAAACGCAGACTGTATCTCAGGTGTAATTTATGGCGAACTGGTTGCTCAAAATGCGGACAACCAGCAGCAAATAAACTTAATAAACGAGACGTTGCCAGACATTAGTAGCATAGAAAAAATGAAAAGAATTGAAGAAATAAAAAAGCAATTGGTTAAAAGAGCAACCGGTTTTACAACCGGAGGATTCAAGCCAACAAATTCAGACACCAAATGTTGGATTGGTCGAGTGTATCTATATAGAGAAGATGAAGATATACCGATAGATGACAATGGTGCAATAATGTTTCCGTTATTGCAAATATGCCTTGAAGAACTGCCATATATGCCTGCTGCACTTAAAGGTTCAAAGGTATTGACTGTTTTCGTGTCTAAAAATATGCCCGGCAGATTGACCGACAACGGAAATAATTGGGTTATTCGTGAATACAAAGAGGAAGATATATTGGTTTTCAAAGATATCTGCAATAATTCCTCACCCATTACACCTTATCCATTAAAGAGCCAACTTGTTAATGAAGATTATCCTGTATGGGATAGCGGCGACATTCCAATGGATATGGAAGACGAGTTGGTGGAAATGGAAGAGTCTGGAGAAATCTCCGACTATTATGACTATGCAGATTGTTTTCCCGAGCATAAAATAGGCGGTTATCCTTGTTATATTCAGTCTGGTATAAATTTTGGCGATGGATATGAATTTATGCTTCAGATAGCTTCTGATGAAAAGGCTAATCTCAATATCGTAGATAACGGAAATTTCTATTTGGCGAAAAACAGCCAAACCGGAGAGTGGAGGCTCTATTGTGATTTCTATTAGTAAGCGCACCAAACGCACCAAACGGATCAATCTCTCCAAAAGGTCGATTATCCGCCGGACATTATTATCAATAAATTAATAAATTACAATTATGGACTTTATAAACAAACTTTTAGACGAAAATTACGAGTGGGGTGATGAACGTATTGATGAAGACGTTTACGATGAACTGAGTGCCGAACTCATCATTGATTACTTAAAGAAACATGATTCAGAAATTCGCCAAATGCTGGCTCTAAGCTGGAATTTTGATAATCCTAAGAAAATTATCCAATGGATTGTCGAGCAGCCCGATACAGACAAAGGAACATGCCTGCTACTTTATTGGCGGATGGCTCCAGATTTCAGCAAACAGTTTGTAAACCGTGAGGAATGTGAAAATACTCATAGTTGGTATCTTGAAGATTATGACATCATCCAAACAATTGAACAGAATTACACAGCAGGATTTTACAGGAACCAACGCTACGCTTTCAATCCTTGCCATGATTCGTATCAAGATGGATATGACTGGACTGCAAGTTTGAATCCTTCGGAATTTAAGGTTCCCATTCCCCAAGAAATGTTTACCGCTTTAGATGGTATTGCATTGGATGTGCCTTCTTGGGAAGAAGGTATCCCTGAAGACTTGCAACCTGCAATGGATCGTTTGGCTGATTTAGTAGATGAATAATATGTTGATAACAAGCACCTATTCCACCTAACGGTGGCAAGCTGCAACCCATTATTGACGATGAAAAAAGAATGTGAAAATATATTCGGAAACAAATCTAAGTTCGCAATAGAAGTAAAGCTATGGCAACTTAATGAAAGTCCTATATTCATAAACTATTGTTTATGGATAAGCAACAATATGGTCGGAAATATTGAACAATCTGCTGTGTTGTCAGCAGAATGGGATCGTATCTTCAATGTAACTGAACAAAAAGGACAACGCTATATTTCCTCTGATAATTTGTCGGCAAATACGTTCACAGACAAATTAATTGAAAATATCTGGCTTAACGAATGTGATTTCACGCAAAATCCAGCATTCCCTAATCTTGACATACTTTCGCAGCATGGAGAGTGCTTTGAAGGTTATTTCGTGTTTCTTGTAGAACAACAAGGTTATGAATGGCTACTAACAAAAGATAACATAGATAATCGGTATTATAACATCAAGTTGCCCGCAGGAATGATATATTCATATTTTGAGGAATTTTCAAAATGGATTAGAGATTCAACAATCTTGGCATTACGAACTGATAAAGCGCCAATAACAAGCGAATAATTACCACAAGGTCAATTATTTCCCGGACATTAGCTGCTGAAAATAAATTAATAATAAAAAAGAAAAACAATGATTAGATATATAGAGAAAGGCGACATATTCCGTATTGAGGGTGTGAGCAGTTATGCCCACGGATGTAATTGCGCCGGTGCAATGGGTAAAGGCATTGCTGTGCAATTCAAAGACAAATATCCAGAAATGTATTTTGAATATAAGCTGTTGTGCAAAGAAAACAAGTTTTGCCCCGGAGATGTATTTGATTATGATTATGGCAACAGACATATATATAATCTTGGCACTCAAGCAACGTGGCGAACACGAGCTAAAATAGAGTATATCAAAAAGGCATTGATACAGATGCTTGAGTTAGCCAATCGTGATAATGTAACTGCAATAGCCTTGCCTGCCATCGGTGCTGGATTAGGGGGATTAAAATGGGATGATGTAAAAGCTATTTTGAACAAAGTTTCAAACGATTATCCTAACGTTAATTTGTATGTAGTTGAAACTTATCAAGGTGAATAGAGGCAGATAACAAGCAGATTAATCTCCCGAAAGGTCGATTATCCGCTGGACATTATCGGTATCAATAGTAGTATGGAAGAAAATAAGTTGATAAAACGTAACGAAGCGGTAACAAGAACTGCCTCAAAAAAAGGTAGCTATATGAGTGATACTAAATGGGCAAAATTATTGCGAGCCATTTGGAAGTCTGAGTGTAAGTTTTTTTGGAATAATAGAAATCCCGTTCTTGCAAAAACGCTGACTGAAGAACAACTTTGGGTTATTAGACTTGAAGATTATTTGGGCGATGGCAAGTACACAGCAGATGATATTGCTGGGCCAATTAGGACTAAAGAAATTGAATACATTATAATTTATTTTCAATCAAAAGATGAGTTATATAAGACGAAAGAATTGATTGATTCATTGGGAAAATATGAATATGATATAGATGAGATTGAGAGAACAATAACATTGTTTGGGTACCGCTAACAAACAGCAAGCCAAATGAATAAGCGGAACGCTGCCAAACATTATCAACTACCCAAGTAATAAAATGGAAATCACCCAATCTAATATAATAGAAGCTCTGTACTGCAAGATAAATAGGAACTCAAGCAGCTTTAAACTGTCCAGACAAAAATTTAAAATATTGTTTGGCTTTGATCCGACATATTATTGTTACGAGTGGTATGCAACCATACATAAACGAATTAATGAAATGTATAACGGTTGTGTTGAAACACAGTATTTTGCAGCATTACAGTGTATTTTAGGGCTTAAGGCATTGATTTACTCATCCCCTAAAAGCAACTCATACGAGAATGAGTATTCACTTTTATATGCCTTCCTTAATATTATAAATATAAACCGTTCACAAATTAGGAATAAACAGCCTTTGCGGGAGAAGTTATTTGGGACTTTTTTATTTTGTACTCCGTCGCCTGAATATATTGTATGTGGCACTCGCATATCTCCTACAGGATTGCTGTATTATCATAAAGTGAATATTGATATGGCGGTATATGAGATAACCCATTTGTCAGATATAAATAAACATATTGATGAACCGGAAATAGGTCAAATTAATAAAATCTTGAGTGTTGCATATAACTACCTCACTGGCAAAGAACTGTTCATGCCTCAATATCGTTATATGGATATTTATGGCTATTATTTCTTTAATCCTCTGGATTATATAAATCTGTATCAGTATGATAGACGTACTTTTTATGAACTTATGGATAAAAGTGTCGTTGGAAAATTTACATTCATGAAAAGAGCGTTTGTATATAATTATAATCTTTACATCGTTGACAATATAGATAAGATTATAGAACTTAAATACGCGAGTTCGGGATAAGAATCTTCAATTTACAACCAAGCTAAAGGACATAGT
>OFGE01003612.1_pt1 | contig 9878 bp, 9 predicted proteins | sample 1521681 | NCBI WGS metagenome assembly OFGE01 (sample SAMEA3504093, study PRJEB24116) | mouse gut metagenome | biome: mouse gut; feature: mouse-associated habitat; material: faeces | place: Denmark | collected 2011 | reverse complement strand
AACTACAACTTAGTAGTGCTGTGAAGCAATACCAACATATTTATTGACTAACACCATTTTCATATATCATATCATCCAAAATCCTCGTTCTACCTTTTCTGCCATTTCCCTGATCTGGGTGCCGCTTATGGGATAATGTTCCCGTTTCACATCCACCAACCTATGTACCGCTTCCGGATATGCCCTGTTAAAATATTCCCCGTAGCTCTCCTCGCTGCTGTACACAGCGTCCAGTCGGTTCCCCAGCACATTTCTGACCAACGGGGTCTCTGCCTCCCAGTCCTCTGAGCCGTCAGGCAGACGCAGTCCGGTGATGTCAATCAGTACAGGTATCACGTCCGCATATTGGGTCGCTTCCCTGCAGATCTTGTCAAGCTGTTTGACCCGCTCCTCCACGGACAGCCAGTCCTTCGGATAATCCTCCAGAATCTTTTCCTCATCGGCTCCGCCCCAAAATAAGATTACATAGACCTTTTCACACTCCTGCGCTGCAGTGTCTACGCAAAACTTGTGGCCTTTGTGAAATGGCAGGAATTTGCCTCCATACATTCCTATTTTATATTGTTTCAAATATGTCCCTCTTTCTATGGGCTTTTTTTACCAAAGTTCCCGGCAGAGCGCGTCCGTCTCTATCAGAATCCTGTAGAGCGATATCAAAGACACGGTATCCCGCAGATGACTATGCCCGCCCCCCGGTTCTGATTTTTTAGCTGCCTTTTTATGTGAAAACAGTATAGCACATATTTTATGTCTGTTCCATCCTTATTCAATGCTTTTTTGAATCTGTCTGTTTGTCTTGCAGATATTTATAGCAGACTACCGATAGATAAATTTCGGATATTTAGTTGTTGGAGCCGATGATGTCCTGACGGAAAGTCTGCTGGTATTGTGCCAGTATCTATATAAGCACTGTGGCCAGAAGGCCGTCCTCCTCATTGACGAGTACAATGTGCCCCTGGACAAAGCCCGGCATTTTGGCCACTACGACGAGATGGCCAAGCTGATCCGCAACCTCTACAGCAGGTCGCTGAAGAGCAATGGCTGCCTCCAGTTCGCGATGATGACCGGAACGACATCATCCGCAGTTTCATACAGGCGGCGAAGCCGGCACGGCCCAGACGAAAGCGGGCTTTGGAACGGGGAAATGAAAGGATGGGATGGCAATGGGGACAGAAAACCGTAAGCATAAGGACAGCCTGTTCGTGGACCTTTTTTATGAGGACGAATCCGCGAAGAAGAATCTGCTGAGCCTGTACAATGCATTGCACGATACAGAATATCAGGACGAAGGCATCATCCGGAAGGTAAGGGTGGGGGACGTGCTGTACAAGAACTTCAAGAACGATATCTCCTTCGAGGCGGACGGCAGGGTGCTGGTGCTGGGTGAACACCAGAGCACCGTGAACCCCAACATGCCCCTGCGCTGCCTGATGTACGTGGGGAGGGCCTATGAGCAGTTGGTAGAGAAGAAAGCCCGGTACAGGACGACGCAGGTAAAGATACCGACTCCGGAATTCTATACATTTTATAACGGCACGGAAGATTTCCCGCTGGAGAAGGAGCTGAGGCTGTCCGATGCTTTTCTGGACGCGCCCAGCGGAAATTCCGCGGAGCTGAAGGTGAAGGTCATAAACATCAATTCCAACAAAGCGCATATAATCCTGAAAAAATGCGGGATATTAAGGGAGTACAGCCTGTTCGTGGATAAGGTGAGGGAGCACTCGATAGAAGAGGATTCGATAAAGCGGGCAATCAATGAATGCATCAGGCAGGGAATCCTGTCGGATTATCTCAAGCGGAAAGGGAGCGAGGTGACCAATATGCTGATAGCGGAATACAGCTACGAGGAAGATATCCAGGTAAAGCAGCAGGAGGCGATGAAGAAAGGCCAGGAGGAGGGCTGGAAGGAAGGCCGGAAGGAGGGTCTGGTTCTGTCAGCACAGATATTCAGGACTTTGCAGTGCAATCCGGACTTTACAGATACGCAGATTGCAGAGATGGTAGGCTGCAGCACTGATGATGTGGAAAGCACCAGAAAGGCGTTCGGGCTATGACCAATCGTTGGCAGAGACTCCATCCCGGACGCCCTCGGCATATGTCGCCCGTGGCCGTCTGGGATTTCTGATTTTCAGGACAGGCTCATGCTATCTTCAAACAAGGCATCAATCTCTGCAATTTCTTTCTGGACTCTGCCTGCTATTTCATTGTTAATAAACTCTTGCTTTATTTTTGCTATAAATCTCACATCAGAGAATAAATGTGTAATCGCATTTACCAAACTCCCTATATCTAAATTCTTAGGATTCTTAGTTATTGCAGTCTGGATAATCGTACTTGTTGATGCAATGGAATTTGAAATCAGCAATATCTTTCTAGTCCTCACCTCAAACCAGTCCTTATCCTCGTCCGCCTTTCTGAATAACCCATGCGTAAGCGAAATGATGATATCGAATAACTTTGATACAACAAATGAGACTCCCACAATTTTAGCATCTCGCGCAAAGCATAATGCATCATAGTTTTCACGGTATAGCTTACTGGAGAACTCCTCATTTATACTTGAAAGCAATGGCACTGGCAAACCCAGCTTTGTAAATTCATCGGATTTAAGATGCTGTGCCTGCGCAAATAAAGCAGCCGGCAGATTCAAAAAATCTGCTCTGACCTCGTCATAGCATTCTTTGAACATCTGGCCCATAAATACTACTTCCGGGGTAATAACCATCTTTCTCCCGCCTGTAACCGGATCCACCCTGGATATTCTGTTTGTATTAAAATTGTGAAACGTAATGCAATCGGTCAAAATATTAGCGGTTCCAAAAAACCAGCCTAATATGGGGTCATGTCCAAGCGTATACATGCGATGGTATTTTCCACCCATGTTTATTCCTAAATCTTTGGAGCCTTTCGTAATATCATATGGAACAGTCTGATACAAAATATTAATCCAATGGCCTGTTCCATGCTTCTCCTTATGTTTATCCCTAAATCTATCATTCGCCTCTCTATGCGCTCTTTCAATAGATTTATCGTTATGGGCGAGCCTTTCTGATGGGTCAAAGCTCTTACCATAATCAAACTTCTCCGCCACATATGGAAACACAAGAGATTTTGTAACCTGGAGCGCCGTAGCAATTGCAATGAATGATAAATCTGTCCTATTGACAATGCTTGTTTTTCCAGAAAACTGCTTATTGATTTCATCGAGTTCAGCAAAGACATTTTGTATTTCGCTCTCTGTCATAATATCTTCCAGAACAACAGGGTTTGGCTCATGTAAATTTGCCTGTGCAACAATTTCATTCCATGATTCAAGTTGTGGTTTGTTCTCTAAAGGTCTATCATGGCCTCTTTCTGCAATCTCTGTAGAAAGCTTATGTATTTCCTTCTCTTTCCCTAAAGAACGGAGCAGCTCCAATGATGCATCAATATTGCTGTCAGCAGCACTCCTTGACGCTTTCAAATCAGAATCTCCAAGCAATGAGTCAGAAGTATCCTGATTCATTTTCAAGACCTTATTTATATCCATTTCATCATCAGAATATCTGAATCTGCTCATGCCGGCCCCCCCATCTATGACGCGATTCCCAAATCATGCCGTAAGTCTTTAATAGCCGCCTGCAATAATATATTTAAACCGTTCAAGTACTCTATTCTTTCTTTATCTGCATCACATTCTTCCTTCAGCGCCTTAAGGATTGCTGTCTGCTTTTTCAGTGCGTTATTATATAATAGTTCCTTGGATTCGCGCAATTTTTTATTCTTAACATAAGATGTCACTCCCATCGCGGCACCACCTAAAACAACAGCCGGAGCAGCTAAAACTGCAATTCCGGCAACCATTCCACCACCAATTAATGCACCAGCGGCAGCTAAACCACTTGTGATACCGGCAGCGCTCAATCCGACGACCGAACCTCCAAGATATAGTCCGGCAAACCCAATACCTGCACCTACGCCTACTCCAACGGCTCCTGCAATCGCCTCCCCTATTGGTGAATTTCCAATTCTTCTCGACTTGTCTTTTAAGGCCGCGTCTACATCATCGATGACAGACTGAACAGTTTTTAGCGCATCCTGACTCTGAAATTTCATATCTGACTTCTTTGTAACATAATTTCCCATATCATTTCCCTCCTTACACTGTGTGCTCCCCAAGCCTATTTTTATAGGAGCGCATAATCCACCAGCATCTTTTTTAGCTGCTTTTCTGTCGTTTCGGCATCTGCATTTAAGCAAATATCTACTCCACACGCTTCATTGCGGCAATTTAAAACATTTATTTTAATATCAACATATTTCTTCAACAACTTTTCGATAATATTATGCATAGGCTTCAAATTTACGATTCCCAATATTATATTATTCAGCCAGACATGTTTGTTAAGGATTTTTCCCAAATCCTTATTACTCATTTTTGCATTCATATTTATATGAACGCTTATTGTCCCACGGCTATTTTCAGCATGGAATTCATCAAGTTGAAAGTCAATACTAATATCTTTTTTACTTTTCAGCAATTTAGATATCAAGTCAGAAATCATATGTTTCATGAATTCAGACTCTATATTCACAATATCCTGCATCCTTTATTCTCTGGATCTCCTTTTTATCCTGAACAACCATTCCCTAGGTTCATCGCACTACCCCTACCCAACATTGTTCAAAAGCTTTTCCAAATCACTTGTACGAATCGATGCCTCAATGTTTAGATGGACATGTAGTTTCTCATCCCTATTTTCAATCGCAAAATCATACAGCTGGACATCCGCATCACATTTCTTTTTTTCCAAAGCTTTATGCGCCACTCTTGAAATGATTCCCTTCATAAATTCTGTTTCAATAATCATACAGTCCTTTTTTCCATTCATTTTTCCACGCTCTTCCTTTCCATAATCGCTCGTCTTCGTTATCCCTGCCAGGCTACTCTCTGGTACTTATTATAGCAAAAATTTTTCTGTCAGGTGTCTGCTGCCAGCAGATTTTTCCTCATTTACCGCAAAAATTTTCCAAAACTTCCTGGCGATATGTTATAATACCCTTACCGACCAGGAGGTTTCCCATGACAGTCTACGAGAAAGCGTTGGAACTATGGCATCAAAAAAGCATAACCACGGACGCCGCTCTGGCCGAAGCCCTGAACAGCCACAGCATAGCTTTCGCCTTCCATTCCGGGAAAATCGAAAACGACCGCATCACCTATCACGATACCAGGGAAATCTTCGAGCATGACGGCGTCACCTCCTACACCGGCAATCTGCGGACTCTGTTCGAGATCCGAAACGCAAAAGAGGCATATGAGCTGTTCCTGGAGTCCTTCGGGCAGAAGCGCCCTCTGGATGAGGCTTTCCTGAAGGAGCTGCAGCTCCAGCTGACCCACGGCACCTACGATACCAGGCGCTGGCAGATGGGCGAGCGCCCCGGCCAGTATAAGCTTCACGACTATGTGACGGGGCGGAATGAGGCGGGGGCTCCTCCGGAGGATGTAGAGGAGGAGATGGCAGAGCTGCTGGAGGAATTGCAGTATATTGCCCCTGAGCAGGCGCTGACGGCAGCGGCATATTTCCATGCAAAGTTCGAGAACATCCATCCTTTCGCGGACGGCAACGGGAGAGCCGGGCGGCTGGCCATGAATTATCTGCTGGTCCTCCACGGGCATCCCCCCATCATCATCCACGAGGAGGACCGAAAGGAGTATTATGCCGCCCTGGAGGCGTGGGATACGGGACAGGATTTGGTGCCGCTGCGGAATTTCTTAAAGAGCCAGACCGAAAAGACCTGGGAGAAGCAGATTGCAAAATCGGAAAGGAAAACGCTAAAATCCAACAAAAATTCAGAAAAACCTTGATATGCTCCCCCATTTATGTATATAAGAAAGAGAGAAAGATAGCAATCTTTCAAATCTATCTCCGCTTACCGATAGCGGAGCCGAAACAAATAATCGGGTCCAAATGATTCGTAAGGATTCTTTCTCCGGCAGGACCCTTGCTTTTTACAGGAAAGGCCCTGTCGGATATCCTGAAAACCCATGCCGACTTAACGGCAGAGCTACAGGCAGTGTTTTCTATATACCATACATCCCCAGATAAGCCCTCGTATTCCGGCACATCTCCTCAAAAAGCTTCCTTGCGTCCTCCAATCCGCAGGTCACCAGCGGGTCGCCCGCAAAGGCCTGGAAGATGCCCTCCACGTCCCGTCTGGCAATCGCCTCCGACAGCGTCTCCTGCTCCCCGCAGATCCTGGCTATCAACGGGTAGATGGACTGCGGGATGCTCCCCGCGAAGACCGGGGTCAGGCTGCCCGCCCGAAACACCGCGTTGGTCTCCACCACCGCCCCCAGCGGCAGGTTGGGAATCTGCCCCCGGTTGGGGATGTTGACATTGGTGACCAGTTCGGTCAATCCCAGCAGGGCACGAATCTGGTTCACGCCCTCCTCGCCGGTGCCGCTTATCTTCACCTCTTCCTCCCCGCTCACCAGCCGGGCGCTCCTTTCCAGGCGCTTTGCCAGATCCTCCTTGCGCCACGACACAGGCGTAAGCCCGAAATGCATCTCCCTGACCCGCTCAGGGCTCTCCAGATACCATTTCCCTTCGCAGAACTCCGCCAAGTGTCTGTCCCCTGCCGCCGCGATCTGGCCAAAGCGCAGGAACAGATCCATCTTCACCTTCTCGTCGCAGGCGAAGGCATTGTTCATCCAGTTGCTGTCCGCAGGGTCCTCTCCCCCACGTCCGTCCGGATGCTTTTCGCAATATGCACGGTAAACCGGGAACAAATCCACGTCCCGGTACCTTGCCTCCGTGAGCCAGGTGAAATGGTTCACGCCCACAGGATTGACCTTGATCTCATGCCGCTCCACCGCCGGGATGCCAAGCTCCTCCCGCACTACCTCCCCCAGGAACTTCTGGGTGCCGAACACCTCATGGCAGCAGCCGAAGGCCTTTATCTCCGGGAAGACATGGTACAGCGCCTTCACGCAGAGTGTCATTGGGTTGGTATAATTGATGACCCAGGCATCCGGACAGCAGCTCCTGATGCCCTCCGCGATGACCTCGTACATGGGGACGGTGCGCATGGCCCGAAGTATCCCTCCAGGGCCGCTGGTGTCGCCCACGGACTGATAGATGCCGTACTTCTCCGGCGTATGGACATCGGACTCCATCTCGTCGAAGGTGCCGGGCAGGATGGACAGGATGACGAAGTCCGCCCCGGTCAGAGCCTGCTCCAGCGTCTCTACCGCTTTGTAATGCCATGTGGTCCTGGCCCCTTTGGCGGAATTGAATCTGTTGCCGATGATTTCATTGTTCTTCGCCGCCTGTATGTCGATGTCATACAGATCGACTCTTCCGCTGATGTCCTCACAGGTCATCAGGTCGCTCATCAGGCCCCAGGCCCAGCCCCTGGAACCACCGCCCACGTAGGCGATTTTGATGTCCTCTGCTTTGCTGCCATTGTACCTCATGTCTTTCTCTTCCTCCTTATCCGCACAGCTTCTATTTGGCCTCAAGCCTACAGCGTCACGCCCTGCTTGAGGATTGCCATATCGTGATATCCCGCTTCCTCGCTGCGGACCTTCCTGCCCGAGGCCACCTCCAGCACATAGCGAAACAGTCTCTCGCTCTCCTCGTCCATGGAACCGTCCTCCGCCAGCACGCCCGCGTTGAAGTCGATCCAGCCGGACTTTCTTGCGGCCAGGGCGGAATTGGTGGAAATCTTCACCGTAGGCACAGGACAGGCGAAGGGCGTCCCCCGCCCTGTGGTGAACAGTACGATATGCGCTCCCGCCGCGGCCAGCGCCGTAGAGGCCACCAAATCATTTCCCGGCGCACCTAAAAGGTTCAGGCCGGTCGAAACACCCCTCTTCCATATCGTCTCGCCGTACTGCAGCACGCCCCGCACTGGCGCGCTGCCGGATTTCTGGGTGCAGCCCAGGGATTTTTCCTCCAGCGTGGATATCCCGCCCTTTTTATTCCCAGGAGAAGGATTCTCATAGATGGTCTGGTTGTGGCTCTTGAAATAATTCTTGAAATCGTTGATCAGGGCCACGGTCCGGCGGAAGAGCTCCTCATTGGCGCAGCGGTTCATCAGGATGGTCTCCGCGCCGAACATCTCCGGCACTTCCGTGAGTATGGTAGTCCCCCCTTCCGCGATCAAAAGATCCGAGAACCTGCCCACCGCCGGATTCGCCGTGATACCTGAAAGCCCGTCAGAACCTCCGCACTTCATGCCGATTACCAGTTCGCTGCATGGAATGTCGGTTCTTTCAAAACCCTCTGCATATTCTATCAGCTCTTTCACAAGCTTCAATCCATCCTCAATCTCATCCTCCGATTCCTGGGCCGCAAGGAACTTCACACGATCTGGATCATAATCTCCTATGTATTCTTTCAGTATATCGATATTACTGTTCTCACAGCCAAGTCCCAGAACCAGTACTCCTCCTGCATTAGGATGACCTGCCAGATCCACCAGAATGCGTCTGGTGTTCTCCTGGTCGTCTCCCATCTGGGAACAGCCGTATGGATGAGGGAATGCCGCAACGGTATCTACGGACCCCTTAATAAACCCCTGCGCCCGCCTCTCGATGGCGGAGGCCACATTATTCACACACCCTACCGTCGGAATGATCCACACTTCGTTACGGACGCCTGCTTTTCCGTCAGTCCTCCTGAACCCCTGAAAATAATGAGCCTCCTGTGAAATCAATGGTTCCGCCTGCTTCGGCTCGTAGGTATAAGTAAGCAGGTCGCCAAGCCCTGTCTTCATATTATGAGTATGAATCCAGGAACCTTTTTTAATATTACATTTTGCAACGCCTACGGGCGCCCCGTATTTGACGATCTCTTCGCCTTCCTGGATGTCGCATAAGGCAAATTTATGGCCCTGGGGTATCGGCTCTGTCAGAATGATTTCTTCCCCGTCTGCAATAAGTACCTGATGCTCCTTCAGAGGCCTCAACGCAACCGCAGCCTTATCGTCCGGATGGATCTTTATAAATATCTGCATATGATCCTGATTTCCTTTCCTTAAATATTTCCTCAAGTCAAAGACCCCGCCGCAAACTTCGGGATGTCTGACCGCCGCACTGATTATAAAAATGTAAGAGCTTACACAAAACATACCTCTTTATTCGTAATTAGTCAATATAAATTTTAATCCAAATTCTAAATCGTCATTCTGCATAATTTTCAATATTAAATATTGTGAATCATTCCTCTGCAAAAAGATTGCATTCACACTTCTGCATGATATAATAAAGTAATATGTAAGGGCTTACAATCCGGATATGAATATTGTAAAGGAAGTGGGATTATGAATATCTATGACATCGCCAAAATAGCAGGCGTATCGATCGCTACCGTATCCAGAGTCGTGAACGACAGTCCAAAAGTCAGCGAAAAGGCAAAGGAAAAGGTCCGTAAAGTAATGGAAGAAAACAACTATACGCCCAATGTATTTGCCCGGGGGCTTGGCCTTGGCTCCATGAAGACTCTCGGCATTATCTGTCCGGACGTCGCCGATATCTATATGGCGAAAGCTGTTTCTTATCTGGAAAAGAATCTCCAGGGATACGGCTACGACTGTATCCTGTACTGCAGCGGTTATGACGCGGAGGATAAGCAGCAGGCCGTGGAACGAATCATGAAGAAGCAGATCGACGCCCTGATCATGGTAGGTTCGGATTATGCGGAGGACTCTCCTGATTATTTCCATTGCCTTGTCACTGTATCAGAACAGATTCCTGTCTTCCTGATCAACGGTAATGTGGATGAGGGCAATATCTACTGTGTCTATGCAGATGATTTTCAGGCTGTGTATGACGTAGTGGATGAATTACTGTTTGCGGGCAGCAGAAGGATTCTTTTTCTTACGGATTCTTT
>OFGE01003610.1_pt1 | contig 9883 bp, 7 predicted proteins | sample 1521681 | NCBI WGS metagenome assembly OFGE01 (sample SAMEA3504093, study PRJEB24116) | mouse gut metagenome | biome: mouse gut; feature: mouse-associated habitat; material: faeces | place: Denmark | collected 2011 | reverse complement strand
GTGGATACCAGAGTATTCGAGGAGCAGAGCAGGCTGATCCTGAAGCTCGCGAAGAAAGAGCCGGGGATCTTCCTTGGACGGTGCGCGAACTTTGTATTGGCCAAGCTGCCGCACACGTATTCATTCTTTATCTATGCGGATGACGATTACAGAGAAAAAGAAGGGCAGGAATATTATCAGGGTCAGACGCTTGCAGAACTTAAGGAACGCGACGAGAAGAGGAATGAATATTATCTGCGGTATACGGGAACGAAAAGAAACGATCCGAAATGTTATGATATGGTCGTCAATGTAGGCAAGACAGGAGTTGAGGGCGCCGTACAGATGATCCTTGACTATGTAAGGAAAAAAGAACAACAGATATAGAAGAGATATGACAGGCGGAAGGTCATTTTTCCCGGTTTTTCTGAGATATCAGCATCTCCCTTATTGACTCTGCTATGGTAAAATGATAAAATAGCGGAACAGGTGATGATAAATAGTAATCAGGCGGGAAAGGACTGCTTATGGGTAAATTGGCATTCAAGACATTGCGTGAAAATGTATCAGAAGAGATCCGGCTTAAGATCCTGAATCAGGAGTTGACTCCGGGAATGAGGATCATTGAGCAGGATCTCTCGGATGAGCTGGGAGTGAGCAGGGGTCCGATACGGGAAGCCCTTCGGCAGTTGGAGCAGGAGGGAATGGTTGAATATACCAGGAATGTGGGATGTTCTGTGCGGGAGATTACCATACAGGATATCTATGAGACATATCTGCTCCGTTCGAATTATGAGATGATCGCTGTCCGCCTGTATGAAGCGCAGTTCACGGACGAAGAGATCGCAAGGATGGAAGAAGCTCTGGAATTGATGAAGAATCTGACCATAGAGAATTATAGCAAGTTAGTTTCCTATGGGTGCATGTTTCACGGGGTCATTATAGAGAAAGCAGGTCTTGCACGCCTTAAGAAAGCATGGCAGGATCAGGAATACGGCGAGATCATAAGCTGTAACGCGGGATTTGTGGACAAGCAGACGGTCCTGGAGAGACAATATCCGATCCACAGAGAATTGGTCGATATCTGTAAGACCCGGGATGTTGAGGCTATCTGCAACGCGATTTCAGATCACTATATGCTGACGATCAAGCGGCTTAAGAGTGAGGAGCAGGAATGATAAATTGAAAAAATATTGACAGAAGCGTGATGGATGGTATATATTAGAAACAAATAAAAGGGAGTAACTTGCGTCTTAAGAGGATCATTCCCGCGAAGCAGCCATGCCTGCGTGGATATTTGGCTGCTGCTGAGGGCTTTGGATCCGGGGCGTTTACGATGTCGTCAGTACGATGGCCGGTACAGCAGTCATCCGTATCGTAATGAAATGGTGAGACTTTTATTGCATATTTTCATATGCAATAGGGGTCTCTTTTTGTATTCAAATATACCCAATATGGGAATGCTAAAACCAGGAGACTTCTATACACAGTATATTTCTGAAAAAGTGAGAAGAAAGAGAGGAAATGTATATGCTGACGAGTGAACAGGCAAGAAAGAATCAAGAGCGGTACGGATACAATGAGCTGGCAGAGGGGAAGAAGAAGAGTGTTTTACAGATATTTCTGGAGCAATTCAAGGATTTTCTTGTGATCATCCTTATTATTGCAGCGGTGGTATCAGGATTCCTGGGGGACGCCGAGAGTGCGGCAGTGATCTTCGTGGTGATCACAATGAATGCGGTCCTTGGTACGGTGCAGACGGTTAAGGCAGAACAGTCTCTAAACGGATTAAAGAAGCTGTCGGCGCCTGCCGCGAAGGTGGTGAGGGACGGGACGTTGGTGCAGATTCCCGCCAGGGAGGTTACGATCGGTGATGAAGTGGTGATCGAAGCGGGAGACTGTATCCCTGCGGATGGGCAGCTGTTTAGTTGTGCAAGCCTTAAGACGGACGAGAGCGCCCTGACAGGAGAGTGTCTTCCTGTGGAGAAATCGTTAGAGGATGTACCCGCAGACGCAGCGATCGGAGATCAGACGAACAGGGTATTCTCGGGAAGTTTTGTCACTTACGGGAGAGGCACCTGCGTAGTGACGGCGATCGGGATGGAGACAGAGGTCGGCAGGATCGCCAGACTGATCAAGACCGCATCGGAAAAACGGACCCCGCTCCAGGTGAGTCTGGATGAATTCGGCAAGAAATTATCGGTCATCATACTGGTCTTCTGCGGGCTTCTCTTTGGGATGAATATTCTGCGCGGCGGTTCTGCGGTGGACGCGTTTTTATTCGCGGTAGCGCTTGCGGTAGCGGCGATTCCCGAGGCGCTGAGCTCTATCGTCACGATTGTGCTGTCCTTCGGAACGCAGAAGATGGCAAAAGAGCATGCAATCGTGAGGAAGCTTCAGGCTGTGGAAGGACTTGGCAGCGTGTCGGTCATTTGCTCGGATAAGACAGGGACGCTGACACAGAATAAGATGACGGTGACGGAATGTTATCTGGAAGGGAAGATGACAGGTAGAGAGCGATTTGCGGATCTGTTTGGGACATGGAATAAGGGACAGGCGCCGGACAATGCACACCGCCATTTCCTTCTGGGCAGCATCCTTTGTAATGACGGAATCCTGAGCGGAGAGGAAAAAATCGGGGATCCGACCGAGCTTGCGCTGCTGTACATGGCGCGGGACTGCGGGGTGGAAATAGAGGAACTGCGGGCATGTTTTCCCAGGATCAGAGAGAAAGGATTTGATTCGGAACGTAAGATGATGACTACGGTACACCGAGACGGGCAGGGGTATATTTCTTATTCAAAGGGAGCTGCTGAGAGGATCCTGGATGGATGCGATCGTATCTACGCACAGGGCAGGGTCACTGTGATGACGCAGGGGGACAGGAACGCGGTCGCCAAGGTACAGGGCAGTCTGATGAAAGAAGGAAGACGGGTAATGGCGCTGTCTATGACGGAGGATGAAGGCATGGAGGAGAAGAACATGATCTTCCTGGGACTTCTCAGTATGCAGGACCCGGTACGTCCGGAAGCGGTCCGTGCGGTGGCTGACTTTGAGCAGGCCGGTGTATCCACGGTGATGATAACGGGGGACCATCCGGACACGGCCTTTTCCATCGCCAGGGAGCTGGGGATTGCGGACAATCCGAAGCAGTGTATTACGGGCAGGGAACTGGATCATCTGAAAGAACACAGCTTTTTGCAGCGCCTGCAGGAACTCAGGGTCTTTGCCAGAGTGACGCCGGAGCATAAGGTGCGGATCGTGGAGGGATATCGAACGTTGGGAAAGACGGTGGCCATGACCGGAGACGGTGTGAACGATGCACCGTCTCTGCAGGCGGCGGATATCGGTATTGCCATGGGCATGAATGGTACGGATGTGGCCCGCGGGGCGGCGGATTTTGTGTTGATGGATGACAATTTCGCCACCATACATACGGCTATCAAGGAGGGGAGAGGTATTTATGAAAATATCAGGAAGTCCGTGTTGTTTCTGCTGTCCTCCAATCTGGGAGAGATCATTACGATGCTGATCACCATCGTGGCCGGCCTGCCCAGTCCGTTGAAAGCCAGCTTTATCCTGTGGATCAATCTGATTACGGATTCTCTGCCGGCATTGGCGTTGGGGGTAGATGACAATGAAAGTGAACGTCTGATGATGGAACGTCCCCGTAAAAAGGAAGACTCGCTGTTTGCAAAGGGTGGTCTGCTGTGCGTGATCTGTTACGGACTTGTGATCGGCGGCGTCAGTCTGGCAGCCTTTTTAAAGGTGCCTTATGACCGGATTGTGGCGGAGGGACTGCCGGTAACTTTACGCAATGTTGTGGAAGGACTACAGATATCGGCAGTCCTTGCCAAGGCCCAGACACATGCCTTTACGGTTCTGGGGATCAGCCAGCTGTTTCATGCCATCGGCATGCGAGATGTGAACCGCTCTGTCTTTAAGATGAATCACAGGAACAATCCTTATATGATCGGTGCTTTTGTGGTCGGGATTGCCCTGCAGGTGGCGGTGACGGAGATTCCGCCCCTGATTATGCTGTTTGGTTCCGTGCGTCTTGGACTGACGGAGTGGGGGCAGTTGATTGCGCTTTCGGCTACGCCGCTGATCGTGCATGAGCTGCTGGTGGCGATCGGATATGGAGCCAGGTATAAGGAGCAGGAGGAGACCAGGGCAGCAGGAGCGGTCACAGCAGGGCCAGCAATGCCAGGAGGAGTAGAAACAGGCCGCTGAGCCAGGAAAGATCGACACGGAGTACGGAAGAGACCAGATGGCCGAAACCGTATCCGGCGCCAAAAAGAAGCAGGTTAAAAAGGGCGGCCAGCAGGAAAAGGGGAAGCATCGGCAGCCGTGTTGCGGTAAAGGCCATTCCGGCGAGAACGCTGTCCACAGGAGGAGAGCCTCCCTGGCGCTTAGTATCTGTAAATCGTCCTGATTGGCATCTTCCGGAGAGAGATAGACGGTAAAGATGATATTAAGCTGTTTGATCTTCCAGCCCCAGTTTCTGGTGAGACTGGGGTATTTGCGTGTGAGGAAACGGAGCAGGCTTTCCGTCAGCTTGCTGAAGCTTAAGAGTAATAACAGAGTAAACGAAAGAAAAGGCAGTATTGCCTGGGGAAGAAGGAAATAGAGAAAGGAGCCGATGCGGTTGGCGGCGGTAATAAAAAAGGCGGGTACAAAAATAAGGATCAGGCAGGACGCAGGGCGCAGTTTAACACGCTGCGTACCGTAAGTAAGGCCGGCGGTCAGAGAGTCAACGGATACGGCGGTCAGGAAGAGCAACAGGGCGGGAAGTGTGGCGGACATGGCGGGGAATACCTCAATCTCAGTTACTATTATTCTATCGGATGATGCAGAAAATGTTACAGCGACGGACGCGCCTGTCTGCGTATCGCGTGAGAATATGTAAATTTGGTCTGAAGAATATGGTTCCTGCTTGTTTACGGTCATCCGAAAAAATGTTATGATGAATTAAGGAGGGTTGCGTATGGAACTTATGTTTATTGGGGCCGACCATGAGGTGACGGGAAGTTGTCATTATCTGCGAGTCGGGGAGAAGAATATTTTAGTTGACTATGGTATGGAGCAGGGGGTCAATGTCTTTGAGAATTGTGAGCTGCCGGTGGATCCGGCGCTGATCGACCATGTGTTTCTGACACATGCACATATCGATCACTCCGGACTTTTACCGCTGCTGTATGCCAGGGGATTCCGAGGCAGTATCTATGCCACGGTGGCGACCTGCGATCTGTGCAGCATCATGCTTCGCGACTGCGCACATATTCAGATGCAGGAGGCAGAGTGGAAGAACCGCAAGGCACAGCGAAGCGCGGGAACGGTGGTAGAACCGCTGTATACGATGGAGGATGCAGATGGAGCGATCAGGAGACTTGTTCCCTGTGAGTATGACAGGGAAGTGGATGTCTGTGAGGGCGTGCGGATTCGCTTTACGGATATTGGACATCTGCTGGGTTCTTCCAGTATCGAGGTGTGGGCGACGGAGGGAGAGACGACGAAGAAGCTGGTTTTTTCCGGGGATATCGGGAACAGTAACCAGCCGCTGATCAAAGATCCGAAGTTTACGGAAGCCGCTGATTATGTGGTGATGGAGTCCACCTACGGCGACAGGCTGCACGGTGCGGAACACCCGGATTATATCGGGGAGCTGGCGGGTATTCTGCAGAGGACATTTGACAAGGGAGGCAACGTGGTGATCCCGTCCTTTGCGGTAGGCAGGACTCAGGAGATGCTTTATTTCCTGCGGCAGGTGAAGGCGGACAGGCTGGTCAAGGGCCATGAAGATTTTGAGGTTTATGTGGACAGTCCGCTGGCTGTGCAGGCTACCGGCATTTTTCAGAAGAATGAGTATGAGTGTTTCGACGAAGAGGCGATGGAACTGATCAGACAGGGTATCAATCCGATTGCTTTTCCGGGACTGCGGCTGGCAATTACCAGTGATGAGTCCAAGGCGATCAATTTCGACTTGTCGCCAAAGGTTATCATATCGGCTTCCGGCATGTGTGAGGCGGGGCGTATCAGGCATCATCTGAAGCATAACCTGTGGCGGCCGGAATGTACCATTCTTTTCGTTGGTTATCAGGCCATGGGAACGCTGGGACGGCATATCGTGGAAGGAGCGAAGGAAGTTAAGCTGTTCGGTGAGCATATTGAGATCCGCGCCCAGATCGTGAAGCTGGTGGGTATGAGCGGCCATGCGGACAAGAATGGGCTGCTGCGCTGGATCGAAGGATTTAAAGTAAAGCCGGAGAAGGTCTTTGTGGTACATGGTGAGGACAGTGTGTGTAAGCTGTTTACGGAATGCCTGAAGGTGGAGCACGGGCTGGAGGCTTATGCTCCTTACAGCGGTACGCGGTTTGATCTGATCGGCGGTGAGTTTATCTTCGAGGCAGCGCCGAAGGCAGTGAAGAAGAAACTGCACGGTATTTCCGATGTCTTTGCGAGACTGCTTGCCAGTGGACAGAGACTGTTGGCGATTATACATAAGAACGAGGGTGGTGCGAATAAAGATCTGGCGAAATTTGCAGATCAGATCAACTCGCTCTGTGATAAATGGGACAGGAATTAAGGAGGGTGCAGTAAATGAGCGCGGCGGATCATATTTTCATTGCAATGTGTAAGGATATTCTGGAGAATGGGACGAGTACGGAGGGGGAGAAAGTCAGGCCTCACTGGGCGGACGGGGCATCGGCTTATACGGTCAAGAAGTTCGGGGTGGTGAACCGGTATGACCTTTCGAGGGAATTTCCGATTATGACGCTGCGCAGGACGGCGCTTAAGAGCGCAACGGATGAGATGCTGTGGATCTGGCAGCAGAAGTCCAACAATGTGCATGATCTTCACAGCCATATCTGGGATGAATGGGCGGATGAGGACGGTTCGATCGGGAAGGCCTACGGGTATCAGATGGGGGTGAAGCATCGGTATAAAGAAGGGATGATGGATCAGGTTGACCGGGTGCTTTATGACCTGCAGCACAATCCTTTCAGCCGCCGCATTATGACGAATATTTATGTGCACCAGGATCTTCACGAGATGAATCTGTATCCCTGCGCCTACAGCATGACTTTCAATGTAACGCAGAAGAAGGGGCATGACAGGCTGACTTTAAATGCAGTGCTGAACCAGCGGTCGCAGGATGTACTCACGGCCAACAACTGGAATGTGGTACAGTATGCAGTGCTGGTACATATGCTGGCGCAGGTATGTGATATGGAACCGGGAGAGCTGGTACATGTGATCGCGGATGCCCATATTTATGACAGGCATATTCCGATTATCCGCGAACTGATCGAGCGGCCGGTCTATGATGCGCCTGTTTTCCGATTGAATCCGGATATTAAGGATTTCTATCGGTTTACGCGCAATGATGTGAGTGTGGAAAATTATGTGACCGGGCCGCAGGTGGAGAATATTCCGGTGGCGATCTAGTGAAGTTTATGTGTAAGTTTTCAGTACGGGGTACCGGAGAAGTGGGAGGAGAATATGAATTTAATTGTAGCGGTAGACAGTAATTGGGCGATCGGCTGTAAGAACAGACTGCTGGTCAGTATTCCGGCGGATCACAAGATGTTCCGGAAGGAGACGACAGGGAAGGTAGTGGTGCTTGGCCGGAAGACGTTAGAGACTTTTCCGCAGGGGATGCCCTTGAAAGATCGAACCAACATCATTCTGTCCACCAATCCGGATTACCATGTGAAAGATGCGGTGGTGGTGCACAGCAGGGAAGAGCTGCTTAAGGAACTGGAGCAGTACCGGAGTGAGGACATCTATATTATCGGCGGTGAGAGCGTCTATCGCATGATGCTGCCATACTGTGACGTGGCACATGTGACGAAGATCGACCATGTGTACGAGGCGGATGCTTATTTCCCGGATCTGGATCAGGATCAGGAGTGGGAGATTACGGCGGACAGTGAAGAGCAGACGTATTTTGACATCGCGTATGCATTCGTGAAGTATGAGAGGAAGAAATAGAAGTGTTTGCTTCGTGCAGCTGGCAGAAAGGGATGCCGGCCGGGATGATCGATTCCTGGCAGGGCATCCTTTTTCATGTGACAGTACTTGACTTTTAGGGATAAAAGTATAATATAATTAAGAAGAATGAAGCGGCATCTGTGGAATTGCCGACCGGATGTGCGTGACAGAGAGGGGGCTCTGCTGCGGCGGATGCTTCGGAACGGAGGAGAAGATGGAAAAAAAGAATATTGACTGGGCAAATATCGGGTTCAATTATCAGGAGACAGATAAAAGATTTGTGGCAAATTATAAAGACGGCGCGTGGGATGAGGGTGTCCTGACTTCCGAGGCGAATCTTGTGATCAATGAATGTGCGGGTGTGCTGCAGTATGCACAGACGTGTTTTGAGGGAATGAAGGCCTACACTACAGAGGATGGACGTATTGTTACTTTCCGTCCTGATCTGAATGCGCAGCGTATGGAGGATACCTGTAAAAGACTGGAGATGCCTGTTTTTCCAAAGGACAGGTTCATACAGGCGGTGAGTGATACGGTGGCTGCCAATGCGGCGTACGTACCGCCTTACGGTTCCGGCGCTACGTTGTATATCCGGCCGTACATGTTTGCGAGTTCCGCGGTGATCGGTGTGAAACCGGCGGAAGAGTATCAGTTCAGGGTGTTTACTACGCCGGTAGGACCTTATTTTAAAGGCGGTGTGAAGCCGTTGACTTTGAAAGTGAGTGATTTTGACCGGGCGGCTCCGCATGGAACGGGTCATATTAAGGCTGGATTGAATTATGCCATGAGCCTGCACGCTATTGTCACTGCCCATCAGGAGGGATATGACGAGAATTTGTATCTGGATGCGGCCACCAGGACGAAGGTGGAAGAGACGGGCGGTGCAAACTTCCTGTTTGTGACGAAGGATAATAAGGTGGTGACACCCAAGTCCGACAGTATCCTGCCTTCTATTACGAGACGTTCGCTGATGGTGGTGGCGAAGGAGTATCTTGGCCTGGAAGTGGAAGAGAGAGAGATTCCGATCGAAGAAGTTGCAGAGTTTGCGGAGTGTGGCCTTTGCGGCACGGCAGCAGTTATTTCTCCGGTCGGCAGGATCGTGGATCATGGCAGAGAGATCGTATTTCCCAGCGGTATGGCGCAGATGGGACCTGTTACGCAGAAGCTGTATGATACGTTGACGGGAATCCAGATGGGACGGATCGAAGCTCCAGAGGGATGGATTCACGTGATCGCATAATGGTATTTATTCCCGCGGGCAACGAGCCAGATAGGTGGCTGCTTGCAGACATTTGGCGACTGCCGCGAGGGTCAAAGATCCCGTTGCTCTGCAGCGGGGTCTTTGATTTACAGCGTTTCCTTTTTTGTGCTTCAAAACTAGAAAATGGTCTGAACTGTATCTTGAAACGGAATGTTTTTTTGCTTGGTGTTTCCGATATGAGGTTTTCCTCATTCTTTACATAATGCAGTATGCCCTGGTTTCGGTCATGTTTAGCAGAAAAAAGTATAAAAAACGATTGTGGCAGGAAAAAAACTGTGTTATGATAATCCTATCTGGAGAAACTTCTGAAATTCATATACAAAAAGTGTATCACGGCGTATCGTCCTATTTCAGAGAAAAATAATATATATGGCGGGCAGAAGATTTTTTCTGAAGTATAAAGATGATCCTGTACGGCTGACGAATAATTTAGCAAAAATAGAAGAAGTGCGAAGCAATACCTGCGATACGATTGCAGAATGTGTGGGAGAGCGAAGGCTAAAGCGGTTTATAAAAGAAGAGGATGGAGGTAAAGTGAATATGTGCAAAGCGCTGGATCTGTTGATCGCTGATGGAGAAAAGAGAGGAGAAAAAAGAGGAGTCGAGCTTGGAGTGGCAAAAGAGAGAAAGAATACAGAACGTGAGAGA
>OFGE01003609.1_pt1 | contig 9885 bp, 10 predicted proteins | sample 1521681 | NCBI WGS metagenome assembly OFGE01 (sample SAMEA3504093, study PRJEB24116) | mouse gut metagenome | biome: mouse gut; feature: mouse-associated habitat; material: faeces | place: Denmark | collected 2011 | reverse complement strand
TTACTGTCAGTGAAGCAGATGATCCTAAAAAAGCCATTCCTAAAGCGATTCGTGGTGTGATGGGACGGATTATTTCCTTCTATATCATTCCATTATTCTTACTTTTGATTATTTTCCCTTGGAATACCTTAGCAGGCACAACGGTGAGTCCATTTGTTATGGTTTTTGAAAAAATGAATATTCCTTTTGCTGCTGACATCGTAAATTTTGTGATTATTTTAGCCTTGTTTTCTTCTATTAATTCTGGAGTATACGCCTCTTCTCGCCTTTTATATTTTCGCTTAAAAGATAAAAAAGGACCCATGAGTAAACTAGCGGTTTTAAACAAGCACCAAGTACCTCAACGTTCAGTTTTCTTCTGCGCCAGTGTTTTATATCTGGGCGTTATTCTTTCTTATTTTGTTGGCGATGAATTATTTGGTTACTTAGCCGGTTCTCTCTCTTACACTGTCTTGCTAATTTGGATTTTAATTAGCGCTGCGGCGTTTGTTCTGTCTTTAAAACGAGGGTCTCTCTTTGAAAAAAGTATTAATCTCCTTGCGTTAATCATTTTAGGTCTCATCTTTATTGGCATCTTATTTACAAATTCGTTAGGCGTCACTCTTTTAACAGGCCTACTGTACTTTGTTATTTTCTTTAGTTATCGTAAGAAAAATGATTCCTTTCTACTCTCTGATGAAAGCTAAATAGACCAAAAAAAACGAACAGTTTTGTAAGATAACTGTTCGTTTTTTCGATGTTCCATCTCCTTCTTCTTTTGCTATGCTATTTTTGTAAATTGTTAGGAGGAGAAAAAATGAAAAAAATCGGCGCTATTTTATTTATTGGCTTATTCATTGTTGGTGGTTATACAGGCTATCGTTATTATGCAGATACATATAAGGGTGAAAAAGCCTATGCACAAGTTCCTCTAGAAATTCCTGAACGAAAACAAACAGTAGATGACAATCAAAAAAGCATAGATGGCCAATATTCTTTACACTATCGACTAACTTTTGTTAAAAGTAATGGAAAAACGCAAGTTATGGACTACGAACGGACAGACAAAAATCCTCAACCTTTGGAACCAAATGCTTACATAGAAGCAACCATTAGTAAAAAAAGAATCATCCAATCTCCTGTCAAAATTGATAAAAAAGAGATTCCAGAAAAAGCTTTCGCACAATTAAATAACCGAAAAACAACCAGCGATAATTAGTCATCGCTGGTTGTTTTTTTACATGGAATCGCAATTAATTCATAAATAATGGTACGCTGATTTTGCTTAATTTCATGAGAACCAAAAATTTCTTGTACGCGTTGTTCTAAAATTGGAACTGACCATTGTTCTTCAAAATAGCTGCGGAAAAAGTCTTTTGAAATAGCTTCTGATGCTTCAAAGAAAAATTTTTTTGTGAAAAAAGGTCGCTGTTCTTTTTTTAGAAATGCTTTGTATTGTGCCATCCATTTTAACTGCGGGTTGCTCTCTTGCTCAAAAGGAGAAAACAACGAATCTTGCTCTTCCACTAGCCGAAATATAAGACACCATTCTTCACTTAATTGGCACAATGCATTAACTTTTTCCGGCGTATCCAAAGCAGGGTTCATCGCTGAAAAAACGACTTGAAATTTTTTCCCAGTCTCAATCAGTCTTTCTTGGCTTTGGTGAAGAAAAACAACGTTGCTTTGTGCTTTTGCTTCCGCAATCTCCAACATTCTCTGAGAAATATCGGCTAGCGTATACTCCGTGACTTGCTCTTGAAAAAAAGGTAAGTATCGTCCCGTCCCACCTGCGATATCCAGAAATGTCTGACACGGAAAAATGCCTTCTTGGACCAAGAAATCACGTAATTCTCGAGCAATTGGAAATGGCGATTCTTGTTGAATTTCTTCATATTCTTCTGCAAATTCATCCCAAAATTCCGCTAATTCTTGCTCATTATTATTCATCAACAGTTGCCCCTTTCTCTCAATTCTTATAAAAAGTGTAGCAAAAGAAGCGCCAAAGAGCTAACAAGTTCACTCATTTAAATCAATAATTTCATCTACAAATCGCAGGGTTTTAGGTCGATGAGTAACCAAAATAGTCAACTTATTGTGGGTAAATTTTTGTACTTCTTGTAACACTTTTTCTTCGGTCTTTTCGTCCAATGCAGAAGTCGCCTCATCTAAAATAAGGATCTCTGCTTGTGTAAATGCTAAGCGTGTGAAAGCAATCCGTTGTTTTTCACCACCAGAAAAATTCATTCCTTTTTCACTCACAATAGTGTTTAAACCTTCCAGCAACCGTTCATAAAGTTCCCCCAACTGAAAACGATACATAGCTTCAATTACTTGTTCATCAGAAATTTCTTGATTAAATACAATATTTTCTTTTAACGTTCCTTGAAATATTGGCACATCTTGAGATAAATAAAAAACTTTTTCATAATAATCTTCCAAATTAAATTGTGTTAGAGGAAATTGATTCACATAAACTGTCCCCTCTGTCGGCTTCAATAATCCTAAAATCAATTTAATCAGGGTAGATTTACCTGTCCCACTTTTTCCAATCAAGCCATAGGTTTTATTCATTGAAAATTGTCGATTTTGTTGGGACATAATCGTTTGACTATCTACGCTAAAACACACATCTTTTAATGAAATTGTTTGAATTTCAGGTAACGCTTTGCCGGAAACCGCTAAGTCAGGATCATCTTCTTTTTTATAAAAATCTTCCAAGCGCTGATAGGCTACTTTATCCAAATTATATTGAACAAATAAAACATTAAATATGGCTATCGGCGTATAAATTCGATCGATATACATCACTATCGCTACAAGTCCACCTAAACTTAGCGTCACGACGTTAGTAAAACTAAGTACGACAATACTTACTTTGATAAGTGCAACTAACAAGGCAAAAAAGCCAAAGAAAAATTCATGGATCATAGTCATTTTTGTTATATTTTGACTATTTTCCTCTGCCATTAACGCGTAATTTTCAATCTCTTTTTTATATTTTCGATTAATTCTAAAAGTTACTAGTTCGGTCATCCCTCGTATCAAAGTAGCATTCATTGCTTCTTCAGAAATAAGTGTTTTTTCTTTCATTTTTTGTAGCGTTTTCAAAAGTATTTTGGTTAAAATAAATACAATCACATAACCAATTAGAATTGCTGGTAATAATTTTTTATCAATCAATGCTATGAAAAATAAATTAAATAACGTCTCTGGAATTAACTCTCGAAATAAGCGCCCATAAAAATTCAAGTGGATATTTCTCCCAGCTGCTGCACCAACTTCTACTTTTTGTAGTAAAGCCCCCGCTCCCAGTTTTAGATATTCTTCATAGGAAATCTTGCTCATTTTTATTAAACTTAATTTCTTCAAATAGAAATAGATGCCATTAGTTAAGTAAGCTTTCGGTTTCTGTTCACAGTAAGACAATAGAGGAATTAAAATAATTGTCGTTCCATACGCTACTAACAACCCTAGTTGGAAACTTTTTTGATAATGATCTAACAACTGTTGAAAAAAATAAATTGCTAAAGCACTACATAATGAAACAATCACGCCAATCAAAATGTACCAAGTGAAGCTTTTCCGAAAGTGCGACCATATTTTTTTAGTCATTTACTCCCTCCTTTTCGAGCAGTACTTACCTTACTGTAGCATAGTTTTTGATTGGCGCCTATCAGCAATTTATCTCCAGATAATAGAAAAGCCCCCCAGCGAAAGCTGGATGGCTTTTCTATTGTTAATTCTTTCTGATTTGTAGATAACTTACACCTAAAACGGCAAATGTACTTGCCAGTATTCCTGCTATTAGCATAAACGGTGTTTTTGTTGTGCCTGTTTTGGGAAGTTCTCGTTGCCCGTTTGCTTCATTTAATTTTTGAATTGGTTCACTAAGCAGTTGGGGAGCCAACTGTGGGCTTCCTTCATTTTTCAATGTATTTAATGGAGCGTTTAGTATTTGTGGTTGATTTTTTGATGTAACATTTTTATTTTTCTCCACAGTTGTTTCTGTGGATGGCTGTTTTTTCTCAGTTGTAGTAATTTCTTTTGTTGGTGAGACATGAACTTCTGGCTGGCTGCTTTCTGCCGTTTCCGTTATACCATTCTCTTCAGTTGTTACGCTTGGTTTTTCAGGTATGATTGGTGCAATCGTGCCTAGTGTTTCACTTTCATCTGGATTTTCTTCTTCCGTTGGCGACACATGGACTTCTGGTTGACTGCTTTCTGCAGTTTCCGTTGTGCCATTCTCTTCAGTTGTCACACTTGGTTTTTCAGGTAGGATTGGTAAAATTGTACCTAACGTTTCACTTTCATCTGGATTTTCTTCTTCCGCTGGTGAGACATGAACTTCTGGTTGGCTGCTTTCTGCGGTTTCTGTTGTGCCGTTCTCTTCAGTTGTCACACTTGGTTTTTCAGGTATGATTGGCTCAATCGTGCCTAGTGTTTCACTTTCATCTGGATTTTCTTCTTCTGTTGGTGAGACATGAACTTCTGGTTGGCTGCTTTCTGCGGTTTCTGTTGTGTCTGTCTTTTCACTTGTTTCTGTTGCCTGTTCCGAAGTAGGTGTCTTTGGTTCCCATTCATCTATTGTCTCTAAAGGAATGTCTAGACTTTCTTCTGTTGGCATTTCCACATTTTGATTGCCGCTTGCCTCGCCTTCTACAAAAACATTTTTAACCTGTGATGTATTTTTTTCATTCGTTGCGTCTTGATTGTTTAGTTGATAATTGATGTCATAACTATTTTCAAATGTTGCTTGATGTTGGCCTGCTTCTGTGATTGTCGAAGTGTAACGGACGATAAAGGAAGTAAAGCGTGCTTTATCCCGATAAAAACGTAAGTTAAAGTCATTATCTGTTACGAAGTCAATTTTGCCATAACCTTGTTGCTCAAACTCGGCAAGTGAAATATATTTAGTTTCTTTGTCATTCACAATATCAAATGTAAAACTCTCTTTATTTAATTGTTGACCACTTCCTTGTCGATCCGCAATTGAAATATCTTCTGTGACATCGGATTTATTGAGGTTCACATTTAAAAACCAACGTACTTGATTTGACTCTCCAGCCAAATCGCCTACTTTATAAAAAAACGGATAGTCTCGCTCAATTTGGCCAGTCTCTGTGTTAGTCACTCCTTCAATCGTCAAACGTTGAGTCGCCGTTGCTGTTCCGAAATCCGTTTCTATCACATTCGGTTGAGAACTATTGGTGATAAGCGTTTTAATCCCGAAAGAAAAATGCCCATTCACATTATGTAAAGATTCAACTTTTTCGTTAAATGTTGCTACAACATGATCTTTATAGATAAAAACTTCCCCTAAACCATTTAAATTGATTTTTCGTGGTGAACTATCGTTCTCGGTCATTCCAACTAGTGCGTCTGGTAAAGTTAAAGTAATAGTATCTCCAGGTTTTATTTTCTGATTTTCTTTGTCACTAAAAGATACTTTAATTGAGGTCATCTCTCCTTGATATAAAGTAGTGTGATCTAATTCTACTTTGTCAACGATTGAACTTTTGCTCAATTCGGCGCCAAACGAAATTGGACCAATCAATAACGCCCCCGCAATTGGTAGAATCATTACCAACAGTAACACTAAAAATTTTACACTTTTTGTCATAAAAAATTATTCACCCTTCTTTTCTCTTATTTTTTCCACTTAGTGGTCTTTTTCAGAAGTTGACAATAGCAAAAAGATATATCTCACACAATATTAATGCTCATTTAAATAGCCTTTTTTTAAAATTTCTAATTCACTTTCTAAGGAAAACGGTTTATTATGGTAGTTACATTAGATAACATTTGTTACAAAATATCTAATGCTGCCAAATTTGAGTTGCATAAATAACATATTTCACATCAATAATGAATAAAAATACTTATTTCATCCTCATTTTGTTTCCCAGGCCATTTATTCTTGTTATAATAAAGTTTATGAGATAAGGAGGAAAAGAATGAAAAATTCATATTTTGACGGTGGTTTAGCAACGTATATCGGGACTTCAATTTTAGCAACCTTGATTACTGTCTTTACATTAGGCATTTGCGCACCTTGGGGAATTTGTATGATGTACAACTGGAAAATCAAGCATACCGTTATTGATGGTAAACGCCTTTATTTTGACGGTACAGCTATGCAATTATTCGGTCATTGGATTAAATGGCTTTTATTAACTATAATTACTTTAGGAATTTATGGTTTTTGGTTGAATATCCGTTTGCAACAATGGATTACAAAACATACCCACACACTTTCATAAAAAGAGGAAGGATGAACTGAGTTACGGTCCATCCTTCCTCTTTTTATGAATATCTAACAGAGTGTTATCCTACTCTTTGAAAAAACAAGGAATTTATGCTATACTTTGATAAGTATCAAGGGATACTTATGTTATTTCGGGGGCGTTACGGATTCGACAGGCATAGTTGAGCTTGAATTGCGTTTCGTAGGTTACGGCTACGTTAAAACGTTACAGTTAAATATAACTGCTAAAAACGAAAACAATTCTTTCGCTTTAGCTGCCTAAAAACCAGCTAGCGAAGATCCTCCCGGCATCGCCCATGTGCTCGGGTCAGGGTCCTAATCGAAGTGGGATACGCTAAATTTTTCCGTCTGTAAAATTTAGAGGAGCTTACCAGACTAGCAATACAGAATGCCTGTCACTCGGCACGCTGTAAAGCGAACCTTTAAATGAGTGTCTATGAACGTAGAGATTTAAGTGGCAATATGTTTGGACGCGGGTTCGACTCCCGCCGTCTCCATTTTTAGAAAAGTAGAGAAAAACAAAAAAGAGCTAAAACCTTATAAAATAAAGGTTTTAGCTCTTTTTTTCTATAAGCAAGAGAAGGCTCGTTACCTCCTCTTACACTTCCTATCACATTATCTTTCTAAAACCACTTCATTTTCTTTTTCTATTGGTGATTTTGGGTATTGCATAGAACATGGCTAAAAATATTATTGTTATCAAAAGAGTTTTTAAGATTTCAATTTCTCCTGAATCTATCCAAGTATACACAAAAGCGATGATAAAAGTAATTACTATTTCCGTAACATGATCTTTTAAATTCATTAGCTTAGCCCACATTGAACTGCCCATAAAGCTAGTTGTCCAGCTACAATAATAGCATTCGTCTTTAACCCATTGGCTTTAGCGAAGCGTAATACAGTCACTGCTAATTCTTTCCAGGCTTTCTTTTGTGCAGCTTTTACAATTGCGCTGATACTAATCATTGCAAAAAACTCATCTTTGATTTTGTTAGCAACGCAACTTCCTAATGCATTCCAATTAAAACGTGCTTGAACTACTGTTGAAGCATCAGAAATATTTACATTTAATTCTTCCTCAACTGAAGAAATCTCTTGCTGAGCAAAATTATTTTTGACATAGTTTTTAAAGTTATCTTCCGTCACTCCATTCGCATACATTTCTTCCAGTCCTTTTGCTACAGCCTCAACTTCTGAATCCTCTAGCTGGTCAGATGCATAAACACTTGTACCAGCGCTGATAAAAATACCTAATGTCATTAGTAATGCCATCGCCAAACAAAAAAATTTAGCCTTTTTTGTCACCTGTAATTCCATAAATAAATCCCTACTTTCTTTTTCCTTGTTATAATCATAACAAGGAAAAAGATAATTTATCATCGAAATCCCTATTTGATGCTTATATTTTCCTATATATCCTAGAGCTGATTTTTCTCACTAGTGATCACATCAATTTGAACTAATGATTCAAAAAAAGACACAGGTTATTTGAGGTACGTTCGAGGTAATGCTAGGTTCTATTTTGAAAACAACGCAGCTCTCTTGAAATATTTTTTGAGCTTGTCTAAACCTTCTGAAACGAATATAGAAAATAAAAAAAGAGTCCCCTTTCTCAAGGAAACTCTCAATTGCTAAGTCAAAATAACTTCACGTTATCTAAATCTTTTAAATCAATCCTATGGTTCGCGGAACAAAGGAGCTAAAAACTTAATAGAATAAATCGCACAAATTCCGACAATAATATAGATAATTTTTGCTAATGGTGTGGTTGCACCGCCACTAATTGTTGCAACTAAATCAAAATTAAATGCACCAACTAATAACCAGTTTAAACCTCCGACAATCAATAAAATTAAAGCAATAATATCCAGATATTTCATTTTTAACACTCCTTCCAAATTTGATAAGCCAAGAGTAACACGTTTATTCTTTATTTACGAAAATAATGATTCAGGAAAAAAAACTTTTTTCAATTATTTTCTCGAGTCATTTTTTCATTATTAAGAATTTTATGATATAACTAAAGAGTAGACAAAAACAGATTCATTATCTCTGATAAGAAATGGTGGTTTATTATGCGTGCTAAGTTATTTTTAATTTTGCGGAATCGAGTGTTATCCCGTGTTGTCTTTGTCATTCTATTTTTACATGTGCTTTTTACCACAAATGATTTCACGGTGTTGCTACTCCTCTTACTATTGAATTATTTACTCACGCTTGAGGATAGCGCGAAAAAAAACAGAAAAATCCAAACTTGGCAGGAATTTAAACAGTCGATTGATTGGCCCTTTGTCGCTTTTTATTCAGGGCTTGCTCTTTTAGTTATTTCGTTAATACTTCTGTTTCTCTGGTTCAATTATGCACGATAAGGAGGATTAAAAATTGAAAAGCTATTTTTTTACTCTTTTTTTTAGTATGTTTAGCCTTTTCGTCATACTACTTTGGTTTTCTGGTCGTCTTTTTCCGTCGCTTGTACCAGATAATGAAGCCGCTAATAATTAACGCACAGGCAATTAAAAGTAATGTCCATAATAGTAAATTTTGTTGTTGTGCCACTTTTTTCATCCCCGCTGCTGCTTTTTCTGGTTGATATGGGATACGATGTCCTCGAACTAATAACCGATGACTGTTTATCATATACGGTGTGCAAGTTAATAAAGTGACGAGATCTTGGCCAGACTCAATGTGTAAATCTTTTGTATCAGTTGGTTCAACGGTTTTTATTTGATCTACTTGATAAGCAAGCGTCTTCCCATTGACTTCGATATAAAATTCATCGCCTTTTTTTAATTCTGGCAAATCTGTAAATAATTTGGCTTGAGGGAGACCACGATGGCCTGAAATGACCGCATGTGTATTCGTACCACCTGTAGGATAGGAGGTTCCTTCTAACAAGGAGCTTCCTTTTTCCAATAGCAATGCATTCGTTTTATCAAAAATTGGTAAACGGACATTTATTTTTGGAATGGTTAAAACACCAATCGTATGACTTTCAAAATAGGATTTGTCTGGTTTTTTCGTTGTTTTTTGCGTTTCAGAAAAAGGATCTAATCCAGGATTGCTGCCTTTTTTCGCTAATTCTTGGTTTTTCTTTTCCATTTTTTCTTGAAGTTCAGCCATTTCTTTGGTGTTTTCTTGGCTTGCTTTTGCTTGATAATGAGCGATAATTTGTTGATCCAGATAGTTATTTAATGCATCGCTAACAAAAGGATACGCAAATGCACCTATTCCAATAATCAGTAAAAGAATCATAAAACCATCAATGATACGACGTTTCTTTTTTGACTTCATTGCTTCCTCCTTAAAAATAAAGCATGAGAGCCTGGGACAGTGATTGGCCCAGGCTCTTTGTTTTTCTAAAAATTTCTTCGGTGATGCTAGAAATTAAGCATTTTCTTTTCTACGTCTAGCAAAGTAGACTCCTGCAATAAGTAGCAAGACTGCGCCACTTCCTAAGTAAACGTAGATTCCTTTGCCACCTGTTGAAGGTAAGGTACCTTTGTGTTTGTTTGGTACTTTTTCTGGTGAAACTAGGTTTTCTGTTGTGCCATATGATTGTTCATTGACCACAAATTCAATCCGATTTGTTAACAAGACATAATCATCAGGAGCTACAGTTTCTTCTAAATAATAGGTAC
>OFGE01003608.1_pt1 | contig 9892 bp, 7 predicted proteins | sample 1521681 | NCBI WGS metagenome assembly OFGE01 (sample SAMEA3504093, study PRJEB24116) | mouse gut metagenome | biome: mouse gut; feature: mouse-associated habitat; material: faeces | place: Denmark | collected 2011 | reverse complement strand
CTCCGGGGTCCGGGCCGAGGGCCCGTCGTCAAAGGTGAGGTAGGCCGTCTTACCCTCGGACACGCTGTTCCACTCATGGGGCTGGGCGTAGAGCTCCGGGTAGAGGTCCTGATAGGCGGGGCGCTCCAGCTCCGGGAGGACCTCCCCGGAGGAGGGGTCACCGGCAGCGGGTCCGCCGGCGGGGGGCTCCTCCCCGCCGGCCGGAGGAAGCGGCTCATTGGGAGGCTCCGCCGGCTCAGACTGCCGCAGGAGAAGGAGCTCGTTCCGGACACGCGCCAGCTCCGCCCCCAGATAGGCGGACAGACAGACGCCCGCCAACGCCAAAATCAAAAGGAGCAGAACGGAAAACCGGACGCCCCTCCTCCCCGCGGCCCGCTTGCCGCCGGAGGGCAGAGCGCCCAGTCCAACGCCCTGCGGAGTCTCCTTCGCCGCTTCCCGCTCCGTGCCAATGAACTGTTCCATACCCCACACCGCTTCCACGATCAGTATTTCTAACTACGATACTACACTTGTCGTAAATTGTAGTCAAGTTACAGTGTGGTTACAAAATTCGACGGTCTTTTCAGGTGGAAAAGGTTGGAATTTTCACCTGCGGGTCACGACTCTCCTCCCTGGAAATAGTCATACACCGCCTGGGCGGTATTTTTGGGCACAACCTCCTGGAGCTGCTCCAGGGAAGCGGCCTTGATGGCCTTAATGGTCTTGAAGTGCTTCAACAGCTGCTGGCGGCGCTTCTCCCCCACCCCGGGTATTTTGTCCAGAACCGAGGTTTTTACGTGTCCCGCCTGAAGCTGACGGTGGTACTCAATGGCAAAGCGGTGGGTCTCCTCCTGGATCTGCCCGATGAGGGCAAACACCGCCGGGATGGACTGAATACCAATCTCCCGGCCGTCGGGGTGGACCAGAGCCCGGGTGCGGTGGCGGTCATCCTTCACCATGCCGTAGGCGGGGATATCCAGGTTCAGCTTCTCCAGCACCCGCCGGGCCACCCTGACATGCTCCAGGCCGCCGTCGATGAGGAGCAGGTCGGGCTTGTCGGAAAATTTCTCGTCCCCGTCCAGATACCGGCGAAAACGGCGGGTAAGCACCTGCTCCATGGAGGCGTAGTCGTCAGGGCCGTCCATGTCCTTGAGCTTGAACCGGCGATAATCCCGTTTCAGGGGCCTGCCGTCCACATAGACCACCATGGAGGCTACGATGTCGCTGGCCCCGGTGTTGGAGATGTCGTAGGACTCCATCCGCTTGGGGGGCGTCTCCAGGCTGAGCATCTTCCCGAGGGCCTCCAGAAGCTTGTTCCGCCGCTCCTCGTGGGTGGTGGCCCGCTCCACCTCCTCCCGGGCGTTCTGATTGGCCATTTTAATCAGGTCCATCTTGGCCCCCCGCTGGGGGGTAATGAGCTCCACCCGGTATCCCACCTGCTCGGACAGCATCCGGGTGAGGGGCACCTGGTCGGGCAGCTCGCAGGGGATCAAAATCTGCTTGGGGAGCCGGGTGCGGCCCACGTAGTACTCCCGCATCAGGGAGGACAGTACCGCCCCCTCCTCGTCCTCCATGGGGGTCTCCAGCAGGTCGAAGTCCTTGGCGGCCAGCTCGCCGTCCATGAAGTGGAGAACTACAAAGGCGCTCTTGGCCGTCCCCCGGAAGAAGCCGGCCACGTCGGTGTCGGCCAGGGAGCCGGCAATCACCTTCTGCCGCTTGCCCAGCAGCTCGATGGCCCGGAGGCGGTCCCGGAGCTGGGCGGCCCGCTCGAAGCGCAGCTCCTCCGCCGCCCGCTCCATCTCCTGGGTCAGGTCCTTCTGCACGTCCTTGAACCGGCCCTCCAGCAGAGACATCGCCTGGGCGATGGCCTGGTCGTGCTGCTCCTTCAGCTCGTCCCCCCGGCAGTAGCCGTCACATTTGCCCATATGGAAGTTGAGGCAGGGCCGCTCCTTGCCGATGTCCCGGGGGAACTTCTTATTGCAGGAGGGCAGGCGCAGGGCGGTGCGCAGGGCGTCGATAATCCCCTGGGTGCTGTGGCGGCCGGCGTAGGGGCCGAAGTACCGGGCGCCGTCCTCCGCCGCCTTGGAGGCCAGGGAAAATTTAGGGTAGGCCTCGTTGGACAGGCGGACGTAGGGATAGCCTTTGCTGTCCTTGAGCAGGATGTTGTACCGGGGCTGGTGCCGCTTGATGAGGGAGCACTCCAGTACCAGGGCCTCGAACTCGCTGTCGGCGATGATGACGTCGAAGTGGTCGATCTGCGAGACCATAGCCCGGGTCTTCTCCGTGTGGGAGGCGGAGTCCTGAAAATACTGGCTCACCCGGTTTTTCAGCGCCTTGGCCTTGCCCACGTAGATGACGGTGCTCTGGGCGTCCTGCATGATATAGACCCCCGGCTTCAGGGGCAGGCTGTGGGCCTTCTCTTTCAACTCGTCAAAGGTCAAGGTATCCCTCCTTTCGGTACAGCATCAAAAAAGGCGCCGCGTTGCGGCGCCTTTCAAGATTGGGATGTTTACTCAGAGAAATCGGAGGAGATCATCTTATACAGAGCCTCCACCGCTTCCTTCTCGTCGGCACCATCAGCACTCAGCTTGATCGGAGTGCCCTTCACGATGCCAAGAGACAGAACGCCAAGCAGACTCTTTGCGTTGACCTTGCGCTCCTCCTTCTCCACCCAGATGGAGCTCTTGAACTCGTTGGCCTTCTGGATGAAAAATGTAGCGGGTCTGGCATGCAGTCCAACCTGGTTGTTTACGACGGCTTCCTGACTATACATATCGCGTACCTCCGCCCTATTCATTAGGATGTGTGCCTAGCATAGCAGATTTATCCCGGTTTCGTCAATGGACATTTGCACAAATATTACCGGAATATTTACCCGCTTTTACGGGATAAATTTCAGTTTTTGCTCCATTTTTTCTTTGTTCCCCGTGAAATCAATCGTTTTTTGCGATTTTTCACTGTTTTTCCATACAAAACAACATTTGTTACAAACATGAATTATTTCTGCTAAAATAGAGGAAGAAATCCTTTCCCGGCCTGTGACCTTTCTCCGGTCCGGATCGTTTTTGTAGTGAAAGGAGGCCAGAGGATGAATCAAACCATCAAAATCCGTCAGATTGAAGAGGCCTACGACGCCTGGGGCGGGGCGGTCTACCGCCTGGCTATGGTCTACCTGGGCCGTCACGCCGACGCGGAGGACGTGACCCAGGAGGTCTTTGTCCGCCTGCTCAGCCGCGCCCCCGCCTTTTCCGACGGAGAACACGAAAAACGGTGGCTCCTCCGGGTGACCGCCAATCTGTGCCGGGACCAGCTGCGGGGCTTCTGGCGCAGGCGGGTCACCGGGCTGGAGGACACCCTCCCCGCCGCCCCGCCCCAGGAGCGGGAGGCCCTGGCCGCTGTGATGGCCCTGCCGGAGCGGTACAAGCTGCCCATCCACCTCCACTACTACGAGGGCTACTCGGTGGCAGAGGTCGGGGAAATCTTGAAGCTGGGCCAGTCAGCGGTAAAAATGCGGCTGAAACGGGGACGGGAAATGCTGAAGCTGGAATTGGAGGGCTCAATATGAACATCAACCACTACCGCAGGGCGATGGACCGTATCGCCCCCGACGCTGAATTAAAGGAGCGTATTATGAAGCAGACCGAACAGAATCACGCACGCCTCCCGGCCCGCCGGGTCCTGGCCGGAGCGCTGGCCGCCGTCCTGACCGCGGCCTGTCTGGCTACCGCCGCCTTCGCCGCCAGCCCGGAGCTGCGCACGGCGGTGCTGTCCTTCTTCCGCATGGAGGAACATGAACAGGTGCCCGGCGGCAGTGTCAGCCCGGAGGGCCCCAATATCAGCAATGCGGAGATTGGCCAGCTGGTCAAGGCCCAGTATATCAAAATGGACAAGTACTATGGCATGTCCGGAAGCCTGCTCAATGATCTGACCTGGAGTGAGGACCACAGGACACTCCTGGACTATAAATTCTGGACGGTGGAGAACAATGAACTGGTCCCTGTTCAGGTAGACATGCACACCAATCAGATCGATACCGCCTACGACGGCATCCGCTATCAGGGAGAGCTGTACTGGTTTGTCCGGGAGGGACAGCTGTTCCTTTTCCAGGGAAGCCCTCATGGCATTGATACCCGGCCGGAGGACGAGTGGTATGTGGAACAGGTTCCCGGCCGCACCGATGTGATCCTGCTCAAGCTGGCCCAAGGGCGGCAGATGGACTACAGTGAATATCCCGTTCTCTACCATCTGGGTACCGGAGAGGTTGCGGATATTCTATCGGGCAGCGGTGCGGACCAGCTGGAGTACGCATACGCGTGGGATTGGTCGGAGGATATGCTCCGGGTCTTTATCACATGCGGCGACGGAATCCATGGACAACATACCTGGCTGTGCGATCTGAACTCCAAGACCCTCACCCGGCTGGAGGAGCTGGCCGGCCTGGAGGAGGAGGCTTCCGCCAACTTTATAGACAACGACACGCTGATCCTCACCACTCACACCACATCGGAGGAGGACGATACCTGGCAAACTGTTACCTGCTATGCCTATGACATCTCCTCCGGACAAAAAATCAAAACTTTGGATCAAGCCCACTACTACCGGTGGTGGGAGGAGAAGCCCTATGGCGCTCAGCTGTTCGGCAAAAGATGCGTCTATATCACCGAGACGGGACAGGTCCAGATCGTCGATCTGAAAACCGGGGTACAGACCACCGTAGAGGGCTTTACCTTCCAAAAGGGCGATGAGTTTTCCATCAGCCCCTCCGGAAACAAACTGCTGTACTTTTCCATGGACCCCGAAATGGAAGGTTTGGGCATTGCCCAGCTGGGTGTGGTGGACCTGGAGAAGGGCGCCTTTATCGCGTTCGACCGGGAGGGCTATCAGAACCTCCATGAGGAGGGCATCGGCTGGGACGATGACAACACTGTGAGCATCAGCGCCCGCACCCCCGATGGTGAGACCCGGTATCTGCTCCTGTATCAGTTCTGACGGGGCTCCTCCCTCACCCGAAGCAGCTCCCGCTCCATCTCCGCCGTCTCCATCCGGGGCTGGAGGCGGCGGAGGTAGGACAGGCACCAGACGCAGTGCTCCTCCTCCCCCTCCGGCCACAGGGCCTCCAGGGCGGGACAGCGGTTTCCCTTCATCAGCTTGCGTATCTTCCAGGTGATATAGATGGTAATTCCCTTCCACCGGGGGGAGCCGATGGTATCGCACAGCTCCAGCGCCCTGGACAGCCGCTCCGCCGCCCGGTCCGGCTCCCCCTCCTGGCAGTCGAAGAGGGCCAGATAGGCCAGGGCCACGGGGTACTCGCTGTACTCGTGGGACTCCTCATACAGCTCCACCGCGTAGCGGAACAGGCACCTGGCCTCCTCCATACTGCCGCTCTGATAGGCCGCCACGCCGTAGTTGGTGTAAAACAGGGCGGCTCCCGGGTAGTAGCCCCGGTTCCGGTTGTAGGCGATGGCCTGGTCATAGTACCGGAAGGCCTGATCATAGGCCCGCTCCAGGCGGTAGGTCTCGGCGATATAGTTGTACGCGCCGGCGATATTGATGGTATACCGGCCGTCCATCTTGGGGTCCAGGGCCTGGAAGGTCTGGACGGCCTGGAACAGAATTTCCCGGGCCCTTGGATAGCTCCCCCGCATCAGCTCCAGCAGGCCGCTGAGGCGGAGGCAGACGCCGTATTCCGGGGAGCGCTCCCTCCCTCTGAGCAGGCCTTCTATAATGGACAGATGCTCCTCCATGACCTGGCTGTTCCCTGTCTGGATGCCGTAGTAGACCAGCTGGAGCCGTCCCTGAATCTCCATATCCCGGTCCCCCGTCTGGACGCAGCAGTCCAGCAGTCGGGCCAGCACCTCCAGCCCCTCCTCATACCGCCCGTCGTGGATACAGCACCGGCTCTCCACATGGAGGAGGATCAGCTCCAGCCGGTCCAGCTCCTCCTGCTCCGGGGTGAAGCGGCGCAGGCCGGCCAGCTCCGCGCGCATGGTCTGGAAATACTCCCACAGGCCGTCCGGGCCGCTCAGACCGGTCCTGGGGTCGGCGGTCAGGGTGGGCATCAGCTCATAGCGCAGGCCGGCGTAGGCGTTGAGGGAGAGCACCCGGTACCGGAAGGTGCGGAAGCGGTCCCCGCCGGCGGTGTAGTGGTGGATGAGCTGGTCATAGGGGGCGGTCTGCCCCACCTCCAGCCGGTCCTCCAGATACCGGGCCACCCGCAGATGGAGGAGCCGCCGCCCCGACTCCGACTGCTGCTGGGCCACGGTGGCCTTGATCCGCTCATGGGTGAAGCTGTACTCCAGCCCGCCCTCTCTGGTGGACTCCACCAGAAGCTTCTTCTGGGTCAGCTGACAGCACAGGTGGGTCAGCTCCAGGGGGTCCCGGCGCAGGATGGCGGACAGGGCCTGGAAAGGGGCCCAGCTGGTAAAGACCGCCACCAGCTCCAGCACCCGCCGCTCGTCCTGGGACAGGGAGGACAGGCGGTAGGCGATAATATCCTCGGGAATCCGGGGCAGCTCCCCTCGCTCGGCCAGGGCGTCGGCCAGCTGGGCCAGAAGCAGGGCGTTGCCCCCGGTGTTATGATAGGCCCGCTCCACCAGGTCCTCGCCCAGGCCGCCGTCCACCCGCTGGTGGAGGAAGCGCCCGGTCTCCTCCTGGGTAAAGCGGCGCAGTGCCCGGCGGAAGAGCACATGGTCCCGCAGGCCCTCCTCCACGAAGCCCTCCATGTGGGGCGGGAGGATATCCCGGGCGGTGCAGATCACCGCCGCGCTCTGGTGGTTCAGCCGCCGCAGGAAGAGGGCCAGCAGCTCCATACTGCTCCGGTCCATCCAGTGGATGTCCTCAAACACCAGGAGGATGGGGGTCTTTCGGGCCGCGATGGAGAAGATGGTCAGCACGCTGCGCAGGGCGGTGTAGTAGTCCGACTGGAGGGGGAAGTCGCAGTCCGAATCGGTGAGCTGGGCCTCCTGCCCCGGGGCCAGGCCGGGAAACAGGGCGGCGGCGGTCCGGGCGTAGTTGGCCGGAATGGGGATATGGCGCAGCTCCAGCTCGGCCACCAGGGCCATAATGATGGAGTTCCACACCGCCAGGGAGCCGCCCATCTCGGTCTGATAGCAGTAGCCCCGGCAGACCATCCAGCCGGACAGGTCGTGATGGCCGAGAAAATGGTCCAGCAGATAGGTCTTGCCCACCCCGGCCTCGCCGGTCAGGAGGAGGCCCGGTCCCCGCTGGGTCCCGGCGCCCATACCGCACAGGGCCAGCAGCTCCCGCAGGGCGGCCTCCTTGCCCATCAGCGTCTCCCGGGGCTCCTCCGGCTGGGCGGAGCACTCGTTCCACTGGTCAGCGATCTTATAGTAGAGGGAGGTGGTCTCCTTCAAGGGGGAAATGCCGAACTCGCAGGACAGCCGGTGGCTCAGGTCCTGATACAGGCCGATGGCCCGGCGGAACTGCCGCCGGGCGCAGCACACCCGCATTAACAGCACTACGGCGTTCTCCTCCACCGGGTCAATCTCCAGATAGTCCAGGCAGAGCCGCTCCGCCCGGTCCAGGTCCCCCCGGTCCAGGGCCCGGCTCCCCTCCTCCAGCAGGTGCCGGAGGTAGCCCGTCTGGAGGGCGGTCCGCTCCCCCTCCAGCCAATCCTCAAAGCCCCGCTCTGCGGGGAGGGAGAAACCCTTGAGCAGCTCCCCGCCGTACAGCTCCAGACGGCCAGAGGTCAGATATTCCGACACGTCGCACCAGATCTCCGCCTCCGGGGATATCTCCAAAACGGACCGCCGGCCCCCCTGGAAGGGGTCCCAGCCCAGCCCCTTCCGGATGGAATAGATGGCGTGGCGCAGATTTTTCAGGGCGGTCTGGCTGTCCGTGTCGGGCCAGAGCAGGCCGATCAGCTCACTGCGGGGCGCTTGACGCTTTAACAGCAGATAGTATAGCAGGGCGTCCGCCTTTTTATAGGGGAGGCTCACCGGCCTGCCGTCCGCCGTGACCTGGGGCGTGCCGAACAGCTTCGCGTCCAGTCTAGCCATAAAACATCCTCCTTCCGGCGCGTCTTTTTTTCGCAAGGATACTTTATCAGAATATCCCCTCAAACGCAACAGTTTTTCGCCAAATTCAGCCCTTTTCCATTCAGAAACAGCGGGGTCAGGACCTGTTCAGGTCCCGGCCCCGCTGTAAGCGTCCTTCCGGATTTCTCTTTACTGCACCTTAATCTTTCCGCCCTTGCCGCTGAAATACAGGGTCTTATCCTTAAAATAGCTCAGCGGGTCTCTCCGGTCGCCGTGGACCCGGACCTCGAAGTGGAGGTGGTTGCCGGTGGACCGGCCGGTGGTGCCCACATAGCCGATCACCGCCCCCTGCTTGACGGTCTGGCCCTGGGTGACGTTGCGGGCGCTCATGTGGGCGTACAGGGTGCTGGTTCCGTCGCTGTGGGAGATCACCACGTGCTCGCCGTAGGCCCAGCTGGAGCCGCTGCCCAGCTTGGAGGTGGTGACCACCCCGCTCTTGGCGGCGTAGATGGGGGTACCCTTGGGGGCAGAGACATCAATGCCGGTGTGGTTCTTGGACTTGTGGGTAAAGGGGTCCTCCCGGTTGCCATAGAAAGAGGTCAGGGTGTTCTGTCCGGCGGGCAGAGGCCACAGGAAGCCGGACTCGCTGACCACATTCTTGATCTGGTCGGCGTACTCCTTCTCCTTCCGCTTGATCTCCGCGTCCAGGTCGTTGGCCGCCTTTTTCAGCTCGGCCTCCATCTCCTCCAGCTGATCCTCCCGGGCGCTGATCTCCCCGATAAGCTTATCGACCTCGTTTTCCTGCTCCTTCAGCTCCTGTTGGATGGCAACCTGCTTCTGCTTGGCCTCCTCCTGCTCGCCCTGGGCCTCCTCCAGAGCAGCCCGGTCCGCCGTCACCTGGGCCTGGAGGGCCTCCAGGTCCTCCATCACCTTGTTGTCATACTGGATGATCTCCTCGATCATCATGTAGTTGTCCAAAAGCTCGGAAAAGCTGCTGGAGGAAAACAGAATGGCCCAGTAGGAGACCTCCCCCTGCTCCTCCATCTGCCGCATCCGGCGGCAAAAGAGGTCGAACTGAGCGGCCTCGTCGGCCTCGGCCTGACGCAGCTCCTCCGTCTTTTCGGCGATCAGCTGGTCGTACATGGCAATTTGCTGGTTGATGTTGTTGATCTCCTGGCGGATGACCTGAATCTGACGCTCGATCAGCTCCTTTTTATTGATGGCGGCGTTTTTGTCCGCCTGGATGGCCTTCAGCTGGTTCTGGATGTCCTTGCGCTGGCTGGCCAGGTCGTTGGCGTCCCCCTTCAGCGCGTCGATCTCCGCCTTGGTCACGGCGGAGGCCTCCAGCACCGTCCCCGGTCCGGCCAGGGGGAGCAGAAGCGCCAGGACCAGGAACAGCCCCGCCGCCCGGCGCAGAAATTTTCTGGTGTCGCTCACAGCCGCCCCTCCCCTACCAGAACATCAGGATGTTGGCTAAAATGGGCAGGAGCATCAGCAGAGCCAAGAGCCCGGCCATGACTGACATAAAAATCTTCTGTTTCTTCTGGCGCTTCATATCCGCGGCCTCCTTTTCTATTATACCTGCAAGAACTTCCGAATGGCTACCAGCGACCCTCCCACGCCGATGACCGCGCCCACGGCGCAGAAGACCATCAGGATGGTGGGGGCCATGGAGCTGTAGCTGACGATGCTGACCAGCGACAGGCCGTTGCCCTGAATCGCCAGCTTGGCTACCAGCTGATACAGGCCCCACTGGGCAAAGAACGCGATAAGCGCGCCGGACAGGCCCAGCAAAATGCCCTCCACCACAAAGGGCCACTCAATGAAGCCGTCGGTGGCGCCGCACATCTTCATAATGGCGATCTCCTCCCGGCGGTAGAAGGTGGCCAGCTTGATGGTGTTGGCGATGATGAACA
>OFGE01003606.1_pt1 | contig 9898 bp, 8 predicted proteins | sample 1521681 | NCBI WGS metagenome assembly OFGE01 (sample SAMEA3504093, study PRJEB24116) | mouse gut metagenome | biome: mouse gut; feature: mouse-associated habitat; material: faeces | place: Denmark | collected 2011 | reverse complement strand
CTGTCTCCCGGATAAAGGAGATTGTGTATGGGTTTATGATTTAGAAACTCGTCTGTTTAATAATATTCAGATAGATGGTTTAAAAGAAAAGCGCATTGGTATTCATAATTATTGGATAGAGGGAAATGTGCTGTGGTGCGTATCATGCGGGACAAACCGTATATACGCCATAGACTTGGAAAGTGTGCAGATCACAGGCTGTTTTGATGTGTTTGATGAAACAGGAGATCAAGTGGGCCGGCTGTCGGTAAAAGTTAATAATAAAATTTATTGTGTATCTCGAACATCAGCTATGGTCTGTGAATTCGATATTGTAAAAAAAGAGCTGGTTTATTTCAGCTTATGTATAGATGATCGTGGAATTAATACGATTGCGTATGATGGTGCCGATTTTTGGCTGACAGGATATTCTGCTAGGCTATACCGATGGCATAGAGATAGCAATTATGTGACTGTATTAGACAGCTTTCCTGATGATTTTAAAACGATAGGAAAAAGATCGGCTGAGAATCAGGAATGCTTTGAAGCGCCATTATTTTATAATTGCGTTACGGTAAAAAATTTTATTTTTTTCATACCATGGAATACACCGGATGCCGTTTCTAATAAGATCATATATGTAGATAAATCAAATTTAAAAATCAAGTCTTTCAACATGGATCTGTTGGGAGCAGCAGACAGGTCAAATGTTTTTTTCCGTGTAGAATATTTAAAAGATGACAGATACCTTGTTTTACATCACTCAAATTATGTACAGCTTATTATGATTGACACATGGGAATTAATGTTTAGCGTTAAGTCTATGCAGATTAACTATATGGATACGTCAAATTATATGAAAGAGTATGTCGGTGAAAAAATAATATGCGAGACGGGTGCAGTTAGTATAGAGCGTTTTATTTCGTATATTTTGGTAAAAGCGGACGATGGGTGCATAGAAAGCGGGTCTGCTAATGGGGATCATATTTATTGGTCAGTGAAGGATGGTATTTAGGGTTGCATTAGTATTTCTCTGAAGAGCGGCAGAATTTTAGAGGGAGTACATGAATGGAAAAAGTTATTATATTTGGAACAGGACAGATGGCTGATGAAACTTACGAGATTATGTCAGGCTTGGAATCATATGAGGTGATTGCGTTTGCAGATAATGATTGTTCTAAATGCGGCATGAAAAAAAATGACCTGTCTGTTCTTTCAGCAGAGTCTTTGAGGAGATTTTCTGATGCAGTTATCGTAATAGCAAGCTCATATTATGCAGAAATTTCGATACAGCTGCAGGAAATGGGAATAAATTTAAAATACTATGAAAGCATTCAACCGATTATAGGCAGGATATCGCCAAAAGAAAGACAGGAATTGAAAGCGTATCTGGAGCAGAATTCTCGGGTCAAAACGAGCTATTATAATTTGGACTATGAATATAAGGATGTTTCCAAATGGAATGACCATGAAAATAGAGAGAAAAAATATCTTATAATCTGCAATGGAGGATATCCAACACCAGATAATCCCAGAGGTGCATTTGTACATCGCAGGGTACTCCAGTATATCGAGCAGGGATTAAAAGCAGAGGTGTTCGGATGCATTGAAAATCAGACATTTGAGACATATGAATATGAAGGCGTAAAAGTCTTTCAAGGCGGAATGCTTGAGTTAAGGCAGTTTATTATAGCGAGAAGTTACGAGAAGCTGCTGATTCATTTTGTGGATAAAAATATTATGTATGCCATATGGCGTTCGGGAAGGATCAATATGCCGATAATCATCTGGTGTCACGGATACGAGGTGATGAGGTGGAATCGGATTTATTACTGCTACTCAGATTCTGAGCTGGAGAAAAATAAGAAAAATTGGGATAAAAGGGATCAGGATAAAAATAAATTTTTTAAAAAAATTTTTTTGATGGATAATATCCAGTTCGTATTTGTATCTAACTGGCTGAAGGAGAGAGTGAAAAAAAGTGTAGGAATTCTGCCGATTCATTGTGAGGTAATACCCAATTTTATTGATGGAGGATTCTATCGGTCAGAGCCTAAACGTAAGGAGGACAGGCTGAAGATACTCTGCATAAAATCTCACAGTACAAAAACATATGCAAATGATATTACGGCAAAAGCTATATTGGAATTGTCTGACAGGGAATTTTTTAAGGAGCTTACTTTTGATTTATATGGGGATGGAGAGTTATTTGAAACTAATTTTTCGGAACTAAAGAAAAAGAGGTTTCCAAATGTATTTATACATAGAGGATATATTGGTCAAAATAAGATCAGAGAGCTGTTTGCAGATCACGGAATATTGTTGTCACCGACACGCTGTGATACGCAGGGGGTTACATCCTGTGAAGGAATGAGTGCAGGAATGGTTGTTATATCCTGCAATACGGCAGCAGTTCCCGAATTTATTAGTGAAGACTGTGGCTCTTTGTATGAATTTGACAATTATATGCAGCTCGCTGATGAGATCGCATATTTATATGATCATCCAGAAGAATTTGTAAAGAAAGGTAAAAATGCAGCAGCTAGGATGGAAAAGCAGTGCGGGCTTATTTCCACAGTACAAAAAGAGCTAAAGCTGATTGCAGGAATGTAATTAAAGTTGGATCTTGGATTTGATGGAAATGCAGACACAAGAATATATGAAATCGGAGGAAAGCTTAATGTTAAAAAGGGAAGTGCAGGCAGTCTGTGGCAAGGATTGTGCACCTGAAGAAGTCAAAGAAATTATAAATAAATATGGAATAGTATATGTCACTGAAAATGACCGATATCTGGGCTGCATTACCAATACAGATATGAAAGGTGGCGGCTATGTAATAAATACGAATTCAAAGTTAATTCATGCTGGAAAAGACGAAAAATGGAAAGCCAGAACAATATTTAAAGATTATCCGGCAGTTAAAAATATTCCGGTCATAGATGAAAATGGAAAACTTTTATATGAAATTGTGCGCAGTGAGCTGAGAGCCGAAAGGTTTAATTCGAAAGAATACTGGGAACAAAGATATCAGGATGGCGGTACGTCAGGTTCGGGAAGTTATAATCGTCTGGCAGTATTTAAAGCAGAAGTTATTAATGATTTCATTACGGAAAATGATGTTCACAGTATGATTGAGTGGGGATGCGGAGACGGAAACCAATTAGGAATGTTCCAGACGATAGACTATAGAGGATATGATGTCTCAGAAACAGCAGTTGAAATTTGTAACTATAAATACAAAAATGATCCATATAAAAAATTTTTTACGTATGATGGGAGTATTTTAAAGATTAAGAATGCAGATCTGGCGGTTTCTTTAGATGTGATTTTTCATTTAGTCGAGGACGAAAATTATAAAAATTATATGGAAAATCTGTTTTCAAGCTCAGATAAATATATTTGTATTTATTCAAGTGATTTTGAACAGGACTCTGGACTACATGAATTAAAAAGAAATTTTACAAAATACGTGAAACAAAAGTTTCCAGACTGGGAATTGTTTAAGTATATTAGGAACAAATATCCTTATGATGAGAATGATAAGGACAACACATCTTTATCTGATTTCTATTTTTATGTAAAAAATAATGCCTGAAGAAATCAACCCAAAATAGTTATGTAAGAGGTATTTGTATTATGGAGAATGTTTTATTATTTCATATTGGCTTTCATAAGACAGGTTCGACATCTATTCAGCGTTTTTTATATGACAATGACACAGAATTAAGAAAATACGGGTGGTTTTATCCTGATTTTTCCGAGATGGTAAAGCCTAGACAGATAGCTTTGAATAATGGATTCTACTTACGTCTGCCCTTGTTTAAAAAGGATAGGGGAAAGATGTGGAAGATTATTTCTGAGAATTTAAAGAAATATAATGTAATTATTTCAGAAGAGGGATTTTCCGATGAGGATATTCAAACAATACTGTCAGAAGCAAAGAAATATCATAATAACATTAAAGTAATTGTATATTTAAGACGGCAGGATTTATATATAGGTTCTTTTTATAACCAAGCAGTGAAAGCGGCATATGTACATGGAACAGTCAATGAATATATGGAAAATTTTCTATATTATTCGGATAATTATTTAGATAGGTTAGAAAAAATCGGCAGAGTGATCGGTGACGAAAATATAATAGTGAGAGTATATGAAGGACGGCAGTTTGCCGGTAGTAGAAAAGATGTTCTCTCAGATTTTATGTATACCATTGCTGATGGAATAGAACCGGATTGGGAAAGGTTTAAAATGCCTAAAAGGGAAAATCCGGCCTTGCATGGAAGGTATTTTGAAATTAAAAAATTGCTGAATGCGGTTGAAGATGATCAATATAAAAGATGGCCTGCGGGATATGTTGATCCGATCCTGCAGCTTAGCGAAAGATATGGAAAATCATACGAGAATGCATTGACAGAAGGATATTTAACAAAGCAGGATAGAAGGAATATTTTAGATAAGCATAAAAAGAACAATGCGCAGCTTGCTAGAAAATACTTACATAGAGAAGATGGCCAGCTGTTTTATGATACCAATATTGATTTTCCTGTTTATGAAAATGAAGCAACTCCTTTTGAAGCTGACATGATACGTGTGTATTCAGCATTATTTCATAAAATGCAGTCTCAAATAGAGCTTCTGCCATTAGTAACTGCAATTAAGATGTTAAAAGGTGATCGGCAGCTGGCATTCTACGGGATTGGCGAAAGAGGAAGAACTTTATTGGATTATCCAATTGTACCGGATCTATTGATTGATAATGGGATAGATAAAAAAGGTGGAAATGAAAAGACAATTCAAATTGTCGGTGCATCCGATATAAAAGATTGGTCAATTTATTTTGTAATTGTGACACCATACCACTGTGCAGATATCGAGCAGGAACTTCAAAATTATGGATTAAGAAAAGGCGAAGGATATTTGCTGATGAACGATTATTTATAATCATAGTATTTTAGTTTGGAGGAGCTGTAAAATAATGAAATATGCATTAATCGGCTGTGGAAGGATAGCAGCAAACCACATAGCTGCGGCTGTCAATAATCATCTGGACATCACTGCATTGTCTGACATACACGTTGGCAGGGCGCATGACCTAGCCTGTAAATTCAGCTTAAATGAAAAAGATACTGTAATTTATACAGATTACAAAAAAATGTTAGAAGAGCAGCAGCCACAGCTTGCAGCAATTGCGACAGAGAGCGGAAAACATGCACAGATTGCATTAGACTGTATAGATTTTGGCTGTAATGTGATTATAGAAAAGCCGATTGCACTTTCAATGGAAGATGCTGATGCGATTATTGCAAAAGGAAAAGCGAAGGGCGTCAAGGTCTGTGTCTGCCACCAGAACAGGTTCAATAAATCCATACAAAAAATCAGGAGTGCTATTGACGGGCAGGCATTTGGCAGAATGTATTATGGAACCGCGCATATCCGATGGAACCGCGGAGAGGAATATTACAGACAGGCAGACTGGCGCGGCACATGGAAAGAAGACGGCGGTGCCTTAATGAACCAGTGCATTCATAACATTGACCTGCTGCGGTGGATGATGGGGGATGATATTGATACGGTGTATGGCATAACAGACCGCTTAAATCATCCGTACATAGAGGCTGAAGATCTAGGAATTGCAATTGTCCAATTTAAGAATGGATGCTATGGGGTAGTCGAAGGAACTACAGACATCTATCCAGAGAATCTGGAAGAGACACTGTATCTGCTTGGCGAAAAAGGAACCGTCAAGGCGGGCGGCAAATCCGTAAATGCAATTGAAGAATGGCGGTTTGCGGGATGTACAGAAGAAGAGGCAGCAAAGATTAAGGAAAAATACAGTGAATATCCGCCGAATGTGTATGGATACGGCCATTCGAAGCTGTATGAGAATGTAATTGCTGCCATAAAAGGCGAATGCGAGCTGCTAGTGGATGGTGAAGCAGGAAAAAGGGCGTTGGAGCTGGTGCTTGCCATTTACCGGTCAGCTGCAGACGGGAAACCTGTAAAGCTGCCCCTTGCCAAGGGTGCAGCAGTGGATTTTACAGGGCGGTTTTAAGAGGATGGAGAAATGACAATGGATGAATGGAACGAGCTGCTGGATGCTTATGCATATGAAATGGAGATTGCATCGGCCGGCTATGAGATGATGGGCAGGATGCTGGACCACAGGGCAGTAATTTCCAGATTAAAGGAAAATGAATTGACAGAGTTTTATATTTATGGCGGGGGATATCTGGGCATTCAGCTTTATCAAGCGGTGTATAATGAAATTAATGTAATATCAATTGTAGATAAAAATGCAGGGCTTGTGATTGATCTCCCAAATATTCCAGTATTAGGACTTGAAGAATTTGAAAATCAGTATGCCGGCCAACATGTGGTCATCACGCCTGCAAAATTTTATATACCTATAAAAAAGTATTTGAGCCGGTTTGTTCCTGAGGAGAGAATACTGTGCCTGGGAGAATTGATTGGAGGGGTATTATGATGTTCTATATTGCATATACCGGATTTGAGCTTACAGAGGTATCTGGCATATGGACGAAAATACTGGGACAGGCATATGCATTTGAAAAAAAGCTTGGAGAAGTATATTGTACAGCACTGTCCAATCAAATGGCTTACTTAATGCATGGAAACGATGTAGTGGAAAAAGAAGCTGCAGTTACGAGGAAAGATTATCTGACAGTTATTTTAAAATGGTTGAAAAAATATCAGACAGATCGAACTTACATACGCTATCCATTTGCAGATAAATGGTTTATTGAGTTATTAAAATATCAAAAAGATCATGGCATTCGAACAGTTTTGGAGATTCCTACTTATCCATATGACGGAGAGCTGGCGTACGGCCGGGTGAAAGTGGAAGATGCATATTATAGGAAAATGGTATCTGAGTATGTAGATTTCATAGCCTCATATTCTAAGTACGATACAATATGGGGGAGAAAATGCATTACGCTAGTAAATGGGATAGATGCTGCGAAATATAAGGTTAAAAGAAAGAATGATCATGTCAATAGGATTACTTTAATAGCAGTCAGCAGCAGTATGACATTTTGGAATGGATTTGAGCGAATTATAGAAGGAATGAAGATCTATAAACAAAGTAATGGAGAATATGATGTGTTCTTAAAACTGGTAGGAAAAGGTGCGGATGAAAAGTATTATAAGAAATTGGCTGCAGACTATGGTTTGGAGAATCAAGTAGAATTTTGTGGATTTTTGACCGGAAAAGCATTAGATGATGTGTACAGCCAGTCAGACGTAGCTGTCAATTCTTTGGGATCTTACAAAAAGAAACTAGAGGTCGGGGCTTCGTTAAAAGGGGCTGAGTATTGTGCCAGGGGAATTCCGATTGTGTGCGGTTATACAGATATACGGTTCCCGGAAGGCTGTCCGTTTGTGCTGCAAGTAGAAAATAACAGTTCTCCGCTCAAGATAGGAGATATTATAGCATTTTATGAAAAAGTATCAGCACAGGATGGCTATGAAGAAAAAATACATGACTATGCTGTAAAGTATCTAAATTGGGACTATATTATGCAGCGGGTTATAGATTATCTAAAGTAAACCAACCATGGTGGAAAAAATGAAAGAAAAATTATTAAATAAAATAAAAGAAAGAAAAATAACAGCAGGCATCGTAGGACTTGGATACGTCGGCCTTCCTCTTGCAGTAGAAAAGGCGAAGGCAGGCTTCCGCACGATTGGATTTGATGTCCAGGGTGAGAAAGTCAATTTAGTCAATCAGGGAAAAAATTATATCGGTGATATTGTGGATAAAGATCTGGAATTGCTGGTACGAAGTGGAATGTTATCTGCAACAACGGATTTTTCATTTGTAAAGGACGTAGATTTTATTGCGATCTGCGTGCCGACGCCGCTGGATGCGCATCAGCAGCCGGATGTCAGCTATGTCCGAAAATCCGCAGAAGAAATAGCAAAATACCTGACGCCGGAAACGATGGTTGTGCTGGAATCTACTACCTATCCGGGTACGACGCAGGAGCTTGTGCAGCCGATTCTGGAAGAAGGCTCTGGGTTAAAGTGCGGCGTGGATTTTTACCTGGGATTTTCGCCGGAGAGGGTTGATCCCGGAAACCTGATATATAAGACGAAAAATACGCCGAAAGTAGTTGGCGCGGTTGGGGCAGATGCGGCGGAGGTCATTTCTGCGATGTACGAGGCTGTGTTAGACGGGGAAGTATGCACGGTATCAAGCCCGGCAGTCGCTGAAATGGAAAAAATACTCGAGAATACATACCGCAATGTGAATATCGGCCTGATCAATGAGATCGGACGGCTGTGCCATGAAATGGATATTTCTGTCTGGGAGGTCATTGATGCGGCTAAGACAAAGCCATATGGCTTTCAAGCGTTTTATCCGGGGCCGGGTCTGGGCGGACATTGCATACCGCTTGACCCGTATTATCTGTCATGGAAGGCAAGGGAGTATGGATTTCATACTACGCTGATTGAAAACAGCATGGTGATCAACGACGGGCAGGCGAGATACTGTGCAGAGCGCGCAGCGCATATTTTAAGCCACCATAAAAAGGCAGTTACGGATTCGAGAATACTTGTGCTTGGAATCGCATATAAGCAGGATATCGATGACTACAGGGAAAGCCCGGCGATCAGGGTCATACAGGAGTTGGAACGTGCAGGGGCAAGGGTGGATTTCTATGACCCGTGGATCAGGGAATATAAAGACCATGGACAGGTCCGCACGGGAATTCCTAAGATCACGCCGCAGGCTGTGGCAGAATATGACCTTGTTATAGTAACAACCGCCCATTCCAATGTAGATTATGACATGGTGCAGAAAAATGCACAGGCTGTTTTTGATACTAAAAATGTGATGAAGCATTTGAAGGCGAGGGAAAATATCGAGGTATTATAACGGAATGGACTTTACATTTAGTTGTTATGAAAAGCTGCTCCAGCTGTTGGTGCAGCAGGGGTATCAGTTTGCAGATTATCATAGCTGGGAGCAGATGCGGCGCCCGGTGATCCTGCGCCATGATATTGATTATGACCTGCCAAAGGCGCTTGGGATCGCTGAGACGGAGGCCGCGTTTGGAGCAGGCGGACAGGCCAGAAGTACATATTTTGTGCTGCTTTCCAGCGATTTTTACAATGTATTTTCCAGGAAGGGCAGGCTTTTGATGCGCAGGATCAGCAGCATGGGGCATGAGATCGGGCTTCATTTTGATGAAATGCAGTACCCGGATGCGGCAGGGGACATGGATAAAATCAGGATGCTGATCCTAAAAGAGGCAGATGCATTATCAGATGCGGCAGGATGCCCGGTCACAGCCGTATCTATGCACCGGCCGAGCAGGGCGGTGCTGCAGGCAGATCTGGAAATACCGGGAATGGTCAACAGCTACAGCCGGACTTTTTTTCATGATTTTAAATACCTGTCTGATTCGCGGCGCAGATGGCGTGAGCCGGTAGAACAGGCCGTCTGCAGCGGGGCGTATGAAAAGCTGCATATACTCACGCATGCATTCTGGTATTTTGATCGGGAAGAGACGCTGCATGATACAGTGGAAAAGTTTGTAAACGGTGCATGCAGCAGGTGTTATCAGGCTTTTTCAGAAAATTTTACAGATCTGGCATCCGTTATGGGGCCGGAGGAAGCACTGATGAGATAAAACGCTCTAATGCAGTTGCCTGCCGGACGGCGGCTGAGCAGGGAAGTGCAGCCGGACAAGAGCGTGTTTGCAAAATGCTTTCTGTCAGATGTACCCACAGGGCATGATATGGAGAATTTATCCCAAATTTATGAGGCATAGTGGGTTGTGTTGGTTAAATTTTGAATAGATTATCCGCTGAGCGGGGAGTGCAGATCGCAGGAATGATTTTTCAAACATGCTCTAGAGCGTGTTTGAAAAATGCTTTCCGTGAGATG
>OFGE01003604.1_pt1 | contig 9900 bp, 9 predicted proteins | sample 1521681 | NCBI WGS metagenome assembly OFGE01 (sample SAMEA3504093, study PRJEB24116) | mouse gut metagenome | biome: mouse gut; feature: mouse-associated habitat; material: faeces | place: Denmark | collected 2011 | reverse complement strand
TTGTCGGTCTACTGGTTTCATCCGCTTGTGTGGATAGCTTTTATCTGGATGTGCAGGGATATGGAAGCTGCCTGTGACGAAGCGGTGATACAAAAGCTTGGAATGCAATGCAAAAAGGAGTATTCCAGGGCGCTGCTTTCCTGTTCCATAAAAATGCAGCGAATTACCGCCTGTCCGTTATCTTTTGGGGAACCGGATGTAAAAAAACGTGTGAAAAATGTGCTTGCTTATAAAAAACCGGCAGCCCTGGCGATTGTATCAGCGGCAGCCGTGTGTATGATAATGATTCTGTGCTTTATGACACAGAAAGAACAAAGCGGGCAGCATATGGATAAAAATCAGGCAATAGAGACCATCGGTTCCGGAAAAGAAACTGAAAAAATATCAGAATCAAAAGGACAGGATATTATCACAGAGCAGCCAGTCGAAGAAGCAGATATGCATGCCGTCTTTATCGACGATTATTTTCCAAATCCGCATGAGGAACAATCAGACCTGGTAATGGAAGCAGATTTGGACAAGGACGGGAATCCGGAAAAGATTGTTATGACCAGCCTGAGATATAATGGCGGGGATGGCGGTTATAAACTGGAAGTGTTTCGCATAAAAGACGGAATAGAGGAAAAAATTTCACTGCCGGATAATTATATAGAAGAAACAGGATTTCCGTTTGAAATGGAATGGACGGGGCGGGAAGCAGTATTAACTATGCCAAAAGGGGAAACAATTTTATTTAAGGAACAGCAGATACTGGAAAACAGCCGCAGGAATGACACAGAGGAGTATCTAAAAAAACAGATGGATGCAGGGGGCCTGTCTCTCACATATCCGTCTGATGCAGTAAGCGGTTTTACGGTGGCAGAGGATGCGAAAGACCACAAGACAGTCCTGATAGTCAAACAGTATCTGATGGGGTATGGCGGGCATGCGGACTGCTTTGGATATGCCGTGGCCTGTTTGAAGCTGAGACCGGATAACCAGTGGGAAACAGACTATCTGTATATGCAAAAGCAGTAATTTAACCCGCTGTGCTGCCTGTAACCTTATATTTTTTAAAATTGAGGATGACTTTTCTGGCATTATCCGATAAGATTGTAGAAAAAAGAAAGCAGCAGGTTTATATTTATGGAAACAAAGGAAATTCTGACCAAAGTAAAAAGCGGCGAGCTGTCAGTCGAAGAAGCAGAGCTTCTGTTTCGCAGGCAGCCGTTTGAGGAAATGGGATATGCAAAGCTGGACACGCACCGGAAAATCCGTTCCGGCTTTGCAGAAGTGATTTTTTGCAGTGGCAAGGCGGATGAACATCTTCTGCAGATTTTCGGCAGGCTCTATGAGCAGGATGGGGAAGTGTTCGGTACAAGGGCATCCCGGGAGCAGTATGAGATGATTCGGGAGAAATATCCACAAGCCTGTTATGACCCGGTTTCGCGGATTCTGAAAATAGAAAAAGAAGGAAAAGCGCGCAAAGGAAAAGCGGCAGTCTGTACGGCAGGGACAGCGGATATTCCGGTCGCAGAAGAAGCGGCACAGACAGCTGAATATTTTGGAACGGCAGTGGAACGGATTTATGATGTCGGTGTCAGCGGTATTCACCGCCTTCTGTCCAGCCTTGATAGAATTCAGGAAGCAAACTGCATTGTTGCGGTAGCAGGCATGGAAGGAGCGCTGGCCAGCGTGCTTGGCGGCCTGGCGGACAAGCCGGTGATTGCAGTGCCGACATCGGTCGGTTACGGGGCTTCAATGAACGGGCTGTCTGCCCTGCTTACGATGATAAATTCCTGCGCGAACGGCATTGCAGTAGTCAACATTGATAACGGATATGGTGCCGGATATCTTGCAGCGCAGATAAACCGCCTGGCATGCCCGGGCTGCCTGCATCCATGCAGGAATCATACAGGATGGGAGCCGGATTTATGAAACAGGATTGGGAAGGGAAGCATTATTCGTTTTACCAGAACCGGGAGTGTGAGTTTTTTCCGTGCCATAAAGGGGCAGACGAGCAGAATTTCAACTGTTTATTCTGCTATTGCCCGCTCTATGTGCTTGGGAAAGAGTGCGGCGGAAGCCCGCAGTATACAAATCAGGGAATCAAAGACTGCACGGGATGCATGCTGCCGCATCAGCGGGAACAGTACGGCTATGTCACAGGGCAGTTTTCCAGGATAGCTGCCGCAGCAGCTTCCATACACAATTAATTCCAGCGCATCCGCAAACAAAGAGTCCTGTGCAGCAGACAGGACTCTTTTGATTTTCGCAGCATCCGCAAAACAAAGAGACCTGTACGGCAGACAGGACTCTTTTCCTATTTACAGTATTCGCAAAAAAAGAGCCCTATGTAGCAAACAGGACTCTTTTTTTAAATTGGAGGTAGGATGTTTTATTAGGATAGTACTGCACAATTACAGCACAATAAACGGAGAGCATGGGATTCGAACCCACGGTGCTTTGTAGGCACACGGCTTTTCGAGAGCCGCACCTTAAACCGCTCGGACAACTCTCCCAATGCAGCAGATACATTTTTTGCTGCATTACAATTATACCATATTCTGGCAATAATACAAGAAAAATCCAAAATTAACTTGAATTTTTTTATGGAACGTTTATATTTACTTATAGAAAGGTGACAAAAGTTATAAATCTGGCTGAAATAAGCCGAAAAAGTCAGCAGAATATTTTATAAAATATAAAATAGTACAATAAAAAAGGAAGGAATAAAATGAGCGTATTATCAGGTTTAGAACCAAAACAGGTATTTTCCTATTTTGAGGAAATTTGTGCAATTCCCCATGCCTCTTATCATGAGGAGCAGATCAGTGATTATTGTGTAGAATTTGCAAAGCGCCATAATCTGACTTATTATCAGGACGAATTGAAAAATGTGATTATAATGAAAACGAAGAGCCGATTATTATACAAGGGCATCTTGACATGGTATGTGAAAAGGAGCCGGGATGTACAATTGATTTTGAAAAAGACGGGCTCAGTCTGAAGGTGGAAGGAGACTATATCACCGCAGAGGGCACGACGCTGGGCGGCGACGACGGGATCGCGGTAGCATATGCTCTCGCGCTGCTTTCCTCTGATGAAATAGCACATCCAAAGCTGGAGGTAGTACTGACAGTCAGTGAAGAGGTAGGCATGGAAGGTGCCTCAGGCATAGATTTATCTATGCTCGAAGGACGCCGTATGCTGAATCTGGATTCAGAAGAAGAAGGAATTCTGCTGGCAGGCTGTGCCGGCGGCTCAAGGGCAGTCAGCCGGATGACGTTAAATAAAATTTCGGCTGAGGGTGCTTCCATGAAAATTACAGTTACGGGGCTCAAGGGCGGGCATTCCGGCGTGGAAATCAACAAAGGGCGGGCCAATGCGAATATGCTGATGGGCCGCATCCTGATGGGACTGGCACGAAACGTGAACTATCATCTTTCTTCCATAGCAGGCGGCAATAAGGATAATGCGATTCCAAGGGAGTGCACCGTGCTTTTATGCATGGCGGAACAGGACCTGGACACTGCCGTGCGTGAGCTTGCGCAGATGCAGCAGGATATCGCAAATGAATATGCCGTTACGGACAGCCGGATTACAATTGAAACAGAGCGCGATACGGATGTGCCGTTTTTTATGCTTGATGAAGCAGGCACAAAACAGGCAGTGATGCTGATAAACGCCCTGCCAAACGGCATCCAGGCTATGAGTGCGGATGTGGAAGGACTGGTGGAGACCTCGCTGAATCTGGGCGTGCTGCGGCTGGAAGGCGCACAGCTTGAATTAAGCTATGCGGTGCGCAGCTCCGTGGAAAGTGCAAAAGCCGCGCTGCATGACAAAATGTCGTACCTGACAGAAGGCCTGGGCGGTGAGATTGAAATATCCGGGGATTATCCGGCCTGGGAATTTAAGCGCAATTCGCCGCTGCGGGATAAAATGGCGGCTGTTTACGAAAAGATGTATGGGAAAAAGCCTGTCATAGAAGCAATACACGCAGGGCTGGAGTGCGGGCTGCTTGCCGGAAAGCTGCCTGGCCTTGACTGTATTTCGGTCGGGCCGGACATGGAAGCAGTGCATACAACAGAAGAAAAACTGAGCATTTCTTCGACAAAGCGTGTCTGGGAATATATATTGGAAGTTTTGAAAACCAAATAAGCGGTATGCGGCACCTAAATTTTGGAATTCTTTTTTATTGACAGCCTGATGACGAATAATTTATAATAAAAAAGACGAATAGTTTTACTATAATATTTTGAAGAAAGAGAGGATGCGTCAAAATGCTTAGAGTGGGTATGCTTACAAGCGGCGGTGACTGTCAGGCTTTGAACGCTGCAATGAGAGGCGTTGCAAAAGGGTTAAGTTCCAATGTGGAAGATTTGGAAATTTATGGATTTTTAGATGGATATAAGGGCCTGATTTATGGAAACTACCGCCTGCTTACGTCATCAGACTTTTCCGGTATTCTGACAAAAGGGGGGACAATTTTAGGTTCTTCCCGCCAGCCGTTTAAGCTGATGCGTACACCGGATGCAAACGGGCTGGATAAAGTAGAAGCAATGAAGCAGAATTATTACAAGCTGAATCTGGACTGTATTGTAATACTGGGCGGAAACGGAACACAGAAAACAGCAAATCTCCTTCGCGAGGAAGGGCTTAATGTTATCCACTTGCCAAAAACGATTGACAATGATATCTTTGGAACGGATGTAACCTTTGGCTTCCAGAGTGCAATTAATATCGCGACCGATGCCATTGACTGCATACATACGACGGCTGCTTCCCATAACCGCGTATTTATTGTAGAAGTCATGGGACATAAGGTTGGCTGGCTGACACTTTATGCAGGACTTGCTGGCGGTGCAGACATCATTCTCCTGCCGGAAATCCCTTATGATATCAAGAAAGTTGTATCTGCAATTGAGAACCGGACAAAGGCTGGAAAAGGCTTTACCATCCTTGCGGTTGCAGAAGGCGCAATATCCAAAGAAGATGCAAAATTAAGCAAGAAAGAATATAAAAAGAAAATGGAAAAATCCCCATATCCTTCGGTTTCGTATGAAATCGCACAGAAAATCGGGGAGAAGCTTGGCAGTGAAGTACGCGTAACCGTGCCGGGGCATACACAAAGAGGCGGAAGCCCGACGCCATATGACCGCGTGCTTTGTACAAGGCTCGGCGCAGAAGGCGCAAAAGCGATTCTGGAAAAAGATTTCGGGCATATGATTGCCATGGTCAATAATGAAGTCAGGCGCGTGCCGCTTGAAAATGTGGCTGGCAAGTTAAAGACGGTTGACCCGAATGCACAGATTGTAAAAGAAGCAAAACTGACAGGCATCAGTTTTGGTGATTAATTAAATGTTTAATTTAAATATTAAAATTGCTGCGCAGCTGCTTGCGCAGCATTTTTATATAACCAGGAGGCAGAATGTCATATACAGCGTTATACCGCAAATACCGGCCGCAGAATTTTGAAGATGTCAAAGGGCAGGAGCATATTGTAACGACTATCCGAAACCAGATAAAAGCCGGCCGCATCGGGCATGCTTATCTGTTCTGCGGTACGCGCGGAACCGGGAAGACGACCATAGCAAAGATATTTGCAAAGGCGGTCAACTGCGAAAATCCCGAGGAAGGAAGCCCGTGCGGCAGATGTGCGTCATGCAGGGCTATTGCGCAGGGAAGCTCCCTAAACGTGATAGAAATCGATGCGGCTTCCAATAACGGCGTGGACAATATCCGGGATATCCGGGATGAGGTCACGTATGCGCCGACCGAAGGCAGATACAAGGTATATATTATAGACGAAGTCCATATGCTTTCCATAGGAGCTTTTAATGCACTGCTCAAAACGCTGGAAGAACCGCCGTCCTATGTCATATTCGTACTGGCTACGACGGAAGCGCACAAAATACCGGTGACTATCTTATCAAGATGCCAGAGATATGATTTTCACCGTATTTCCGCGGATGTCATTTCACAGAGGCTGCAGGAGCTGTTAGTTCAGGAAAACGCCAGCGCAGAAGAAAAGGCAGTCCGCTATATCGCAAAGGCTGCGGACGGTGCGATGCGGGATGCCTTAAGCCTTTTGGATCAGTGCATGGCATTTTATATGGGGCAGAAGCTGACCTATGACCATGTGCTCGATGTGCTTGGAGCGGTTGATACCGAGCGTTTTTCCAGCCTGCTGCGGGCCGTCCTGAAAAACGATGCCTTAAGTGCCATGCGCCAGATAGAAGAACTGGTTACACAGGGCAGGGAGCTTGGCCAGTTTGTCAATGATTTTACATGGTATCTGCGTAACCTGCTGCTTTTGCAGGTTTCGGATGATATGGAAGAAGTGCTCGACATTTCCAGTGAGAACCTGGTATTGTTAAAGGAAGAATGCCAGATGGCCGATGCCGCGCAGCTGATGCGCTATATCCGCATTTTTTCAGAGCTTTCCAGCCAGGTGCGTTATTCTTCCCAGAAGCGCATAGTAATCGAAATTGCTGTTATCAAGCTGTGCCGCCCGGCTATGGAGGAGGATTTGGGCTCTGTCCTGGAACGCGTGAAACAGCTCGAAAAAAAGATAGAAGCAGGCATTGTGCCCGTGCAGGCGGCAGAGCACCCGGTACCGGCAGAAAGCGCGCAGCCAAAGCAAAAGCCCCTTCCCATGCCAAAAGCAGTGCCGCAGGATATCAGGCAGGCTGTTCAGAACTGGCAGGGAATCGTGGCAGACCTGCCAAATCCGGTCAGCAATTTTCTGCGGAAAGCACATTTAAGCATTGGGGATAACGGCGTGCTTTTGCTTGTGCTGGATGATGCGGTCAGTTTTGGAATGCTTTCACAAGAAAGCCGTCAGAAGGAGATAGCAGACAGTATTTCGCGCAGTGTCGGCAAAGAGGTGCAGATTCAGATAAAGCTCAATGAAAGCGGGCATTCGTTTGAACGGGCTTATGTGGATCTGGAACAGATGATTCATGCGGAGATTGAATATGAGGATTTCTAAACCGTTTCGATTGTTATGAAATCATGTTTTTCAACCCATATATTGTCAGAATCCGTAATATGCGTTAAAATCAGATAGCAGTGAAATTTAGAACAATCGCAAGGAGGAGAGCATTATGGCAAGACGAGGAGGATTTCCAGGGGGCGGGATGCCAAACAATATGGCGAGCCTGATGAAACAGGCGCAGAAGATGCAAAAACAGATGGAGACTGCGACCAAAGAGCTGGAAGAAAAAGAAATGACCGCTACCGCAGGAGGCGGAGTCGTAGAGGTAACTGTTTCAGGCAGACGCGAAGTGACAAAGATCAAGATAGACCCAGAAGCAGTAGACCCGGATGATGTAGAGATGCTGGAAGATCTGATTATGGCAGCAATCAACGAGGCTATGCGCCAGATCGACGAATATTCACAAAACACTATGGGCAAAATCACAGGAAATCTCGGCGGCGGAATGGGGTTGTTTTAAGCATGGATTACTATAGCAGCCAGATCAGCAGGTTAATAGAATCGCTGGCAGCCCTGCCAGGAATAGGTGTAAAGTCAGCTCAGAGGATGGCATTTCATATACTGGATATGCCGGAGCAGGATGTAGAAAAGCTGTCCAGTTCCATTATAGAAGCAAAGCGCAAGGTGCGCTACTGCAGGCAGTGCTATACACTGACGGATGATGAAATATGTCCGATCTGCAGAAATCAAAACCGTGACCAGTCACTGATCATGGTAGTAGAAAATCCGAGGGATCTTGCAGCATATGAAAAAACAGGAAAATACGAAGGGGTATACCATGTCCTGCACGGTGCTATTTCACCAATGCTGGGCATCGGGCCCTCCGATATCAAGCTCAAAGAGCTGATGCAGCGACTGCAGGGAGAAGTCAGGGAAGTCATTATAGCAACAAACTCCAGCTTGGAAGGCGAGACGACGGCCATGTATATCAGCAAGCTGATCAAGCCTACAGGCATAACCGTAACACGTATCGCAAGCGGAGTGCCGGTAGGCGGTGATCTGGAATATATCGATGAAGTCACCCTGCTGCGGGCACTTGAGGGACGTACACAATTATAAGAATCTTTTTTATTTACAAAACTACCTACAATATATGTCAAAATAAGCCTTGCCTGTTATGCTACATTGGACATGCTTGAAAAAATGGAAAGAGGTGTGCAGAGGTGGCAGAACAAAAACAGGGTTCGACAAGGACACTACCAAAGAATATCCGTCAGATAGGAACCAGCAGCGGAACGAGCAGGGTTTATCTGGAGGATTATGTATATACCTACTTACATGCACAGGAAGAACTGGACGCATGGACTTACCGGGGATTCGTGCTGCTTGGAAAAATCGAGAGAGGGAAAGATTTTGCGAGATACTTTATCAGCGGACTGATTCGGGTAGAGGATGAATTTTTTAAGGACTGCATGCTGGAATTTGGCGACGAGACATGGGCATATATTTATAAGGAAATGAAGCAGTACTACGAGGACCTTGAAATCGTAGGATGGGGCCAGGATGTCAGCAATGCTTCTGCAGGACTGGCCGCGGAAATCGAGAGGAACCATAAGCAGAATTTTAACATTCATAAAAATGTCTTATTTCTGCTGAATCTGGCGGAACAGGAAGAAGCTTTTTATGTGTTTGAAAAAAACATGCTGCAGCGGAAAGAAGGATATTATGTCTATTATGAAAAAAATCCGCAGATGCAGGATTATATGATAGAATCCCGTAAAAGTCCGGCAGAGCTGCAGATCGCGCCGGAAGAAATCGGGGAACCGCTTGTACACAGCTACCGGGAAGCCCTGCTGGAAAAAAAGGCTCAGATGTCAGCCCGCAAGTGGAACGGAGTGCTCTATACAACGAGCATGATGCTGGTGCTTTCTGTCTGCGTGCTTGGGGTCAGCACGGTCAGCAATGTAGAGAAAATGCAGAATCTGGAATCTACGGTCAGCCGTATTTCGGGACAGTCCGGCGGACAGACGGCAGGTGCGGATGTTCCGGCAATGAGCCAGAATACACAGCTGCAGAAAGAAGCAGGCAGAAAGCCGGATGACACTGATGAAACAAATGACACTGACAAAACAAATGGTTCTGACAAGATAAATGGCCCTGATGAAACAAATGCAGATTCGAACACAAAAAACGATTCATCAAAAAATGACGGGCAGGATCAGGCAGCAGGATATCCGCAGGGAGCAGATGTACAAGAAGACGGGCAGGCTTCTAAGGATGGGCAGTCTGAACAGGGCGGCAGCGGGCAGGATGCCGGGCCGGGTTCCTCCGGTGATGTGGAGACCTCAGCGCTTTCGGAGGCCCAGACCTATCTGCTGCAGGGATACTATGTTGTTAAAAAAGGAGACAGCCTTGTCGGTATAAGCAAAAAGATCTATGGCAATGCAAAAAAGGCAAAAAAAATATGCGATCTGAATGGAATCGAGGATATGGATAAGATTTTTGTCGGACAGAAACTGGAGCTGCCATAAAAAGAAAAGTGCTTAAAATATACAGGAGACAATAATGGCAAAAAGCGGAAATACAAAATTGCATGCTCTTCCAAGGCAGAGCGCAGAGGAGTTATATGAGTTAAAACAAAAAATACGGATTCATAGAATAAAAATTCTTCTTTTAGTCTTTGCAGCCGTCAGTTTTGTGGTCGGATTAGTTTTTGCCGCATATTTTTATTTCGAACGAAAGATATATACAAGCTACGAGATTATAGAACAGGTCGAGCGGGAAGATGTGCTGGCGGCACAGTATGAAGAATTTAAAGGCAATGTGCTGCAGTATACGCAGGATGGGGCTGTCTATTCCAGCATCAGCGGCGAGGTATTCTGGAACCAGCCGTATGAAATGGAATCACCGCGGATCGCGGTCTGTGAAGATTATCTCGCTATTTATGAGCAGGGAGGCAACCGGATCTATATTATGAATAC
>OFGE01003598.1_pt1 | contig 9917 bp, 11 predicted proteins | sample 1521681 | NCBI WGS metagenome assembly OFGE01 (sample SAMEA3504093, study PRJEB24116) | mouse gut metagenome | biome: mouse gut; feature: mouse-associated habitat; material: faeces | place: Denmark | collected 2011 | reverse complement strand
AAAGAAGAAAAGGAGGAGCAAGGTGAGAAGGATGAGGACAAGGATGGCCGCACCAAGGCTCCTTCCCACATCATTTTACTTCGGGTTGGGCAGCTGGCTGTCCAGGGCCAGGGAGAGGAGTGTGATGAATTTGAAGGAGAGGTGATTGGCCTGCTTGGGCAGGAAGACGGCGCCGTAAGAACCAGAGAGATCGGGGGAGATTTTTTGGAAATCCAGAATAAAGCGGCAGAGGAGGTTTATGGAAAACAGGCGGAGGTAAAGTTAAAGAAGCGTTTGGAAGATGAGGCAAAGGATCTGTCTCCTGAGGGAATCCACAAAGGCGTTCCTATCAGGGTTTACCGGGAACTGGAGATTACGCCTGATATGGAGGCTGGATATAAAACGATTGAACCGGAAATTAAAAAGACTGCCGGCCGTTTGAGACAGATGGTGGAGGAGATTTTGATCCGAAAGGAAGGGGGAGTCATGTCCGGCCTTTACATGGGGAAACGGTTAAGCAGAGGGAACCTTTACCGGCAGGATGGGAAAATCTTTGAAAAGAGGATTTTGCCGGAGGAGGGATTTTCCGTTGCCTTTGGCGTCCTGGTGGACAATTCTGGTTCCATGATAGTTAATGACCGAATCGGGCAGGCCAGGAAGGCGGCTCTGGTTCTTTATGAGTTCTGCAGGTCTCTGTCCATTCCTATTACGGTTTACGGACATTCTACCTGCAGCGTGCTTTTTCATGGCGGCTTCCGGGAAGGAGTGGCCATGTATTCCTTTGCTGAGTTTGATTCCGTGGATGGGAAGGACCATTTGAGGATTCAGGGCATGAAGCATTGTCAATGCAACCGGGACGGCCTTGCCCTGCGGTTTGTGGGGAAACATTTGGCGGAGCGGGAGGAAGATGTGAAGATTTTGACTCTGATTTCTGATGGGAGTCCTTATGCGGTCAACTATGGTGGAGAGACGGCAAAAGAAGATTTAAAAATGGCGAAGCAGGAACTTCACAAAATGGGGGTCACGCTGTTTTCTGCGGCGATTGGAGATGACCGGGAGGTGATTGAGGATATTTATGGGGACAGCTTTTTAAATATCTCAAATCTTGGGACCATGCCCCAGAAGCTGGCGGCTCTGCTTTTGCGGTATCTGCGATAGTGGAGATACATTTGAATCCATTTTGGAAACCTGACAGGGAGGGTAGAATGGGGATTCCATAGTGGAGTACATTGGGACAGCCTGACGGGGGTTAGAGGTGCATGTGGCGGAAAATCAGCTGAAAAGGTGCAGAAGGGATTTCCAGAGTGTGTAGATATAACAGGAGGATTTTATGGTGAAAAATGAGAAGAAAGACTGGTCACAGGAGGTATCCGGCCAGATCGCGGTGTGCAAGACGGATAAGACATTGCTGGAATTGTGGGACAGCTTAAAGCCTGCGTCTGAATTATTTCCGGCCCATATCCATGCGTCTGGGGAGAAGGCGGAAATGGGTGAGCGGTCCCTGATCCGGTTGAATATGCTGGATTACAGCAGCGGTACGGGAGAGAAGACGGTGAGCGTTTACGCCAACATCAGCCCGGAGGAGGCCAGGTACATCTATTCGGCTTTGTCCTGTCATTTGCTTGATTTTGGATTTTCCCAGGATAAGATTTTCGGGGAGCCGGATGAGAAGGGGTACAGCATTGTGACAAAGCTTCAGATTGCACGGTATGATGTGGACCAGAAAGGGAATAAGCGGAATTATCCCTGGTATGTGGAGATTCAGAATGGAGCCGGGGTTTCCGTGAGAAACGCCAATGGCGGGCGGTACTGTAAGAAGGACAGCTATGTGTGCCGGAGAAAAGTGAGGATGTTTTTAAGCGACCGGGATATGTTTGTGCTGTTTTGCAGGGCGGATTCTTATATCCGGGCGTTTGAGATGGAGTATGCTTTCAGGCAGAACCGGATCGGGAACTTTGCGAATCTGCTTCATCTTCTGAATATGGAGATTCAGAAGGTGGGGGATTTGGTGCAGGTTTATGGGGAAGGCGATGGGCTGCGGAAGGTGAGCTAGAAAGAAAGAGTAGGGATTAAGAAAATAGGGTGATTTGAGTGGAAAGCCTCTCCTGAATTTGGAAGTTCGGGGGAGGTTTTTGATATGTAAAAATCGCACGATTTTGTTGATATTACCGTTCGATTTGTGTATAATGATATTAGGCAAAAGAATTGGAGGTGATTTTGTGTCTATTACTGCAACAGAATTAAAGATGAATTTGGGAAAGTATCTTCTTATGGCAGAAAAAGAAGATATTTATATTACACGGAATGGGAAAATAGTGGCGAAACTTTCTAATCCTTACCAGGACCGTGTGGATGTGGCGAAATCTTTGTTTGGGATTATTCCTGATGAAATGACATTAGAAGAAGCCCGTGAAGAAAGGCTGGGGAAAATATGAGGGTTTTGATTGATACCTGCATTATTATAGATGCGCTACAGTCCCGTCTTCCGTTTAAAGATCATGCACAGGAAATTTTTCTTCTTGTTGCTAACAGACAGTTTGAGGGATTTATCACGGCAAAGGCCTCTACGGATATTTATTATCTAACTCATAAATATCTCCATAGCGATAAAGAAACACGGAAAGTATTGAGTGGGCTGTATATGTTGTTTGATCTATTAGATACGGCAGGGATTGATTGCCGGAAAGCAATCTCTTCAGGAATGTCTGATTTTGAGGACGCGGTTATGGTTGAGACTGCGATTCGTTGTGGAATGGATTGTATTGTTACTAGAAATGTTAAAGATTATGAAAAGTCATTGATTAACGTATATCAGCCGGATGAATTTTTAGAATTTTTTCATCCGAGGGAAATAGAGTGATTAACTCTCTTAAGTAAGCTGAATGTAATTTTATGAAGGCAGACAAGTATCGGTTTGAGCAGATTGTTTATAATTTCGTGAATGGTATAAATTTGATGTAAGATAAGAAGCTGTGGTATATGTGAATATTCCAGATAAAGTTCTTGTTCATATACTATAAGGTATTTCTCGGAAGAATGAAATAAAAATTATATTTAGGAGCCTGCTAATAAAAAGTCAAGTGTTTTTTGAAGAAAATTTCAAAAAATCGATTTGATATTTTAGAGCATAACGTTTAAGCCACCAGAACTGCCGGCTTTGAAAGGAGTGATTTAGAAAATGATGGTTACTCTGCCTGTTCTAAATTCCGCAGGCACTCTTTGACCTTGCCATAGTAGATCCGCAGGAACTTATTCGCTCCGGCTGTCATGTAGACGTAGTAGGGCTTTCCCTGGGACCGTTTTTTGTCAAGAAAACGATACACCGGATCATCCTGTGGGGCATTCTGGAGCAGAGTCGTCATGATCTGGAACAATGTCTTACGCAGCCTTGCAGAGCCGACTTTGGAAGTTCTGTTGCTTTTGGACTTATGCTGTCCGGATTCATCCACGCCAGGGTCAACACCTGCAAAGGCAGTCAGCGCTTCCCTGTGGGTAAATCTGGACACATCGCCAATCTCGGCTATAAGCTGCGGCCCATATGTTTTTCCGACGCCATAGATGCCCATGACGGTGCTGTACTCGGGAAGCGTAGAGGCCAGCTCATCCATCTCCTTGCGCAGCCGTTCCACATGCTCAGAAGCAAGGTTTAACTGCTGGATACTTTGCTGGATCAGCAGCTTGTAGGTCTTCTCCTTTGGAAAGACAGCAACCAGTTCCTTTGAGGCATTGAACAGCTTCTCGGGCTTGTCCGTCTGGAAGATATAGTGGTGCTTCTTACAGAAAGCCCTGTAACGTTCTGTAAAGGTTTTTAAGCCGATCCTACGGACACAGTCCACATGCCAGAAAGAATAAGCGTAATCAACCCATTTTTCGCTCCCATCCTCGCGGACAGGGCTGTCAAAGAGTTTGTTTACACCGGGATATGTATTGTCCAGCAGCGCAATCAGGTTTGCTTTTGCAGCGACCTTTTGCTTCATAAAGAAGCTGAATTGGGAGTTTAAAGTTTTTAATTGGGTACGTGTATTATCCATACCTGAATATTGGCGCAGTTCCGCCCAGTTGTCAAGCGTATAGCGGGCAATCTTTTTTGCATCCGCCGGATCTGATTTGACCTTGCGCAGGGAGTTGTTGCCGAAGTTTTTGATCCGATGTGGGTTGACAACGGAAACAAACAATCCGGCTTCGGAGAGAGCCTTTACCACAGGTTCGTGGTATCTGCCCGTACATTCCATAACGATCTTGGTGCTGCCATCTAATGAACCCAGATAATCTGTGAGTTCATGGAGGCTCTGGGATGTGTGGGAAACATCAAAGGGTTTACGGATCACAGTACCGCCAGGCTGCAGGACTGCTATGGTACTCTTACCCTTTGAAATATCAATACCTACTGCATTGTACATTCTATGTACCTCCGAACGTGTATTTGCATGGATTCCAGTCTTTCTCATTGCCGATTCCATCTCCTGGGGTATCAAACGAACGTACTGTGGTAGTTCAACCTGCATAAATCGAACGGCTGCAATGACGGCTGGCTGACTGGCTTTCTTACGGACGTTCATGGTCCTAGGAGGTGTCGTCAGACCGATGCCTAATCATTATACAGCTTAAACAATGAGAGGATTAAGTCCCAACTGGTTGTTGGGTACTGAAACCCTACACTTATATATTAGGAGGAGGTTGTATATGGAGATTACATATCATTGGGAAGGCGACTATCTGATTCCCGACCTGAAACTTTCGGATACAACGGAATATCAGATTGGGAAGTATGGAAGAATGAGGCAACGGTTTTTGAAGGAGAATCATGGAGGCATTTATTCGTATATGATTTTGTCAGAAACCTTATGGAAGCATCTTGCGGAAATTGATGAAGAATGCAATGAGATGATGGACAGGCTTGTGGGGCAGATGGCAAAAAATGAGAGTGTGACAGAACAGCTAAAAGCTGAGGACTGGCTCTGCTGGCTTCAGAAGATCAACAGCATCAGAAGCAGGGCAGAAGAAGTTGTGCTGCATGATTTGATATATTCACTTTAGTATTTATATTACAGTTCGTTTAAGGTAATTAAGGGCGGTGGCATAAAATGCTCCGCCCTTAAACCATTTTAACATAGATTGAATGTCAAGGTCAGGTAGTATTTTCTACGAAAATCTCCACCTTTCTCTTGACATTAGAGCAAAGCGTTGACGGACGCTATGGGATATATTTGAGAAGGACGAAAAAAGTGTGAGTTTTTGAAAAGACCACCTTTTCCCAAGTTGAAAACAGCTTGATTATAGCGAGAAAAGGAGAAATTTACAATAACGAACAGCGTAAAGATTACCGCCCTCAACGAAAGATTGTCGCGAGATGATGAACAACAGTCTAAATAATATCTGTATTATTAGATTGCGAAAATCGAAATTCTTGTAGTTTGGATAATCGGTATATGTACAGTCTGATTTATATTTGTTGTCGGTAAATAATCCTTGAATTGTTGTCGGTAATCAATTATAATAAGAGTACCGGCAAGGAAAGGGGGTGTATATGCCGACTAAAAAGCGAGGGCGACCAGTTGAAGAAAATCCGAAAAATATCCGTTTGGATATTCGGGTAACGAAAGAGGAATTACAAATCCTTGATGATTACTGCGAGCGCAAGAACGTTAAACGCCCACAGGGATTGCGTGACGGGATAAAAGCCCTTGAAAACTTATAGAGGAAGTGGTGCCACCGGCAAAGGTATTTGCACCACTTCACAGTATGCCACCCGCGCAAGGCGAGCCGCACAAATATTATAGCACTGTCCGGCTCTGTCTTGCAAGCGGCTTGTGGACAAAATCGAAAGGACAGGATAACAAAATGGGAAAGATTTTGGAAGCATTTTTGACCGACCAGCTTCGTGTAGACAGCGGAACGGAACGACGAACCCCCGAACACCAAGCGCTCTGCGAAAAAGGCGGCGAACTTCAAGACCAGTTAGCTGAAACGCTGAACGACAAGCAAAAGAAGATACTGGAAGAACTGGTAGAAACACTTTTTGACGAAAGCAGTTGCAACAAACAGGTAAATTTTGAGCGTGGATTCCGACTGGGCGTTCTGATAACGTCAGAAATCTATTATGCACAGGATATTTTTCTTTAAACAGCAAGAAAGCAACTATCGGTTAAAGGAGGCACTATGAATAAAGAACAGACCTATATCACTGACGAGGAAAGAGAAAAATGTCAAAAGGTTGTGGACGCTTTTGCGGAACTGTTTGAAAATGAGGATTTAACTGTCGTTAATGCCGGAAAGTATGGTTTTATAAAGTTGCAATATTTCAGAACACATCTTGGTTTTGACTACGCATTTTCTGATGAAAAGTCCGATAAATCGGACACCTGATATGTTATACTGAGTTCTCCAACATGGAGAGTCTGTCATTTTCCAGTTAGGAGGGGAGGTCTAAATGGTCAGAACGGCATTTATACAGCGCAAGGTGTTGGAATTATATCAGCTTATGGATACCATTTCCTATCCTATTCAACCGCAAAAGATTATCCCTTGTATCCCCAAAAGCTGCCGTATCCTTACCTATCAAACAATGGCCGAACTGAATCGCTGTTCTATCCGTGATATTGCTATCATGTGTAAAAGCAACTCCGGTGCGACCCATCATGATGTGGAACAGAACAGATATTTGATTCTCTATAACGCATCCATGAATCAGGGTAGGATTTTGTGGACACTCTGCCATGAAGTTGGTCATATCTGTATTGGCCATCTTGAAACGATTGAGGAGGCTGAAATTGCCTATACGGATTGGCGGGAGCCATACGATCAGTTTGAAAGCGAGGCTGATTACTTCGCATGGAATATGATTGCTCCACTACCGATTATGCGCGAAATGGGCATCCGTACCGTTACGGAGATTCAAACTGTGTTTGGCCTATCATCCCAAGCTGCGGCACTTCAATATGACCGATACACAAAATGGTGCCGAAGCCACATAAAAACTGCGTGGGAAAACAATATGTTACGAGAGTTCCGCACTAAGCACAAATGTTGACCACAGGAGCCGCCCTCTTTCGAGGGCGGCTTTTTCTTCACGCCCGAAACACAATAGACTCCTTTTGAGGTGCCATTTGATGATACACCTCCTGTATAGCCTCCCACAACTGATCTTCCGTACAATATTTCATATATTCCTGATGTGCGTACTCAGCACGCTCCTCATGATTCAACTTCCGATATTCGTACAGATCTCTTACTTGAGCCGCTATGCTGATAGGCTTTCGCTTTCGGAACGGCGTGATATAGATGTCCTCAATCCTATATGTGCAGTTTCCGTGATAATCCAACATTGTTCTAACAACGATTTCAACACGTTCCTTTTTCTCGTTTATAAATGTCATATTGACACCTCCATTATTCAATCTTTTGTTCACCCCAAGCGATGTAGGACTTTCCATCCTCATCCACCTCACGAGACATGAGGAGGCTCATCAAATCGTAGTCCACGCCGAATCTGTCATAAATCTCGTCCAAATCGACATCCTGCCCTTTCATGAAGAGGTTCAGCTTTTCTTTGGAAAGAACCATCTGCATCTGATTTGACTCAATGCTTCCAGCGTGTGTAATGAAATAGATATCCTTCCAGTCCGTTGAAGTAAAGCGGACAAACCGCATATAAAACTGGCTCATCCGAGCGTTGTTGTAGTGCAACTCTGGAATCAATATCTTATTCACGAACTCAAAGTTGACGGAGGAGGGGAGGCACTGCTGCGTGCAAAGCAGAATGCCATTCCCACTGTCCTTGAGCGTCTGTTTCAGCTTTCGGCGTCCGGCCAGTGTAGTCGTGCTGCCAGTAACTACAAACAATGGACGGTCTGGGAAACATCGGCGAATCTCATCTGCATATGCGGCCACAACATTCTTGTGACGAACACCAATCACCACGATCTCATTTTTCCACCCATCCAGCATGGAGCAGACTTTTTCTATCTTGGTTGGTGTCTTGTCGCTGTTATACTCTTCCACAGTGTTGGGCGCAGCAGAAATTCTGAGTAGTAAAGTAATCTGCTGAATCAACGCCATCATGCTGTCCTTACGGCTGTTACCAGTAAGAGCAAAGTAGCGCTGCCGCATGAAATAAAACTCCTCCACCGCTTTCTTATAAACCGCTTGTTCCGCAAGGGAAAAAGAAACCTGCACCTGATGAATACGACGGATCTCTTTTCCGGTGATTTCCGCAAACGTCCGAGTAATGACGGAATAGGACAGAATTTTGTTTAGTGCCTCAGCGTTGAAAATATCCTGGTTTTTCTTACCCACTCCAAAAACTGTAATTTTCTCCGGCAGATGGGACTCAGCAAAGAGTGTGTAACCTGGTTTATAGGCGGGGATGGGTTTTCCATAGAAGGGGTTGTTTGAAATGCTCAAATAGTCCTTGCCATCGCTACCCTTCTCGTAATAATAGAGCGAATCCGCCCAGGATATCATATTGTAAGAGTTGTTGTAGAGCAGTTCCAACTGAGGAGCACTCTCCGAAATATTGTTGCGGGTAACGGTGCCGGTCATTGCCAGCTTAAAACGCACTTTCCGAAAGCAATCCAGCACAGCCTTAGTACGCTTGCTGTTAGGGTTAGTCATCTCGTCCGATTCATCAAAGACCAGGCAAACATTTCTGTTCCTAATTTTGATGTGGCGTTTAACTTGTTTCCGATACTTGGAAAGCATATTCAAAGTGATTATGACAAACTCTCCATCTTGTACCGCGTCCAAATCGGCAAGGCTGCGTATCATCCGATAGTTTGTCATCCCATAATTCTTGAACACCAAATCCCAGTTGTTCTTGATGGAGATAGCAGAGGACACTACCCAGACATTCCGCGCTCCTTGGCGTTCCATCCGATATCGGCCCGTAGAGATACCGGCCAGCGTCTTACCGCCGCCCTGCTCCCATTGCAACAGGTGGTAGTGCTTCTGAAGAACAAGGTTGAGGTCGTGCTTTTGTGTATCGTTAAGATAAATCCATTCTCCTTGTCGTAGACGGTAAACTCGTCCAGGTACTGAGCGATATCCGACTGTTCCACCATTTCTTTGAACGGTTTGGTTTCTCGCTCATAGTTACGCTGTTTGCGACGAATTAGCCGCCCATACAGTTCATAGCCTTTGGCGTCCACCTGCCCCGAAGCCAGTTCATAGAACGGGATGGGCTGCTTCAGTTCAGCTGGGATAGAATTGCGTGACTTTTGACTGTAGCCCTTATAAACCAATCCTCCGTCCTGTTTGACCAACCGCACTATATCTTGGCTCGGCTTTTTATTTTGGGAACAAATAACACGGCGCAGATAGGCCAGAACTTTGGCCTCGGTGATGCGAACTTTCGCCCATTCCTCAGCCTTCATGTCCTTGGGCTGCTCCTGGTGCTGGAATTTGTACAGATATTCCTGACACTTAGCATATTTGTCCACCAATTTGGGGTTCTTTTTGATGTGAAACAGCATTTTCCGCACCTGGTAGTCAAACTCGCCATTGCTATCACTGCGTCCAAGCAGTTTGGCACGGGTACGATTTTGTTGCTTCAGCATCCTGGCAGGGGCAACAATCTTCTCCTTGGTGTAGGCCAGTAAATCAGCGGTATTATCCAGGCTGTGCATTTGAGCGTCGCAGTCCAAACGGTATTCGCCAGAGATTTCTTCGCCGTCCATCCGCTTCTGCCAAAACATCACCTTCGTCAGATAGTTGGTTACACCAAGATACTTGAACGCGCCGGCCATAATTTCAATCTGTCCCATAAAGGAGAAATGTTTCTCCATCTCCGCTATCTTCTGCTTATCCATATAGTCGTCAGAGAGAAATTGCGCCGGTACAACGATCGCCATAATCCCCATAGGCTTTAACAGTTCCGCCGCTTTAAGACAGTAGTACATCTGGGAGATGATCTCCCCCTGTTCTGTACTCCATTTCAAATT
>OFGE01003591.1_pt1 | contig 9938 bp, 8 predicted proteins | sample 1521681 | NCBI WGS metagenome assembly OFGE01 (sample SAMEA3504093, study PRJEB24116) | mouse gut metagenome | biome: mouse gut; feature: mouse-associated habitat; material: faeces | place: Denmark | collected 2011 | reverse complement strand
CTGCTTTGGGTCTTCCTTTGTTTCCCCAATAAATTCTGCCAGGTCATTTTCATCAATCATGGACAGCATATAGACATTCTCCGTATTGTTGGAGCGGTCTAACACCATGAAAAAGGTATTGCCGTTCTTAGTCTGCACAGTTAAAAACTGCTTGCTTTCATCGTCTGCCATATCGTCCACCAACTGCCCGTTCCCAGGCACAGAAAACGGCGTCCCCTGCACCCTGCCCTGTGATTCTTCCTCTTCTGGTTCTTCTGTGTCTGACGGTTCCTCTGCAATCGGCGCATCCTCCGGATCTCCGTTTTCCACGCTGCTATTTCCTGTCGCTGTCCCAACATTTGCGGTGTCGGCTTCCGTCTGCCCTGCACTGTCCGTATAGGCAAATGCAGGCATGGCCGCAGAGAACATCATCCCCACGACCATCGTAATTACCATCAGATATTTTTTAATCTTATCTTTCATTATATAAATCCTCCCTCCGTTGCCGCATCCTCCGGCAGTCCCTGTCCTGCAGATAACTCCCCTGCTATGTTTTCTGTTGTTTCTGCCGCATTCTCCGTTGTTTCCGTCATGCTTTCTGCTGATCCGGCCAGTTTCTCCGATTCCATGCTTTCTTCGCTGCCAGAATCCATATCTGTTCCCGGCTTCTCGGAAAATACCACCGTCCCCTGCTGTATGCCCTCCAGGACAGACAGCAGTTCCCAGCTTCCAAGCCGCATGGAATGGACGCTCTTTAATATCTCCGCATCCTCCAGCATTTCCCTCTGGACGTTCAGCTCTCCCAAATGCTCCTGCCATGCGGCAATCTTCTTTTCCGTTTTCTGGATTTCGTCCAGGACACGCCGCAGCTTTTTGTTCATATCGCCACCCCATTTTCTTTATCAAATATAATTGTCATTGTTCATGCGTTTTTATCAAACTTTATTGTCTCTCCAAAACTGTATTTTTAAGGCAGCCTTCCAAATCCGAGTAGATGTTGCTGCCAGTATGCAGAACTTATGTTTGTATATTGGATTGGGTCGCCGCAGTGGATCATCATGTTGTTGCCAACATAAATCCCCACATGGCTTGCTCCAGATGTCGGGTAGGTGTTCTGGAAAAATATCAGATCACCCGGCTTTGCCTGTGAAGATGGTACATGGGCACAGCACCCTCGCAATCCTTCTGCCGTCTGCCTCCCTACGTTCCATCCATTCCCGCAGTTATTGATGACCCAACTGACAAACCCGGAACAGTCAAACCCGGTACTTGGCGAAGCTCCGCCCCAAACATAAGGACGGCCTAAATATTTTTCCGCCTCATGGATCATCCTTGCAAACTTTTCATCCGACAATGCCTCGGACGGGATTTCATACCCATATCCATCCGCACCGCCGCCACCGGGCAGGCTCCCCACGTCAAATAAGTAATCCCGGTTGCCGTAAGTCCCGTTGTAAAGGTTATACCGCTTTTCCTCATTTTCATCCATACGGCTCCGCAGGACGGCATCCAGATTGTGGTTCATAAGCGTCACTTCCAGGCGGTTGATTACTTCCGTCGTGGTCACTTCCACTTCCTGATTGCCGTTATCGTCCGCAATAAACGCTTCCCAGGTCTGATGCCCATGTGCGGACGCAGCGGAATGGCTGTCATAATAAACATCAAACTGCACCCCATACCGGGCAAACGCCCCTGTGTCCTCCACCACATACTCCACGCCGTTCATCACGACCTTCGTACCCATCGGCACAAAGGGACTGGCGGCATCCACCGCTATCGTATGGTTTGCCGTTGGATATGCGCCGCTGGCCGTCGGCCCGCCTGCCCATGCACCGCAGCAGATGGAACCGTTGCAGTAACCACTCGTTACCACCTGCCCTAAAGATTCTCCGACACGCACGGTTTTTGTTTCCGTCACCGTATCGTTGACTTCATTCACATACAGACTGTACTGCTCCCGGAAAATCTCTTCCACTTCGTCCGCCACCTGACTGTAAGTAAATTCCCCGTATTTTGCAGTGAAATAGGAAATCAGATGGTAGGGATTGTGGGAAATCTCGTCTACCTGATACCAGTATTCATCGTATCCCGGATGGGTGGATTCCATGTTGTTAATCTGCCGGTTCAGGGCTTCCTCTAATGCCGCATACGCATTTTCGGTTTCATGGATATCTTCGTCCGTACTTGGATAAGTGGAACCAATAATACTGGAGGATGCCCCCTCGATCATGGCGCTGCAGCTTGACAGTCCTGCCGAAAGCATCAAAAAAAGCAGCCCTAAGACTGCCGCCGCTCCCCAAATACCCTTATTCTTTTTTAACACGGACGCTGCCGTGCTTTTTATCTTATCAAAGACAGTCTGCGTAGCCTTTGCCGCCTCCGCTGTTGTTTTCTCACCTCTCTTTGCCGCCTCGTAAGATTTTTTGATCCGCTGTTTCTGCCAAAACCGCTTCATTATATTCTTTTCTGTCTGTCCGATTTCGGCTAACTGCTTCCCTGCAGATTCTGCCGTTTCCTGTGAAACTTCAAACTGCAGGCGGCTTTTTACTCCTTCCTCTGTCGGGGATTCCCGCCACCGGAAGAGCTTTCGCTGCACCATCCGGTGGGAGGAACGCATGGCATACCGAAGGGAATGTTCCGCCATGATTTCTGTCCGGTGTGCGCCCTCCGCCGCTGAATTTTCCTGCTCCGCTTCATGCATTTTTCCATGTGCATAGGCTGACAGGGAATGGGATGCCGCAGACGCAGCTTTTTTACCAATCCCCATGCCAGCGCCATGCACCATGCCGCTTTCATCGTCACCAAAAGAAAGACGGGAGGACTGTTTTTTCTGTTCTTTATTTATCTGCTCCCGTCTCTGCTTTTTCCGAATCCCTTCACGGGCAGAATCCAAAGTTTTCTCTGCATCTCCTGATGTCTCCTGGTATCGGGTATTCTTTTGGTCATAATCACCCGCCCTGCTCCCACCGTCTACCTGCTTTTCATTCTCTTTTCTAAAATGCGCCTGCACCAGCTTTTTCTTCCGGCTGTGGCTTGTTTCTGCCAACGCCTCCGCATAGTTTCCTCTGCTGGACGGATGTCCCCGGATGCTTCCCATGCGTGAGGAATGTTCGGAAAGCCCCCTGGCTGCTCCTGCCTCTGGGACTTCCGTTTCCATATCCCCACCGCTGTCCGGCTCCTTCAAAGAATATGTATGATGTTCCGTTGGCTGTTTGGGCGGTTCTGATAATAATTGATTCCCTGTCGGTTCAGGCAGGGCATCCTTTGTCTGTGCCTCATACAGCCGCCGCTTATTTACAGACTGCCTTTGCCGTTGTTTTTTCTTTGTGGTATTTTCCGCATTGGAAGAAATATCATCCCTCTGCACACGACCAACAGAATCGGATTTTTCCCTTTGGAAGCTGACGGAATCTGCCGCCTGTCCGGGCAGCGCCAGAGCGTCCAACTCCCTCTGGCTCACCCGGACGGATTCTTTCTTCTGCAGGTTTTCCTCCACCAGACCGTCACGGCTCATTTTATTGACTGTCTTATCTCTTGCTTTATATTCATGCTCCCGCATATCACTGTTCCTTTCCTTACCCAACTTTGCGACACGATGTCGCAAAGTTGATGTATTACCAAATTTACTGCCAATTGATTTTCTTTGCCACTACCACAACCCTTCCATTTCTTTGGGAATATTCACAGGTGGATAAGGTCAATAATTTATCCCCGAAATCCGCTGAAATCCCCGTATCATAAAGGGAACGCTCTTTGACCGCCTTGATATACCCCTGATAATCTGCCGCATCCTCCGCCTTTGTGAATGTATAATAGGGAAAATCATTTCCTGTATATACCGGCGTACAGAATACTGCAAGAATCTGATAGGTTTCACTGCCCTGTAACGTGTCGCAGGAAATCAGCGGATGTTCCAGATAAAATCCGCTGTCCTTGTATTGATCCAATGCCGCAAACATCTTCCCGCTGTTCATATGGTGTCCGTAGATAATCAAGTTATCACTTGTAGCTGGATTGCACAGCTCGGAAAGAAACAGACAGCCGTTTGCAGAATACTCCCCATTAAAATCCCGATGGAGATAATAGTTTTCTTCCGATGGACGGTACATAACCGGATAATCAATCACTGTACCCTCTATCTGAATCCATCCGATACAATCTGGATTTTCCCTGTGCAGCGCAAGCAGGCCCGGATGAACCGGAGAAGAATCTCCCCCGGTATCCCTACCTCCATCATTTGTTTCTTCCTCTGATAACCCTTCCGTCTCCCCATTGCCAGACTTTTCATAAATTTCTTTCAACTGCTCTTGCAATGCATCATCCTTCCTCTCCTGCATAAGCATATCTGCGAGAAAATACCCACTGATGCTTAGAAGGAGCAGGGAGCAGAGCAATATTTTTCTTGCAATCCATTGTTTCATGCTTCGCCTTTCTGATCTCTGGCAGGCCGTTTTTCCCGGCTTTCCTCCAAATCCGACAATTTTGTTGTCATCAAAGCATAGAGGCGTAACGACTTATCGAATTTATCTTTAAAAGGGATTATGGTACTCCCGTAAAAAATCAGTCCTTCACCTTCTCCACTGTTCGTCACATAAGATAACTGATGTGGGGAAATATTGAGCTGCTTCGCCAGTATCTGCCTGTCCCCCGCCGCCTGGTTCAACATATAAATAAAGTCCGAGTTTTCAAAAATGTTCTCAATTTCCCGGCTTGACAGCAAATCTTTAATATTCTGCGTTATTCCCGTCGGAATGCCGCCCCATTTCCTAAAACGCTTCCAGATCTCCACTGAATAAGCCGCCGTCTGTTCTTCTTTTAAAAGCAGATGGAATTCGTCAACATAGTATCTGGTGGATTTTCGTGCAGCACGGTTGACCGTCACCCGGTTCCACACCTGATCCTGGACAATGAGCATCCCCAGCTTCTTCAACTGTTTCCCCAAGTCCTTAATGTCAAAGCAGATGATACGGTTCTCCAATTCCACGTTTGTCCTATGGTTGAATACTTTCAGGGAACCGTTCACATAGATTTCAAGCGCTGTTGCAATCCGCTGTGCCTGCATTTCCTTCTGCTCCCGGAGGCATTGGTACAGATCCCCAAGTACCGGCATATTCTCTGGAATCGGATTCCCAAAATATTTCTGGTACACGATTGGCAGACAGCGGTCAATCACCGATTTTTCCTCCGCTTCAATACCGTTCCTTGCCCCCATGATCAGCTCACACAAGGATAAGATAAAATCACTCTTTACGCCTAGTGGGTTATCATCATCCGAATAGTCCATATTGATGTCCATCGGATTAATATAGTCCCGGCTTGTGGCTGAAATATGGATCACCTGCCCGCCTAACGCATGGACAAGTGGATAATACTCGCCCTCTGGATCTCCAATAATGATGTCGTCCTGGGTGGCAAAGAAAGCATTGGTAATTTCTCGTTTCGCTGAAAAAGATTTTCCAGATCCGGGCGTACCAAGTATCAATCCATTCGGGTTTTTCAGTTTCTTCCGGTCTACCATGATCATGTTGTTGCTCAGCGCATTTAAGCCGTAATACAACGATTCCCCCGCCATAAATAATTCCTGCGTGGTGAACGGGACAAAAATTGCCGTGGATGTGGTAGTAAGCGCACGTTTGATAGGGATTAGATTCAATCCCAATGGGACGCTGCTCATCAACCCCTGCTCCTGCATATAATCTAATCGGCGTAATGAGCAATTGTATTTCTGTGCAATACCCGCCGTCTGGAATACGGCGTTGTCCAGATCCTGTTTTGTCTTTGCCGTGTTTAAGAACAGCACCGTTACAAGGAACATCCGCTCATTCCTGGACTGCAGATCTTCCAACAGCCGCTTCGCTTCCCCTCCGTAGGTATTGAGGTCAGAGGGGATGATGTCCATATCGTACCCTGATCGTACTGCCTTCTTCTGCTCCTCGATTTTCATCCGGTTAATGTCCGTTACCTTGCTTTTCACCAGCTTGATTGCCTTCATCTGGTCTAAGGACTGGATATGCAGATTCACAATTAAATTCCTGTCCATATCCAGGAACTCCGCAAGCATTTTGTCCGTCAACTCCGGAGCCAGTATCTGCAGATAGGATGCAGCGCCAAGGGTATCCCCCATCTGAAAATCCTTCCCATTCTTAAACACAAAACTGGTGGGCGCAATGAAATCCTTCGTCCCCATCCCGGTACGCAGCACACTATCATAAGAAAACTTAAACGGTGTCTTTTCATCCGGGTTAAAGGTTTCATACAGCACCTGCAGGCGTTCCTCTCCATTTAAGGGATAAGCAGATACGCCAAGCACCTTAAAGTTGTTCAGAATATCCGCTTCAATCCGTTCCAGCTTCGGCTTTGCCTCCCGGATGTTGTCCGCTTCAATCCCAAACGTGATATACTTCGTGCGGACAAGCCCGTTGTTGCCCTTCGCAAGCTGGTTTTTCAGCATCTGCGCATACTCCATCCGTACATCGTCAAAATCGTCGTTCTGCGGCTTGATCTGGATAATGGATTCAAACTCTTTCATGTTGCTGTGATGGTTCACGAACGACAACTGAAAATGTATGGTACTGTCAAAATAATTAAGGAAATCGCACCAGTTTTCAAAAATGGCATTTTTATCCTCATTCTGTGCCAACTGGTAATTAATATCATAGAACCGAATGGTCTTGGAATAATATTTATCCTGCACCCGGCAGATCCCGTCCTTCGCCATCTCCCGGTAGGGAATGGACTGCTGTGCGGAAATCTGTTTCTCCCTTGCTTTTTTCTCTTTTGCTCTATCCCGGCCTTTGTGTACTGCGGCATTTCTTGTACCATATTTTTGTACTGCCGATTCCTGATGTGCTTTTTTCTTTGAAACCCTTTTCTTTTTCTCCGCTTTCTGCCTTGCTGCCTCCCTCTTTGCCGCTTTTTCTGCTTCACGGGCAGCTTTCAATTCTGCTCTCCAGTCTGCTTCCTCCTGGATCTTCCTTAACTTCTCTGCCTCCTTTGCAGCCTTCTCCATCGCCTTTTTCTCACGGCGGGTGAGCTTCCTGTTTATTCCCATGCTGCCGCCTGTCCTGGAATAAGCGGGATTGTCCTCAAAATCTATATAATCATCCTCCGGCTCATCCAGCCAGTCATCCAGGTGGATCGCACCCTCCTTGCCCGTCACCCGTCCCGGCTGTCTATTTTCTCTTTTTCTTCCCATGCTTTCCTCCCCCTTTCTTCTGTTTCGGCACGGCCTTTCTTTCCTCCATCTCATAGATATTTTTTATCTCATACCGGCGGACTGCCGGCTTTTTCAATTTCACATTGATGATGTTGAAGAGAACTTTCTCCAGCGGCATCCCGTCTTTCTCATACATGGCCAGCAGAAAGGCCGGGAGCATGATCACCAGCATGGCGAACATGGCCCCGGTGTTGCCGATGGAACTGCGGGCGAACAGGTAGGACGGGATGCCCACCGCCGCCGCACAGCCGAAACAGACAAGCTGGCGTTTGGTAAGGTTAAAGGCCATTTTGGTTTTGATTTTGGATAAATCGTTGGGGACATTTACATAAGGCACTGCTTGACCTCCTTTCCGGCCCCGGTATCTTCGGGACACTTTGTCCCAAAGTCCGGGACGGTGCTTGCCACTTCATTTCCCCACACATCCCAGCCGGGCGGGGACTGTCTGGCAAAGAGCTCCACCCGGGGCAGGTCGCCCATAAGGGCCACAATCTTTTCCCGGGCCTCGTCCGGCTTTTTGCTGTGGGCCTCAATGGGGGAAATGATAAACTGATGGATATTTGCCGCCTGCCGTCTGGGATGGCCCCTTGTTGCCAGCAGGCAGACCTCGGCGTTTCCCCTCGTCCAAAAGCCCAGCCCGTAAAACCAACTGTCCGCCTTTTTATTCTTTTTCAGCCAGACAAAGGCCACGGACTTATACTGGAAGCCCCACGCCTTAATAAGCCGCAGGGCCTCCGGGAGCTGGGGGAAAGTGGCCCACAAAAAAAGTGCGCTGTCCCTGGCGGCCAGATCCGCCACCGGGAGCGCACAAAGCTCATCGATCCCCATTGTGGGGTAATGGTTCTGTGCCGCCCCCTGGACTTTACTCCGCTGGTACTGCCAGGGGGGATCGGCATAAATGATAGAATAGTCTCCGATAGTTACACTCCTTTCTCCCCGGACTCCACCGACACCCGGGCGGTATGGATGCGCTCGCTGGCGGCGGCATAAAAGGCCGGGGCTGTTTCAAAGCATACAAAACGGCGGCCCGTGTTGAGGGCGGCAACAGCGGTAGTGCCGCTCCCGGCGCAGATGTCCGCCACCACCTCCCCGGGCCGGGTGTAGGTCTTGATGAAATACTCGCACAGCTCCACGGGTTTCTGCGTGGGATGGACGGTGCGCTGTACCGAGGAAAAGGCAAGCAGGTTTCCGGGAAAGCGCAGGCCGTCCTCCGACCCGCTGCTGGAACGCAGGAATTTTCCATAGTTGGGGCTGTTGCTCCCCTCCCGGGAGATTTTCTTATAGGGCTTGCCCTGTTCAAACTGCGGATTGTAATAGGGGAGCTTTTGGTAAAATACCAAAATATTCTCCGTCCGCTTTAAGGGGGCCCGCCTTGCGTTGAGAAAGCCGGTACAGCGGCTTTTGTACCATACCCACTCATAGCGGAGCATGGCAAGGTTGGATGCCCCCAGCACTTTATCATAGGGGCATTGTGCGAAGAACAGCACAGCCCCGTCGGGCTTGACGGCCCACTTGACCGCCTCCCACAGTTCCGGGAGCGGCAGGGGCACATCCCAAAAGTTCCGGGTGGTGCCGTAGGGCGGGTCGGTTAAGAGCATATCAACCGAGTGTTTCGGCAGGGAGCGCAGGCCCTCGATGCCGTCCATAAGGAACAGGCCCTCGGAGAGCTCCGCAGACTTCGGGACACTTTGTCCCAAAGTTCTCTCAGCGGTCATCCCGGGCCTCCTTTTTCTTTGCCGGGGCAGGCCGGGCGGCGTTTTCCTTTCCCGCCTCCTTTGCGGCCTGGGCCATCTGCTCCCTTATGGGGGCAGGCCGCACCGCCTCGGCTCTTGCAATCAATTTTTCCACGGCCACATGGTACGCTTGGGCGGCAATCTCATTGATCCGATCCCGGGTGGCCTGGTCTGGAACCCGCACCGTGGAGCGGTAGCCCGTCCTGCTGGTGGGATCGGGCTTTGAGGGAGCCCCTAAAAAAATCCCGTTCTTCCCGTCCACCACCTTAAAATCGTCGATCACGACACCGCCAATCGTTACGCTGGCAAAGCCGATCAGTTTCCCCTGCGGCTCAATGGGCCGCACCGATATTTCAATGGGAACCGCCTCCTTCAGCATGGCGTCCGTCCTCATTTTCACGGCCTCGTCTATGGTTACGCCTTTGACCTCGGCCAGCTCCGCAATCGGAACCTCAAAAAGCCAGCGCCTTTCCTCTGCGGCGATCTGTTCCGGGGTCAGTATTACATCCTTACTCAGTCCTGTTTCCTCCTTTCCGAGCGTGGGTATGACAGCCCCGCCCTCATAGTCATAGCCCGCCGCATGGATCGCGGACAGGGTTTCCGCTGATACCCTGCCATTCAAAAGCAAGTCCGTATCAGCCATAAACGCCAGCGTGTCCCGCTGGGTAAATTCCTCCGGGAGCTTGCCGTTCCATGTCCGGCGCATTTCCCCGTCCGGGCCCGGTTTGTAACGGGCGGGGGCCCGTCTTGGCATATCCCGCCTCCTTTCCGGCCTTGGGACAAAGTGTCCCGAAGTCCTGTTTAATGCGCCCCGAAGATGCGCTGGGCGATGCCGCCAGTCTTAAACAGCATGAAGCACAAAAGCACCGTGTAGCCGATGGTGCCCCATATCGCCCCGATAGGGTCGCCGCTTGTGGCGATGCCCTGGATCAGCACCGCATAGATGGCCACGCATACCAGAATGAGCATCCCTTGAAAGCCCACGGCGAACAGGGATTTTAAGTAGTTCT
>OFGE01003590.1_pt1 | contig 9945 bp, 8 predicted proteins | sample 1521681 | NCBI WGS metagenome assembly OFGE01 (sample SAMEA3504093, study PRJEB24116) | mouse gut metagenome | biome: mouse gut; feature: mouse-associated habitat; material: faeces | place: Denmark | collected 2011 | reverse complement strand
ACTTTTTGTGTGGGGACAGAAACTGTGTCCTGTTCACTGTTAGGACTGTGGGGACAGTACTGCTTTCGATGTAATTGAACACAATACTGCCGTTTGGAAAGTGGTTAAGCATTGATGTTGGGAGAATACACCTGTTTGGACTGTGGGGCGACTTTCGATGAACCCAAGAGATGGGAAGAACGTCACGGATTGGACACGCCACCATATGAGCAATTCAGCGGTTGCCCAGTCTGCGATGGGGCATATGCGTCAACAATCGTATGCGACGGCTGTGGCGAAGCAATTACCGGCGAATATGTACGAATCGAATCAAGCGGTGAGTGCTATTGCGACTCATGCTTTATGCTCAAATCGTTTGGTGACGATTAAAAATCTCGGTTAACAACAAACAAAATCAAGGAGGATAGTATGGCAAATGAAGAAATCAAAGACCTAAACCTTGTCCAGAAGTTGGCGGGCATCCGCAAGATGGTTGAGGTTATCCGTAAGAACAAATCGGGCTACAACTACAAGTATGTGTCCGAGGATGAGATTCTGGCCCGTGTGACAGCCGGCATGGATAAATACCATGTTCTGTTGTATCCCGGCATTGTCCCGCAGACGGCGGAGGTAAGCCCGTACAACTACACCAAGATCAAGAATGCCAAAGATGGCAAGAAGATCGAAGAGAGCGTCAACGAGGTGCTGGTTAAGGCCGACATGACCTTTACATGGATCAACTTGGACAATCCGGAAGACACACTGGTGGTGCCGTGGGTAATTGTCGGTCAGCAGAGCGACGCCAGCCAAGCGGTCGGCAGCGGTCTTAGCTATCTCCACCGCTACTTCCTGCTGAAGTTTTTCCAGATCGCTACACCTGACGACGACCCCGACAACTGGCGGAGTAAGAAGCTACAGGCCGCTGAGGAAGAGGAGGGCAGTCGTTTCCGCCATGATTGACGAAATCGACGAGCTTATTTCCAACTACCTCAACAGCTTCCAGGACGAGGAGAAACTGAAAGACGCCCGCACTAAGCTAACTGCCGTGGTGAAGAAACACGTCAAGGACGAAAAGGGCAAGCCGTCCGGCAACTACCGGATTGTTACCAACATGAAGACCGCCACTGATGTTTTGGAAGCGGTTAAGAAATTTGTAGGAGGCAATGGAGCATGAATAGTATCATCATTAAAGGCCGACTGACCAAAGATCCTGAACTGCGCTACACCCAGAGTGACACCGCTGTGTGTACGGTGAATGTTGCCGTAGATCGCCCCTATTCTAAAGATAAGGAGACGGATTTCTTTACTGTTGTGTTCTGGCGGCAGACTGCCGAGTTTGTGTCCAAGTATTTTTCCAAAGGGCAGGAAATCTTGGTGCAAGGTGAGATGCAGAGCCGCAAATACGAGGACAAAGAGGGCAACAACCGCATTGCATGGGAGATTAAGGCCGACCGTGTAGAGTTCTGTGGTAGCAAGGGGCAAGGTGAGGAAAATGCCCCTGCGCCCGCCACCAAGGGTAAATCTACAAAGAAAGCACCTCCTCCCACCGCCGAGAGTGAGGTAGAATCCGGTGAGACTGAGGATGACGGTGAGCTTCCGTTCTAAGGAGGAACTAAATGCGATATGACCTAACGATTGAGGCGATGGAGTGGAGCTATTCGAGGCTGTCCGCCTTTGAGGACTGCCCTTATCTATGGCTCCAACGGTACATCTACGAAATACCAGGTCAGTCGAAGTTCTTCGCTCAATATGGAAGCCTGATGCACTCTATTCTTCAGCAATATCTGACTGGTATGCTGCATAAGGAAGAGCTTACACCTTACTACCTTTCCCATTTTACAACTGACATCACAGATAAAGCTCCATTACACAAGATTCATATGGGTTATCTGGAGCAGGGACGGCAGTACCTTAAAACGCTGTCGTTCCCTGCCCGAAAAGTAATAAAGGTAGAGGACAAGATGCAATTCCAATTTGCTGGGCATTCGTTTATAGGCTTTCTGGATCTGTTGTCTGAGGATGAGAGCGGTAAGCTGTACATTACCGATCACAAATCCAGAGCATTGAAGCCTCGCTCCAACAGGGCGAAGCCCACCCTCGGAGATGTTGAATTGGATAAGTACCTACGGCAGCTCTATATCTACGCCAGTGCGGTCTATCAGTTATATGGCCGATATCCCGACTATCTCGAATTTAACTGTTTTCGGACTGGCACATGGATTTGTGAACCATTTAGAAAAGAGCGGTTAGACGAGGTGGAAATGTGGGCAGCAAAGCTGATTGCCAAAATCACAGCGACGGACGACTGGTATGCTAACTTGGATTTTTGGTTTTGTAAACACCTCTGTGATGTAGCTGTGGAGTGTGAGTACGAAGAATTTCTATGATGAAAGTTAAGTTTCATTCACAAACAGAAAGCGAGGATTGCAATATGAATTTTTACATTTCGGCAGAAGAGCTTGCCCAGCGTAAGCACATCAACTTCAGTGTGGATCTGGATGAGAGCGGCCTGCTCATTTCCAGCTGCCCGCAGGAGATTGTTACACCTACCCTTGTCCAACAGCCTGCCGCTGGGCTTTTGACAGATTTGAACCACCTGACATGGGGTGAGCTGGATGCTATTGGGCGGAGTAAGAAAGCGCGACAGCAAATCGCGGTTGGTGCAGTAAAGACCGATCACATGAAGAACGGCTTCGCCGCAGAGTATCGCATCATCGGTTTCGACCACGACGATCTGGCGGATGGTTCCGGCAAAGCTCCATTCTCTTGGGAGGCCGTTCGGATTTATAAGGAGCGGCGTCCTTGGAATAGTGAATGCACTAACGAGGGCGGCTGGGACAAAAGTGAGCTTCGGCAGTGGCTTAATTCGGAGTTCTTGGCACTTTGCTCCGATGAACTACAGGCTGTTATTCGCCCCGTGGTCAAACTTACCTCTGCTGGTGGGCGTAGCAAGGAGATTGTCAAAAGCGTTGATCGTATCTTCATTCTCAGCGAGAAAGAGGTTTACGGTCGTGTAGCCTACTCTGTTCCGGGCGAGGGTAGCTGGTACGAATATTACCGCTTGGAGGATGTGCCTTACTTCGCTCTTGATGAAGATGGCGACCCCTGCTCCAGCGGGTTGCGTTCCCCCTATTACACCAACGGCAACGTTTTCTGTCGTGTGAGCAACGGCGGCGACATCACCAGCAACTGTGCTCCCTGGTCGGCGGGTGTGCGCCCCGGCTTTAGTTTCTAATCTCCGATCGGTAAAGTCAAGCCCACGAAAGTGGGCTGACTTGCCGAACGAATCGAGGTGATTTTATCTGTGCAGATTGACCGCGACGCAATTATGCAGGCAAAAGAAAAGCTCGGTGACGATAATGCCCGAATCATCGTGGAGGAGCTTGGCATAACCGATTATGATGTGCGGGATATGAAATGCTGTTGCCCGTTCCACCAAGAGGATCACGCTTCGTTTATCTATAATAAAAAGGCGTTCAATTTTCGGTGCTTTGGTGCGTGTTCACGTAGCTATGACATTTTGGATGTGCTGATGTACAAAGGGATGACCTATGCTCAAGCGTGTCGTAAGCTCTTTGAATTGGCTGGCATATCCTACTCATTCGGAGAGTTGGGAGTAAAAACACGACGGCAATACCAGTACCCAAAAGAGGTCGTGTGTGATGATAAGACTCAGGTTTACGAATACTTCAAAAAACGCAAAATTAGCCCTCATACGATAGATTATGCTGATGTAAGACAGGACGGTGAGGGGAATGCCGTTTTTAACTACTACGACACCAACGATGTGTTGACAATGGTGAAATATCGTCCGTCCAGAAAAGTCAAAAAGGGTGAAAACAAATGTTGGTGCCAAAAAGGAGCAGACACCACACCACTTCTTTTCAACATGAATCGGATCAACACTACAGTCCCATTGTTGATTTGCGAGGGAGAGCCAGATTGCCTTTCAGCAATCGAAGCAGGTTTCACAAATGCAGTTTCTGTTCCGCTTGGCAGCACCAACTTCCACTGGATTGAAGAGAACTGGGATTTTCTTGAACAATTCAGTTCTATCGTAATTTGTTCTGATAATGACGAAGCTGGCCTCAAAATGCAAAAGGAATGTATCTATCGGCTGGGAAGCTGGCGGACAAAAGTTGTAGAAGTTCCTCAACTCTATGTTGACGAAACGACAAATCAGCGATATTCCGTTAATGATCTCAATGAAGTGCTTTACTACTTCGGTAAAGAGAAAGTTATGGAGATCATATTGGACGCCAAAGACTCCCCTGTTCCGGGCGTAGTTGATTTCGCTGATATTGAAGACATTGACCTTGATGCTCTTGACGGCATCCCGACCGGACTTCCCAATCTTGACCGATACCTGATGAAACTATTCTATGGAACGCTGAACATTGTAACCGGCATTAACGGCAGCGGTAAATCATCCTTCTTAAATCAAGTGATATGCCAATGCTTAGATCGAGGCGAAAACGCATACCTCTTTTCCGGTGAATTGCCTAACTTCCAGGCAAAGAACTGGCTCAACTTTATTTTCGCAGGCCAACGGAACGTGAAGGAATGTCAATATAATGATTCTGTCTTCTATAAAGTGACACCAGAAGCAAAAAGAGCAATCAGCGAATTTTACCGTGGTCGGCTCTATATTCGGCAAGACGGTGAATCCAACAAATCAGCAGATCTCTTAAAATCCATGGAGGATTCGGTGAGGAAATACGGCACAAAACTGTTGATTCTCGATAATCTGACAGCTATCAATTTGGAAAGCAATGACAACAACAAGTACGATAAGCAGGCGGATTTCATTATGGATTTGATTGCGTTTGCTGTAAAGTTCAATGTCGTTGTAATCCTGGTTGTCCATCCACATAAAATCGACATGATGCGGCGGTTAAGCAAAATGGATGTGCAAGGTATTTCAGCTATTATTGACCTTGCTCATCGTATCATTAGCCTTTACCGTGTACAGGAGTCAGATCGTCAAGGCGTTCCCAAAATGAATGGGAGCGGATGGAAGGTAAAACCCATTAAAGCGGATGTCATTTTTGATATTCTGAAAGACCGACTAACGGGCTATGAAAGTCGTAGTATCGAAACCTTTTACGATCGTCCGTCTAAGCGGTTCTTCACAACCGAGGCAGAGCTTGACTACCAATACGCATGGGATAAAGGGAAATATACTACGCCACTTCCGTTCCCACCCCAGCAACTGGTAGAGGATGATAGCGAAGACGAGGTGTTTGGCAGAGTGAGTAACCAATAATCAGCACGAAGCCACGTACCGAAAAAACGGGATCGCCAATCTATTGTATGATGATTCCCGTTGACGATACGCTTGTGGCTCGTGAAATAGGAGTAATCAAAATGGGAAACAAAAACTATACAGTATATCACCTGCATACTCAGCTATCCTTGTTGGATAGCACCACCAAGCATTCAGATTACATTGCTCGTGCGGTAGAACTGGGGCAGACCGCTATTGCATTTACGGAGCACGGTCATATCTATCAGTGGGTTGAGAAGAAGATGGCCTGCGAGAAAGCTGGGCTGAAATATCTTCATGGCTGCGAAGTTTATTTGACGGAAGCGCTTTTGGTGCCACCTGACCCCAGCGAGGTGCGCCGCCAGGTTATGGAGGAGGTTTGGCAGCGTGAGAAGGAATATGACGAACTGCGGGAAGCTCCGAAAAAGTTAGAGGCATACCTTGAGATGTTGCAAAAAAACCCAGAGGGTAAAGCGTACTATGACCGCTTTTGTGACGATTTGGATGCCCTACATGAAAATGAAGCCAAAGAACCAGAGCCTTTCGATACCGCAAATTATATTAGCTGGCGCACCGATGAGCTGACCAAGGCTGGGATGCACAAGGTTCGTGATAACTTCCACACCATCCTAATTGCCCGAAACTATGCCGGTCTACAGGAAATGAATGAGTTGATTAGCCGCTCTACTCACAGCGATCACTTCTATTATAAGCCTCGAATTACGTTTGAGGAGTTTCTTAGCTTCTCCAATAATGTTATCAAAATCAGTGCTTGTCTTGCTTCTCCGCTCAATAAGATGAGCATTACCCACCCTATGTACGAGCGGTTACTGCGGCACTATGACTATTTGGAAATCCAGGCGCATGATCATCCAGAGCAAATCGCTTATAACCGCCATTTGGCCGATTTGTCCCAGCGCTATAACATCCCTTTGATTGCTGGTACTGACACGCACAGTATTGACAAATACAAAGCTGAGTGTCGGAGCATTCTTCAGCTGGCGAAACATATCGAGTTTGCAGACGAGGACAGTTTTGACCTCACCTACAAAAGCTATGATGAGCTGGTTGCAATGTTTGCCAAACAGGATGCTATTCCTGCAAAACTCTATCTTGAAGCAATCGAAAACACCAATCGCATGGCTGATTCCGTAGAACCCTTTGAATTGGATATCTCTTTCAAATATCCCCCGCTGTACGGAGATCGTGATAAACAAGTGCTACATGAAACGATTGAACGCAATTTTCAAGCAAAGATTGCTGATGGCGCAATTACCCCAGAGCAGATAGCGCCATTCCGAGAAGCTATTGAGGAGGAGTTGCGGGTCTTTGAAAAGATTGATATGTCAGGTTTTATGCTGTTCATGGGCGAAATGGTGACGTGGTGCAAGGAGAATGGTATTCCGATTGGGCCGAACCGTGGTTCGTGCGGTGGCTCCCGTGTTGCTTATGTTACCAACACAACCGATTTGAACCCTGAAAAGTGGCATACGGTGTTCAGTCGTTTTTGTAACGAGGATCGTAAAGAGATTGGCGATATTGATATCGACGTATCTCCGTCTCAGCGCGATCAGGTGTATGACTATATTATCAATCGGTTTGGACAAGACCGAACCGCATTCATCCTTGCTATTGGCACTATCAAATCTAAAGGGTGCATTGACGAGATATGCCGAGCCTTGGGCGTTATGTGGAACAAAGAGCACCAACACAATTTGAAAGAGATCAAGCAGCAGATCGCAGAGGCTAAAGAACAAGGAAACGATCAGCTGGCACAGCAGCTTATCAAAGAGCTGGATCACTTGAAAAAGGAAAACGAAAGGATATTTGCAAAGAATCCTTGGGTTGGCAAAATTAACGCCACAATCAAAGATGAATATAGCGCGGCAGAACAGCGAGCACTTAGTTTAGCAGAGGGCAAGAGTAAAGAAGAAGCTAAACAAATCATGAGAGATGAGACTGCTGAAGTACGTAAAAAGTATTCAGATGTCTTTTACTACTATGACGGTCTGCTTGATGTGGCAATCTCGCAATCCATGCACCCTGCCGGCATTGTGGCAAGTCCTATTACACTCCGAGATAATTATGGCACTTTCATTTCAGAGGGCAAAGAGATCTTGCAGATTGACATGGAGTGCGTGCATGAAGTCAGCCTGGTCAAGTACGATATCTTAGGGCTGAAGAATATCGAGATCATCAAGGATGCCTATGAACTGCTGGGAAAACCTTATCCTAAGTCTCACGAAATCAACTGGGATGATGAGGCAGTTTGGAAAGATATGTTGCGTTCCCCTATCGGTATCTTCCAGTTTGAAGGAGACTTTGCTTTCCAAATGCTCAAGCAGTATGCGCCTCATAGCATTTTTGATATGAGTCTTGTAACGGCAGCACTTCGTCCTTCTGGTGCTTCTTACCGTGACGATCTTATGCAGCATAAGCCACACAAAAACCCCTCCCCAATTATTGATGAACTTCTGGCGGACAACAATGGCTATCTAATCTACCAAGAGGATGTTATCAAGTTTCTACAACAGATTTGTGGTTATTCTGGCTCTGATGCAGATAACACGCGAAGGATGATTGCTCGGAAGGTGCCAGAGGACTTGGAGAAGGAACTGCCCAACATTCTGAACGGATATTGTAGTAAATCCCCTCAGCCAAGAGAAGTTGCAGAGCAGGAGGCAAAAGAGTTTCTGCAAATTATCAGTGACGCTTCCAGCTATATGTTCGGTTATAACCATTCAGTTGGCTACTGCATGATCGGATATCTCTGTGCGTATCTGCGCTACTACCATCCGTATGAGTTCATCACAGCCTACCTTAACAACGCCAACAACGATGAAGATGTAAAAAACGGTAATGAGCTGGCGCTTTTATACGGGATCAAAATTGTTCCACCGCGCTTTGGACTCTCCAAGGACAAATACTTACTCAATAAAGAAGAGAAGGTCATTGCCAAGGGGATTAGCTCTGTGAAATATATGAATGCAGATGTTGCCAACGAGTTGTATGCTTTGGCTGAGACTGGAAAACCCAAATCCTTTATGGAGCTACTACAACTGATGAATGAAAAAACACATCTGGATACGCGGCAGCGGGACATCTTAATCAAGATCGACTACTTTATCGAATATGGCAACGCCAAAGAATTATTGCGGATGGTAGATCTGTTTTCTTTCTTCAAAAATGGCACTATGAAAAAAGTCCTCAAAGAGAAGTTGACGCCAAATCTGGAACCTATCGTTGCTCAATATGCTACTGGACTTTCAAAAAATGGAGCAGAGGCGAAAAGCTACACTTTTACAGATATGCCAGGGTTGCTTCTCCATCTGGAGGGTGTGGTAAGAGATATGCACATTCCGGACTTTGACCTAAAAAGCAAAATGCAAGACCAGATGGAGAACCTGGGCTATATTGATTTGACAACGGACAAAAAAGAAGACCGACGCAAACTTATCATTTTGGAAGTATTTCCACTGAAGAGCAAGGCAAATAAAGAAATCTGGGGATATGCGCTCCAAACAAGATCTATTGGGAGTGGTAAAACCTCCAGACTGACGGTACGCAGCAGACTCTTTGAAAAGAGGCCATTGAAGCGTCTTGATGTAATCTACGCCAGCGATGTAAGGCAAGAGCGCTCTGGATACTGGTATCTGATTGGTTACGACTATGTAATTTAGCCGTATTCAATATATCAAAGCAACGAATAAAATCAAGGAGGAACGAGCATGAAGATTATCAAAGCGGGATTTCATATCCTTTCGCCTATCAATGGGGCAGAGATTTTGAAATCCATTGAGCAGGCTGGGCGAGTCTGCTACAAATCCGAGGACAAGATTACAGATGGCAGCGCCGAAAAATTTGTTGCTGGGATTATTAAACGTGGTCATGAGGCAGTGCTGGAGCATGAATCCGTCCGGGCTAAGTTCGTCGTTGATCGTGGCGTGTCTCATGAGATTGTACGTCATCGGTTGGCGGCATACTGCCAAGAAAGCACCCGCTACTGCAACTACTCTAAGGATGGTTTTGGCAACGAGATTACTGTCATTGAGCCTTGTTTCTTGGAACATGACACTCCACAATGGGCCGCATGGGAATCTGCTATGAAAAATGCAGAGTTCTCCTATTTCAGAATGTTGGATCTTGGTTGTTCTCCTCAAGAGGCCCGTAGTGTTCTTCCTAACAGTCTCAAAACTGAGGTAGTTATGACAGCCAATATCCGTGAGTGGCGGCATTTCTTTAAGCTCCGGACTTCACTGGCAGCGCATCCGCAAATGCGCGAGGTTGCTATTTCTCTCCTTCAGGAGTTCCAGCGGTTGATTCCTGTGCTCTTTGATGATATTGAGGTGGCCGTATGAAGGTGATTTGCATTTCTGGCAAAGCGCAACATGGCAAGGACACTACCGCCACTATGTTGAAAGAGATGTTGGAGAAAAATAGCAAGAGCGTCATGATTGCTCATTTTGCAGATCTTCTTAAATACATCTGCAAAACCTATTTCGGTTGGGATGGGCAGAAAGACGAGCGTGGCCGGCACATTCTCCAATATGTCGGAACCGATGTGATTCGGGCAAAGTCCCCTGACTACTGGGCCGACTTCATTGTCAACTTCTTTTCCATGTTCCAAGACGAATGGGATTATGTGATTTTGCCTGACTGCCGTTTTCCGAATGAATACGAGCTGTTCAAATACAGTGGCA
>OFGE01003589.1_pt1 | contig 9945 bp, 10 predicted proteins | sample 1521681 | NCBI WGS metagenome assembly OFGE01 (sample SAMEA3504093, study PRJEB24116) | mouse gut metagenome | biome: mouse gut; feature: mouse-associated habitat; material: faeces | place: Denmark | collected 2011 | reverse complement strand
CAGGTTGTACAAAATCTTCTGCAATGCGCCTACGATTCCTATATGCCAGGCTGCCGAGAAACTTTGCGGGATATCGTGGTTCTGGAGCTTCTGTTTAGCACTGGACTTCGGGTGTCGGAGCTATGCTCATTGTCAAAAGATACTTTCCAATTGAGTGACAATGAACTGCGCCTTTTGATTAATGGAAAGGGAAGAAAGGAACGCATAATCCAAATTACGACAAAAGAGCTTCTCCAGCTTCTCAAAGTTTATTGTAATGAATTTTCCGAAGAAATTGACGCTCAGGGCGCTATATTGATTAACCGAAGGGGATGTTCGCTTGCCCCACAGTCGGTTCGAAGGATCATCAATAAATATCTGAAGCAGCTTGGTGTAAATAGTCATATTACGCCCCACATGTTCCGTCATACATTTGCCACATCCCTACTGGAGGCGGGGATGGATATACGATACATCCAATCTTTACTCGGCCATAGCTCCATCTCTACCACACAAATTTATACCCATGTAACTGCCCGGCAGCAGACTATGCTGTTGGCTGAAAAACATCCAAGAGGGAAAATGACATTCTCGCTTTGCTGACTAGGAAAGGACCGCCAATTTCTGGTGGTCCTTTCTTTGCTTATGCTTTAATTTCCGTTTGGCAGACCGCTAAATTTTCAATCTTATATTGAACTGTTGCTCTTATTCTACAATGACCCTTATTGTTTGTACCGTTGCATCAGCCAGTTCATTACACATAATGGCGCATTTGATTTCGTATTCTCCAGGACTTGTTGGAAGCAGATAAGCGCCTATATAAAACGCCGAATCTTTATGCTTGATTTCAGCGAATTCCAAATTGATCTCACCAGCCGAAAGCTCAAGCTCTCCTGGATCTAAAAGGTCTGCAATATCCTCATTAACAAGCAGTTCATCAATTGAGATAAAAGGATTTTCACCTTTGCATTCTTCCCCACCTTCGTGACCGTCTGGGGGAAACAGGACCTTCATTCTTCCCTGATATTCTTCCTCTGAACTGTTAACGGCCGGTTCTTCCATATAACTGTAGATCTCCTGGTTGGATACTACAAGCAGGCCATCGGGTATTTTCATATGAATCCGCACACCGGTAGCTCTTGCTGTCCCGTTATTTTCAATATGATATAGAAGAGAAAACCCATTCTGGAAGAAATGGCGAAACAGCCTCACGTCATTATATGGAACACAGATTTCTTTTCCCCATGCATTCTTATATGTTAACCCATCTTTGACATCATCAAGATAAACTGATTTAACCTTAAAATATATAATTCCGTCTTTTATCTCTGGTTCATTACCATATGGGTGCCCGTCTTCATCTTCATGCTCAGGGTCTCGCATATATGTAATTAATAAATTCGGCTTTCGATCATTTTCAAGCTTGAGGTCTGCATTTAACGCTTCAAGTGTGTGAACACGGTCCAACAACCGGAGAATTTTTGCATGGCTATCCTCTATATCAAACTCTGTAGTCCTTACCCAGCCAGGTCTATCACCGCGTTGCAATGCTTTGTGAATGGATTGCGACAACAACGCAGAAAGTTGATCCGCATTCTTAAAGTATTTAATATAGCGTCCGGTTTTTGCCTTGTCTTTAAATTCTCGCAGCTTTGCACAGGCTTCTGATGGTTCACCCGAAGGAATAGAGGCGGCCACAGCTTCATCCAAAATAAAAGCAAGGACAGGAATATGTTTACTTACAGCGTAATTAAACTCCTTTTCCGTGTAACTGATTCCGGCATCTGGACTACCAGCAGGTATGATTGAACCATATCTGTTACCTATGATAAGCACATAATAGTCAGATGTATCAATCGTCTGGCTGATTACGTCCCACTGATCTTCATCGGCGGCAGAAAACAATTCCATTCCTACAGGGAACTGCTCCATCGACAAGATAGTGAATATAGCCTTTTCCCGTTCGACTTTAAGGTCCTCATATGTTGAGGATATAAAAAACTGATATTTCTTTTCCATGACCTAAAGTCAACTCCTACTTGAAATGCTATTCCTTCAATATTTTATGTTCGGCAGATAATATGGGATTATCAAATGTTGGAAAATGATACGTGAATAAAAACTGTTTATTCTGAACAGGAGGTGTCTTATGGAGATTTATGAAAAGGAATCTGTTTCATTATATTTATCAAATATGGTTCAGTTGGAAAATGAGGAGAGCAATGTCCAATCAATTCAAATATATCAGCACCCTAATCTTGGTAAAGTTTTAGTAATCAATGGCGAAATACAAAATGTTGAAAAATGGGCACCGCTATACCATGAAGCTATCGTTCATATTCCTATGATGTTTTTAGAAGAACCTCGTTCGGTCTTGATTCTGGGCGGTGGGGATTTGTATGCTGCTGAAATTGCGTTACAATATCCATCTGTTGAGCAGGTTACCCTTTGCGACTATGATCCCGAAATTATTCGGCTCACTTCAAAACATTATGTTCATGCCCAATCCGTCTTAAATAATCCCAAAGTAACGATCTGCTATCAAGATGCAAAAGAATATATCAAAGAGTGTACAAAGAAGTTTGACTTAATTGTAGATGACTGTTTTAATTTAATAAAAGATTTTGCCCCCCACGATCAAATATTTAAACAACTAGCTAATTTGCTGACTCCAGGTATTGGTGTTTGTAGCAGTTTAATGTACAGGCATATTTTCGATCAATTTACTATTGAACAAACAAATAAGAATTTACTGTCTCAGTTCAATACTGTTCTTTCACTTGTTACAGTACCAGAATATCCAGGCATATTACATTTGTTGACTATGTGGGGCCACTCTATTTATCTTAGCCAGGACCTGCCCACAAGCAAAAATAGATACCACATGGATATGCTACAATTTGGCAATCATCAAATAAGTGAAATATTTGATCCAAAGTTTTGTAAATACTACTTGTACCTTCCAAAATACATTAAAAATATTCTCCGATGATTGGAGGTGCTCGGATAGTGTATGAGTTTTGGGGGCAACAGATATTATGCAATATGTCTGGCTTAAGCGATGTAAATTTAAATGATACAGATTATTTAATTGACCTCTTGAAAAAATGTGTAATCACAGCAGATGCAACACTTGTTGAAGTCATATGTCATAAGTTTTCACCTGAGGGGGCAACAATTATAGCTGTGCTGAAAGAATCCCATGTAGCAATCCATACCTATCCTGAGCACGATGCACTATTTTTCGATGCATTTACATGTGGAAGAACTGCGAAGCCAGAAAAGATGGCGCAAATTTTTATAGATTGCCTCAAACCGAATCAATTTGCTCTAAAGACCCTCATTCGCTCACTAAGCGAAATCAGAGAAAGATCTTTTTAAATGAGATATCTGGAGATGGAGCCTTTAAGTCATCAAAAAACACACGCACATTTTCCCATGCCTTTGCCCTTTGAATGTTGTTAATACACGTAACCATTTCATCAGGCTTATCCAAATAGCCATATTGAATTATATACTGCGCCTCTGGATCATCTGTGACAGCCCAAGGTGTGGCCAACAAGGAACACGTAGTATCTCTGTTGATAAGTTTGAGAGAATTGATGTTCACATAAGGAAGTTTTTTGTAGTCAACCGAACTGATATCGATTCCGGCCTTGTTAGCAATTCCTTGAGCAACAAAACCATGTTGTGTTGGACACAACTCAACTGTTCCCGTTACTACAGCACGAGTACCGAAAAACTCTTTATCAAAAAAATTGGGAATCAGTTTCAGAAGTTTAGTCGTTGATACAACGCCTATAATTCCTTCCCCAATATAACCGTAGCGATAATATAGCCCTACTAATGTTTCACCATTTAAACTCCCAACTCTCAGTGTTTCGTCTGCTCCAACATAAAACTCCATTGCCTGATACTCTTGAGCTGTCACTTTTCCTTCAAAAGTATATAGTTTTCGCCAGAGTTTTGCATTGTCAAATGGATCGCACGGAAATAGTTGTGTGTATGGTGATATTAAACATTCCAGTCGTATTTTATCGCCAATGTCTATGCTATGGTTATGGATTCCACGTTTCCACAAATCCATCGGACTTTCAAAGGTATTATCTTTAAAATGATATTGAATATTTTTATAGTTTTTATAGTTTTTCCATTACTGACTGCAACCCTTTCTACCATTTCACTGGTATTTACATACTCTTTATTTTGCGGAAAAAATAAACCTTCCGTTTCGGTTAGACCTGTACTAGCAAGGTAATAGTCCCCCACTTTTGTTCCCATTGTTCGCAAAGAGCCAATGAATCGGTGTGTTTTTTCTTCTAAATTGTTGGCGACTACTAAGCCAGTTCGTACCGCATTGTTCACTAACGGAGCATAAAAAGTTTCCGCGACTGGTTCATTCATAACTGAAATGCAATCACCGATGGCAAAAACATTCGGCACTGAAGTTTGTAAATAAGCATCCACCGCGATTGTCTGATCCAGATTCCGTTGAATTTTTTTATCCAAATAGGCTAATTGAGGATGTAAGTTTAAAGCAAAAATCCCACTGTCACAAGAAATTTCCTGCTCGCTTGTTTCAAGAACAATACCATTTGCTGTTTCTTCAATTCCTAGGACCGTTTCTTCAAAATGGAAAATTACTGCTTGTTTTTCCAAAGATTTTTGAACTTCTGCGACCATTTCTTTATCAAAATATTTAGGCAATAGATTTTCCAAGCTTTCAAAGACATGGACCGTTTTCTTCATTTTCACAAGAAAATCAATAGCTTCCATTCCAATGGGTCCTGCACCAATGACGGCTACTGTCTGGCTATTTTCCAGTAATGGAACAGCCGCTAAAGCACCTGATAAAAATTTATATTTGAGTAGTTTTTCTGTTTGACTACCACGAATTTGCGTGGAAAACTGGCTCGCGCCTGTCGCTAAAATCAATTTATCATAAGAATACCACTGTTGCTCTTCCTTTCGTGTCCAAGCAATCAATTGGTTCTCAACATCCATTGCCACAACTTCTCTATTTAAAAGCAACTGAATCTTTTGACGACGTAATTCCTCTTCCGTTATGTAACGTGCTTCGTGTAATTCATTGATGGTATGATTAAAATACGCACTTAAGCCACCAGATAAATACCCCACTGTTGCTTGTTTATCAATTAAAGAAATTTCTGCTTGGGGATATTTTTTCCTTGAAGCAATTGCTGCGGAAATACCTGCGAATGATGCACCAATAATCACAATTTTCATTTGTTTCCTCCTCTGTCAGGACCTACTATACTTCTCTCAGTTTATCATGATTAAAAAGAATGCTAAAGCAACAACTATAGTTTTCCCTTAAAATAATTATTTTTGCTGAGCGCATTGCTTTTCAAGCACTTTCATTTTCATTTATAATAAATGTTACTACTGTTTGAGGAGGAGTTTTCATGTCTGCAACAAAAGAGCAATTGGAACTATTTTTATTTTATTTATCTGAAACCCATACAAAAAGTTTATCTTTACATGACTTAGTTACAAGTCGACCACGCCCAGAAGAAGCGCGTATTTTATTAAATATTAACGAGGTTTTCACTTACTATCATAGCGCTCGTGTTCTCTACACAAGTGTTCCTGCTCTTGAAAACAACAAGTCTGAGCCTTTTTTTCAAGCCTTCGAAAATTTTTATTTTGAATTAAAACAACATTTTTTCAATGAAGAAGATGAAACCAATCAATTGAATGAACGTCTAGAGGAAATGAAAATTGCCTTTGAACAATTGACGGATGACTACAATGTTCTATAATAGAAGAGAACAATTCGTTGAGAAGGGGTCCTTATGAAGCAAGAAGAAGTGATTGAACGTTTAAAAGAAGAACTAAATTTGCCATTTTTTAATGGTATGCTAGAAGAAAAGAACTATTCTGAAGCAGATTATCAACAAATCAAGAAAGAGTTAATTCAATACTTTGATGATTATGTGCGAAATGTTGAAAATTAACAAGCTAAAACAACCTTTGATTTTAATAAAATCAAAGGTTGTTTTATTATTAAATAAAAAAAATAACAAAAAAACCACCGGCAGTTTTGCCGATGGAAAAGGAGTATTTACTCAATAAGAGTAAAATGAAAAATAAAAAGGTTGTTGTTGGTATGAATTAATAATACAATACACTTTCTCTTTTGTCCATAAAAAAGACATGAAAAAAATATTAAATTCGTTAGTTATTTTTATTAGTTTTTTATTTTTTCAAAAGAATGTTGCTCATCCGCGTAATGGCAAAGGTTAATTCATCCGTTGCTTGATCCTGCTTTTCCTCTGAAGCATTAAATAAATCTGCATCAATACCTGTTTCTGGATCTGTTGCTAAAATCATTTCATTGCATCCTGCTACATATTCTGTATAAGCATGTTGAAATTTTTTGTGAATGCCAAGTACTTGTGGCGTCGGTTTTAATGTTCCGACTTTTTTGAGCATTAATTCATATTTTTCAGTACCTTCTTTAAATTTTGCTTGAATTTCTGCAATTCGTTCGGCTGTTAAATCATTCACTTTATTCTTATCGATCGCTTGACGAACTTCTTCGTAATATGGATTCATGACTTCGCCAATGTCTTCTGTTGTTTTAACGATATCATTAATTGTTTGAACGTAAAATCCTAAATTTGGTCTCATAACCATCCCTCTTTTCCCTTTTCTCTTTCACTCCATTTTACACTTTTTCTATTCCATCTGACAAGTGGCACTTTTTCAGTCTTCATTCTTTTGATTCTTAACAGAGAAAACATAGTGAGGCATCGTTTTGCCACGGTATGTTTTAATGTATCGATCCCTAACAAGCATCTGGTTTCGAATAGCGACATTCATAGAGGCTAAGTTCGTATCACGAATCGTTGAAATAACTTCTGGAAAATTTAATACATCGAATGCGTACTGTTTTGTCGCTGCGGCAGCTTCAATCGCATACCCTTTGTGCCATTCTTTCACACATAAATGATAACCAATTTCTGGATAGCTCTTACCTTTTACTAATTGATTGGTGAGACCACACTCGCCGATGACTTCGCCTGTTCGCTTCTTCTCTAACGCCCATAAGCCGTAGCCGTATTCTTGATAGGACTGTAAGTTCCACTTTAGCCAGTTTGCGACCTCTTCATCAGAAAAAGCGTGTTCATAGGCATACATCACATTTTCATCTTGCAAAAATTTTTTCAATTCCACTTCATCTTCCGACTGCCATTCTCTGACAATAAGTCGTTGTGTTTCGAAAATAATTTTCCGTTTCAAGCCCTTTCACTCCTTACATAAAGAAAAATTGACTGGTTTAAGTACCAGCCAATTTTCTTTTCTTATTTATTAAGCACCTTTACCTGCTTTACGTTGGAAGAACTTCACAATTTCCACAATTGGGATGATAGCAAAAGAAGTACCTGCTACAATTGCCCATTGATATGCATCTAAATGTGTGACGCTGAATAAATCATTAAATCCTGGAATAACAATCGTTGCAGCTAATAGCAAGAACGAAACAAGAATCCCATAGTTAAATGATTTGTTGCGGAATAAGCCAACTTTGAAAATTGATTGATAAATCGACTTCACATTAAAGGCATGGAACAATTGAATTAATCCCAAAGTAGCGAAGGCCATGGTTAAAGCATCGCCGTGTTGTAAATCATACAACGCTTGCGCCGATAAGTTTGTGTTAGCTGCGGTATGTGCTGGGAACATAATTGACATTTTGTACACAATCAAAGTCAATGCCCCTTGCGTAATCCCTTGATAAACAACACTGCTTAAAACGCCGCCAGAGAAGAAGTTCGATTTTTTACCACGAGGTTCATGGCTCATCACATCACGTTCTGCTGGTTCCACACCTAACGCAATCGCTGGGAAAGTATCCGTTACTAAGTTAATCCACAATAAGTGAACAGGTAACAAGGTATCCCAATTGAGCATTGTTGCAATAAACAAGGTTAATACTTCCCCTAAGTTAGCTGAAAGTAAATATTGAATCGTTTTTTGGATATTTGAGAAGACTTTACGTCCTTCTTCTACTGCCACAATAATTGTTGAAAAGTTATCATCGGCAAGGACCATATCTGAAGCACCTTTTGATACTTCTGTTCCGGTAATTCCCATACCAATCCCGATGTCAGCAGCTTTTAAGGCTGGGGCATCATTTACGCCATCACCAGTCATCGCAACCACTTTTCCTTCTTGTTGCCACGCTTTAACAATCCGAACCTTGTGTTCTGGTGAAACACGAGCATAGACAGAGTAGTGTCCCACGACTTGTGCGAATTTTTCATCTGACAATTCATTTAATTCAGCGCCTGTAATGACTGCATCGTCGTCGCCTTCTTTGATGATGCCTAAACGTGCCGCAATTGCTTCTGCTGTATCACGGTGGTCACCCGTAATCATAATTGGACGAATACCCGCTTCTTTCGCGACTTTTACAGCATCTGCAGCTTCTTTTCTTTCTGGGTCAATCATACCGACTAAACCAGCAAATGTTAAATCTTTTTCCACAAGTTCAGAACTCATTTCGGCTGGAATCGTCTCAACATATTTATAAGCCATTCCTAAAACACGTAAGGCTTGTTTCGCTAATGAGGTGTTGGTTTTCAAAATTTCTTGACGTTTTGTTTCATCTAATGGACTTGTTTCTCCATTTGATAAGATTTCCGTACAACGTTTCAATAATTCATCTGGTGCACCTTTGACAGAAACTAGGAAGCCACCTGTTTTTAATTCATGAACAGTAGTCATTAATTTACGATCAGAGTCAAAAGGAATCTCTGCCACACGAGGTTCAGCTGCTACTTTTTCGGTTACGTTAAACGCATGATCTAAACCAAATTGTACTAAGGCAGTTTCTGTTGGGTCACCAATTAATGAACCATCTTGAGCGATTTTTGTATCGTTCGTAAAGTTCATGATTTTTAAAGCCATATTATCGGCAGGGATTTCTGTGGAAGCAGATAAAACTTGACCATCTGTATACAACGCTTCAACGGTCATTTGATTTAAGGTTAACGTACCTGTTTTATCTGAACAGATAATGTCTGTACTTCCTAATGTTTCAACGGCTGGTAACTTACGGACAATCGCATTTTTCTTGGCCATTTTTTGGGTACCTAAAGCCAAAATAATCGTGACAATCGCTGGTAATCCTTCTGGAATTGCCGCTACAGCTAACGAAATTGACGTTAATAACATGTCAATCCATGAACGACCATTCATCATTCCTACCACAAACATCACCGCTGCAATGACTAAAATGGCAATTGTTAACATTTTACCCAATTGGTTTAAGTTTTGTTTTAAAGGCGTTTCCGTTTCTTGTTCGCTTGCTAGCATGCCAGCAATTTTACCGACTTCTGTATTCATTCCTGTGCCAACCACAACGCCAAGACCACGTCCATACGTCACATTACTATTGGAATAAGCCATATTGATTCGGTCACCGATACCAATATCGGTTCCCTCTAAGATGGTTACTTCTTTTTCAACTGGAACAGATTCACCGGTTAACGCTGCTTCTTCAATTTTTAAGCTATTCGCTTCCAATAAACGTAAATCGGCTGGAACGACATCCCCTGCTTCTAATAAAACAATGTCACCTGGCACTAATTCATCGCTTTTAACAGTAATGACGTGTCCATCACGGCGAACATTAGCATTTGGTGAAGACATTTCTTTTAATGCTTCAATGGCTTGTTCCGCTTTGGCTTCTTGGATGACCCCAAAGATGGCATTCAAGATAACAACCACTAAGATGATAATCGAGTCTACCACATCATGGGAAAAGACGGCTGAAATGACCGCTGCCGCTAATAAAACAATAATCATAAAATCTTTGAATTGCTCAAAGAATTTCACGGCAAGTGATTTTTTCTTCCCTTCATCTAGCACATTTTCCCCGTACGTTTCTAAACGCTTTTGAGCCTCCTGTGCACTTAATCCATCAGTTGTTGTGTT
>OFGE01003588.1_pt1 | contig 9948 bp, 6 predicted proteins | sample 1521681 | NCBI WGS metagenome assembly OFGE01 (sample SAMEA3504093, study PRJEB24116) | mouse gut metagenome | biome: mouse gut; feature: mouse-associated habitat; material: faeces | place: Denmark | collected 2011 | reverse complement strand
CATTCCAAGGACCGCCGCGATGTCATAGACGCACATCTCCGTGCTCAGCAGCACATAAAGTATCTTCAGACGGGTCCCGTCCCCGAATACCTTGAAGAACTCCGCCAGATCCTGCAGTTCTTCCTCGGGGGGCATTTTCTCGTCTATGTCCTTCAAAGTCTTGTCATCCACATGGATATACGCGTTCTCTTCCATCCGTTCCCCTTTCTCCCGTTCTCTTGATTTTGACCTGCATGCCTTTGTCTCTTCTTTCTATTTTATTACAACTTGCCCATTCGCGCAAATCCTTTTTCGCCGCATTGACAGTTCCGCTTTTCCAAAGTAAAATAAAAAGGCGAAAAAACTACCTGAGACGAAAGGACTATACCCATGATACTGTCTTGTCACAATATAAGCAAAGCGTTTCTGGAGAACCAGGTGCTGGCAAATGTCAGCTTCCATATAGAAGACTACGAGAAAGCCGCCATCGTGGGCATCAACGGGGCGGGCAAGACCACCCTGCTGCGCATCCTGGTGGGCCAGATGCAGCCTGACCAGGGCAGCGTGACCATGGCCAGAGGCAAGACCTTCGGCTATCTGGCCCAGGACGACGCGGTGGACACCGCGAAGACAATCTATGAGGAGCTCCTGTCCGTCAAGCAGAAACTGATCGACCTGGAAGACCGCATCCGCGCATGTGAGCTTTCCATGCAGACAGCCCAGGGGAACAGCCTGGAGACCCTGATGCGTCAGTACGACTCCCTGACCCACGCCTTCGAATCCGGGGGCGGATATGCCTATAAAAGCGAAATCGTCGGCGTGCTGAAAGGGCTGGGCTTCGCGGAGGCGGAATTCCAGAAGCCCGTGTCCACCCTTTCCGGCGGCCAGAAAACCCGCGTGGCATTGGGCCGTCTCCTTCTGGTGCGCCCTGACCTGGTCATCCTGGATGAGCCTACCAACCACCTGGATTTAAATTCTATCGCCTGGCTGGAAAACTATCTTCTGAATTATAAAGGCGCAGTGCTTATCGTATCCCATGACCGCTATTTTCTGGATAAAATCGCAGGGAAGGTCATTGAAATCGACCAGGCCAAAGCGACCTCCTTTACAGGAAACTATTCCGATTATGCAATCAAAAAAGAACAGCTCCGCGCCGCCGCCCTCAATGCCTACTTCAAACAGCAGCAGGAAATCAAACACCAGGAGGCGGTAATTGAGAAATTAAGGTCCTTTAACCGGGAGAAATCTATCAAAAGAGCGGAAAGCCGGGAAAAAATGCTCAGCAAAATAGAAGTACTGGATAAACCTACCCAGGCAAGGACAGATATCCATATGAAGCTGGTCCCCAAAGTAGTAAGTGGTAATGATGTGCTCCATATAGAAGGGCTTGCCAAAGCCTTTGGGAACCAGGAGCTATTTTCAGATATCAGCATGGATTTAAAGCGCGGGGAACATGTCGCCATAATCGGCGATAACGGCACTGGCAAAACTACCATATTAAAAATCATTAACGGGCTGTTGGAAACAGATGCCGGCAAGATTGTCCTGGGCGCAAAGGTCCATATTGGTTATTATGACCAGGAGCACCATGTACTCCATGGGGAGAAAACCTTATTTGAAGAAATCTCCGATGCCTATCCCTACTTAAATAATACGGAAATCCGCAATACCCTTGCAGCTTTTCTTTTTACTGGCGAAGATGTTTATAAACGGATCTGTGATTTAAGCGGCGGGGAGAGGGGGCGTATGTCCCTTGCCAAGCTTATGCTGTCTGAATCCAATTTCCTGATACTGGACGAGCCTACCAACCACCTGGACATCACCTCCAAGGAGATTCTGGAAGACGCCCTAAACGCCTATGAGGGTACTGTGCTTTACGTATCCCACGACCGCTACTTTATCAACCGCACCGCCACCCGTATTCTGGACCTATCGGAAGGGAAGCTTACCGGCTATCTGGGTAATTATGATTATTACCTTGAAAAAAAAGATGCCCTGGCAACGCCTTCCGGCACCACTTCCGTGACGAAAGCAAACGCCCCCACGGAAAACAAACTGGACTGGCAGGCGAAAAAGGAACAGCAGGCAAAAGCAAGGAAAAAAGAAAATGATTTGAAAAAATGCGAAGAAGCCATTGCCAGGCTGGAGGCACAGCTTTCCGAAATTGAAAATACCATGCTTGTGCCGGAAGTGGCAACCAACATGGCAAAGCTCCAGGAACTGGCAGCCCAGCAGGAAAACTTAAACAAAGAACTCCTTACCATGTATGAGCAATGGGAAGCTCTTGCAAATTAACAATAGATAGCACGCTTTAAAGAAGCGCGCTTTAAAGAAGCCCCCGTAAGAAAGGGAAAGCCCGGAAAATACCCTGGCTTTCCCTTTTTTGTCCAATGCCCCCTGCGGCCAGCCTGGAAAGCAGCCGCCCCGGCGGAGGGGATTATAAACGGTCCAGGGTTTCCCTGATCGCCTTAATGAAATCCAGGCTGTTTAAAATAACAGGATTTTCACAGGTGGAGATCAAAGAAAGGCTCTTTGTCATTTTGCCGTCCTCCACGGTTTTAATGCAGGCACGTTCCAGCTTATCCGCAAAGGCTGCCAGTTGGGGAATCCTATCCAGCTCCCCTCTCTTGCGCAGTGCTCCCGTCCATGCAAAAATTGTGGCAATGGAGTTGGTAGAGGTTTCCTCTCCCTTTAAATGCTTATAGTAGTGGCGCTGAACAGTTCCATGGGCCGCCTCATATTCATAAACGCCGCTGGGAGACACCAGCACGGAAGTCATCATGGAAAGATCCCCGTAAGCAGTAGCCACCATATCGGACATCACATCCCCGTCATAGTTCTTGCACGCCCAGATAAAGCCACCCTCAGAACGGATCACCCGCGCCACCGCATCGTCAATCAGGGTATAAAAATACTCAATGCCAAGATTCTCAAATTTCTCTTTATATTCTTCCTCATAAATTTCCTGGAAAATATCCTTAAAGGTATGGTCGTACTTTTTGGAAATGGTATCCTTGGTGGAAAACCACAAATCCTGCTTTGTATCAATGGCATAGCCAAAGCACGCCCTTGCAAAGCTGGAAATGGAGTCCTTGGTATTATGGATGCCCTGGATAATCCCCTCCCCTCCAAAGTTATGTATCAGCTCCCTGGTCTGTGTCCCATCTTCCGCGGTAAACACCAGCTCCGCCTTTCCCCTGCCGGGGATTTTGATCTCCGCATTCTTATACACATCCCCATAGGCATGGCGGGCAATCGTAATGGGCTTGGTCCAGTTTTTCACATAAGGCACAATACCCTTGATCAAAATCGGCGCACGGAAAACCGTTCCGTCCAAAATCGCACGGATCGTCCCGTTAGGGCTTTTCCACATTTCCTTCAAATGATACTCGTCCATTCTCGCACCATTAGGCGTAATAGTGGCGCATTTAACTGCTACCCCATACTTTTTCGTGGCATTGGCGCTGTCCACCGTCACCTGGTCATTGGTTTCATCCCTGTGGGCAAGCCCTAAATCATAATACTCCGTTTTCAGGTCAATATAAGGGAGCAGCAGCTCATCCTTAATCATCTGCCAGAGTATTCTGGTCATTTCATCTCCGTCCATCTCCACCAGGGGGGTTGTCATTTTAATTTTTTCCATTTTACCTCATTTCCGCGCATTCCCGGACATCTCCTTGTATAGATGCCAACACGCCAGTTTTTCATAATTCTGCTTATCTCCTATGGACTCTATTTTAAATCATTTTTGTGATTTTTCAACTCCAAAGAGCCATCTTCCGTTTTAAAAATATCATACAGCCCGTTTTTCACCATGTTGTCATAGGCATTGACCATATGGAGGGTGGCAAGCTGCCCTGCCTCATCCGCTTTTCCCGCTTTCACCGCCTCCATGATCTTCCGGTGCTCCTCATTAGAGGCAATCCCCCTTTCCCTGGTGGACAGGGTCTTTTTCCTGATCCTGATTACATAGTGGTGGAAATCCTGTAAAAGATTCTCCAGCATTTTAGAATCACATGCCTCATAAAGAATCTGGTGAAAACGGTTGTCCAGATCCGCCATCTGCTCCATATGCCCTTTGGAGGCGTGGAAACTGGCAAGGTAAACATTTTCCTCCATCTCATCCAACTGCTCCGGCGTAATATGCTCTGTGGCCAGCCGGGCACACATACCCTCCAGGGAAGAACGGATCATATATATATCCTTCACATCCTTGGCAGTAATACCCGTCACATATGCCCCCTTGTTTGGCACGATCTGTATCAGCCCTTCCAGTTCAAGCTGGCGGAAAGCCTCCCTTACCGGCGTGCGGCTCACTCCCAGCTCCTCGCCAATAGCAACCTCACGCAGTTCCTCATGCTCCTTATATTTTCCATTCAGAATGTCCTCCCGCAGCTTATGGAACACTCTGCCCCGCAGGGAGTATTTGTCTGTTACCTCCTGCTTTACATCATACTTACTCATTACTGCTCCCCGATCCATACACCAAGCTCCCTGCAGGCAATGGCAATCTGCCCACACAGCTCCTGGTCCGTCAGAACTGTCACACGTCCGTCCTCATACTGCTTATCCACCCACTTTTTCACTTCCGCCACCACAGGGTTTGATTTATCAATCTGTTTCTCATCTTTCAGCTTAAAGTACGTGTTAATCCAATGGGCGATTCCCGCCAGCCCGGAAGTATTGGAAACCGCACACAGCACCGGACGGTTCAAAAACTTGTCCGTGTCAAAAATATTATAAATTTCCTCGTTCTTCAGCAGGCCGTCCGCATGGATGCCCGCCCGGGTAACATTAAAATTCTTTCCCGCAAAGGGCGTCCGGTCGGGAATGTGATAGCCGATTTCCCTCTCATAATACTCTGCAAGCTCTGTGATCACCGTAGTATCCATACCATTCAGCCCGCCCTTGAGCTGGGCATACTCAAATACCATAGCCTCTAAGGGCGTATTGCCTGTGCGCTCGCCAATGCCAAAGAGGGAAGTGTTCACCCCCGAACACCCATACAGCCAGGCGGTTGTAGAATTCACCACTGCTTTGTAAAAATCATTATGCCCATGCCACTCAATCAGCTCATGGGGCACCCCCGCATGGGTATGCAGCGCATAAATAATCCCCTGCACGCTTCTGGGGATTACCGCGCCAGGATAATTCACCCCATATCCCATGGTATCGCAGGCACGCACCTTGATGGGAATCTGGTACTCCTTCATCAGTTTCATTAATTCCAGGCAAAAAGGTACCACATAGCCATAAATGTCCGCCCTGGTAATATCCTCCAAATGGCACCGGACGCTGATCCCTTCCTCCAGGCATTCCCTGACAACGCTCAGATAATGCTCCATGGCCTGCCTTCTGGTCATCTTAAGCTTAAGGAAAATATGGTAATCAGAACAGCTTACCAGTATCCCTGTCTCCTTCATCCCAATCTCCCGCACCAGCTTAAAATCCTCCTTGCTGGCGCGTATCCAGCTTGTGACCTCCGGAAACTGATATCCCTTCTCCATACATTTATAAACCGCATCCCTGTCCTTTTTGCTGTATAGGAAAAATTCGCTGGCACGTATCATCCCATTGGGTCCCCCCAGCCTGTGAAGATAATCATATATCCTCACAATCTGTTCCGTACTGTAAGGTGCCCGGGATTGCTGCCCGTCCCTAAAAGTCGTATCCGTGATCCAGATTTCCTTAGGCATATTGTGGGGAACAATCCTGTCGTTAAAAGGGATCTTCGGCACCTCCGAATACGGAAACATATTCCTGAAAACATTAGGCTTCTCCACATCGTCCAGTATATACATATGTTCTTCGATTTCCAGCAGATTACTCTTCGTATTTAATGACACAGGACGATTCATAAAAAGATTATTCTCGTCAGCCAAATTTCTCTCCTCCCTCCCGATATTACTATCGCCAAATCCTTGTATAATTGTATACAATACCCCCGGTTCTGTCAATAGGTTAATTGATTTTCGGGCATCCTCTGCCTTCCCATATAGCTCCCTCCCAGGCGGCTGCAGGGCGGATATAGCCGCCGCATCAATGAAAAGGCCGCCTTGTCTGCCACATGGAGAACGGACGGCTCTACTTCGCCCACTGCAGAATCTACCAATACTATTTTAGCAATCTGTCAACCTGGACCATACCCCAACCCTGTTTGTTCCAGGGTTCATTTAAATCCCGGGAAGTGTACAATAATTTCTGCTTCGCCTGGCTGTTGGTATAGAAAGGGTACTTTTGCAATAAAAGCGCCAGCCCGCCGGAAACAATGGGAGTTGCCATGGACGTACCGCTCTTGGCAATATACGGATTTCTGTAATAGCGCCCCCGTTTCGAAATACCTGCATTACAGGAAACAATATCGGTTCCCGGCGCAACCACATCGGGCTTTTTCAGGGCGTATGGGCTTGGTCCCCGGCTGGAATAGTTTTCACAAAGGTTATCAGCATTGCCAAAGTATCCTCCTTCATGGCAGCCCACAGTAATCACCTGTTTTCTTGCCCCAAGAGGTGAGATTGTCATAGGCTTTGGCCCCATATTGCCTGCGGCGCAAACTACTACAATCCCCCTCTCCCATGCCTCGTCCACCAGATTTACCAACCTCCCCATCCGGTCTTTGTCTGTGCCCTCGTCCATGCCTATGGATATATTCAGGATACGGATATCATACTCCTTCTGCTTATCCAGCACCCATTCCATTCCCTCTACCATCCCCTCCACATGGCCGTCTCCCCTGTAATCCAGGACCTTTCCTACCACCAGCCTGCCAAAGGGAGCAATCCCTCTGTATTTACCTCCAGACACTTTGCCGCTTCCACATATACAGCCAGCCACATGGGTTCCATGCCCGCTGTCGTCATAAACCGTTCTTTTTCCATTTACAAAATCCCTGAAAGCTATAATTCTATTATCAAAATCAGGGTGGAAAGCCACCCCAGTATCAAGCATTGCTATGGTTACACCTTTATTCCCACAGGAATATACCAGCTCATCGCTGCACCCAACCTGTCGTCTTACCCGAAGCATAAAAAACTCCCGGCTTTTTTACTATCATATGCCGGGAGTTTTTGAACAGTTCTATCTTTGTTAAATTTTCAGGTTCTATGGGATGATTAATAGATCCTGCCAAAGATTGCCATCATATGGCATTCACCATTCATTAATTCAAGACTTCTTTCTTCTTTAATTTGAGCACAGTTTCAAGGGGAAGGCCTGTTCGCTCCGCAATAACACGTTCATCCAAAAGCCCAATCAGGCTCTCTGCTATTTCTCTCCTCTCTTCTTCCCTTCCTTCTTCTCTTCCTCTGTCCACCAGTTTCTGCCCCAATCTTGTCATTCCTATTACCTCCGTTAATTCATCCATTTCTGCTGCATCCAAAAATTTGTCTGCCATCACATATAATACCGCTTCGATCTTATCAAGCTGCTCCTGGTCAGCCAGCATGGTATTCTGCGTAATCTGGTACGCCGCCTTTACTCTTTCTTTCAAAGGCATTTCCCCATCCATCAGTAAACATAGGGTCAAAAGGACCAGATCCTCTTTTTCAGGTTTTTCACCGTTCTCCTGCTTTCTTTGGATCCCTTTGATCAGAAGGTCAGCGCTATAGCTACTCATGGTGACCGGCTGAATATGGAAGGTATTGATCCCTTCTGTAAATTCCGTCCTTGGGTTCTTGATATTTCCTGAAAATAATACATAAGTGGTGACAGCTACCTTATGCTGATAGCTTGCCAGTGCCTCATATACACGGAACCGTTTCAAGTCCCCCACTCCCCCATTTCTGCTCTGAAATTCAAAATGAACCCAGGAACCGTCCTCCATGACGAAGTTAAAATCTTCATGAAATTTTTTAATATCCATCTGCACCAGCTCTGTTGCCGCCGTCCCTACCGCCTTTTTCGTAATGCCAAAATAGGGCAAAAGCTCCTCCGAGAAAAAAAGAAAAGCTGTTTTCAGCGCCAGATCTTCATGCTGTATAGCGGAATCTCCTTCTGCTTCCATAAAGTTCCTCAAATTGTCTTTGCACATACTAATCCTTTCATTTAAATTATATCAACCGCCCAATATCTGAAAACATACTTTTTTTTGTATATATTTTATTATATTTACAATATCCCTTATTGTCAATATGAACTATCAAAATCTACCTTAAATATAAAATTCCCGGCACATTTATTACCATGTGCCAGGAATTTTTGAATAGTTCTGTTTATCTGAAACGAAATTCATCAGTCCTTTGTTTCTTTGGTTTTCCTTTGTATAGGAACATTGCAACTGCCCCTGCGAACAGCCCTAGTGCCATAAACCATTTCGGATGAATAAAATCATCTCCTGTATCAGGCGTATCATCCTTATTGCCGGATAAACTGGTAACCACCGCTTTTCCGTCCACTACCACAGCCTGCCCGTTCATTCCAGAATAGCTGTAGATTCCAAAAGGTGAAAAATGGCTTGTTGTAAACTGCACATAATCACCATCTTCTAACTGTAGGACGCGATGCTCTACCGCTTCAAGCTGGCCATCCTGGTCCAGAGTGACTACATGCATATCTTCTGTCCTGATAATCCCTGAAGGGATCTTAAACTGCACATTTACATACTGTTTGCCAAGCCGAGTGATCGGAAGGGTTCCGGATGCGTCATAGAGGGAGATATCATAAGCAGATAGCCCTACTGGGCTTCTTCCCCCATAAAGCTCTCCATAAGCCGCTGAGATCAGTCCCCTTGCTTCTTCGGAGTCCACTACCTTAAGCACATAGGCACCTTCATTGCCAGGGATCTCCGCCATAGCGCCACTTCCCTCAGGAATTGCCTCACTGCTGATACGAAGGGAAATACCGCTTCCTTCTCCTGCCATCACGCCACTTTTGTTATCAGCGACCTGCCCGCCGGATTCTGTGGTTACAATGCCATGAAAACCATATGTTCCCGCTTCTAAAACAGTTCCGCTTAAATCGCCTGCCCCGTCAGGGATAATGGCATTCCTGATATTATCAAAGGCATATGTGCGGTATTCCTGGTTGGCAATGCGCCTCGCTCCCTGCCCTGAACTAAGCAGCGGCAATTCGCTTCCTTCAAACACCACCGTATCCGTCCCGTCCCCAAGGGCATAGGCACCAAGCCCCACTTCCCTCATAGTAGCCGGTATCAGCACGGTAGACAAAGGACAATTCATAAATGCCCGGTCCCCCACCTTTACCAGATGTTTCCCTCCGTTTACGGTTTTTAAGTTCCGGCAGTTCATAAACGCTTCCTCTCCGATAACCTCAACCGTATCCGGTATATTAACCGCCGTGATGCCCATGTGTTCCCTGAAAACCCCAGGCCCAATCTGCTTTACGCTTCCCGGAATATTCACTACACTGTCACTTCCGGCATAAGCAATCAAAATACCGTCCCCCACAATGGTGAAGGGATAATCTGAAGTCTGTTTTTGGATCCAAGGTGTTTTTTCAAATGCATAAGAAGCAATTTCCGTTACTGTAGAAGGTATTGTCACTTCATTTAAGCTGTCACAATGATAAAAGGCACCATACCCTATACTGGTCACTCCCTCTGGAATGGTAATTGAAGTAAGCCCAGACCTGGCGAACGCAAACTCGCCAATTTCCGTAATACCAGCCTCTATGGCATAATCTGTTAATTCCTTATTCTGGTAAAAAGCCTGGGAGGCAATCTTTGTACCGTTTACTATTGTATATTTGGGAAAATCCTTCCCTTTCTGGGCATTATCCGCCAAAAGATTCTGAAGGCTCTCCCCGGAACCGCCAACTGGAGCCTCTCCCTCTGCCCCGGCTTCCATACTTATAGATTCCCCAGCCAGATACTTACCCCAATCCCGACTATAGTAGCAATTAACGCTCCGGGAAGTGTGTAGCGGCTTTTGCGTATTCCTATGCTTCCAAAATACACACTGAGGCAGTAAAATACCGTTTCCGTACTGCTTAATAAAAGGGAGGCCATCACCC
>OFGE01003573.1_pt1 | contig 10003 bp, 8 predicted proteins | sample 1521681 | NCBI WGS metagenome assembly OFGE01 (sample SAMEA3504093, study PRJEB24116) | mouse gut metagenome | biome: mouse gut; feature: mouse-associated habitat; material: faeces | place: Denmark | collected 2011 | reverse complement strand
CCTGTAACCTTCTGATCCGTAGTCAGATGCTCTATTCAGTTGAGCTAGCGAGCCATGCCGCTTATTGCGTTTGCGACTGCAAAGTTATACATTCTTTCCGAAATGCCAAAATTTCTGCGCATTTTTTTGTCGAAAAACTTATGCGCCGTTATTTTTCGGTGTGGAAAGTGCGAGCTTTTAAATGTGTCACCGGGCGGTGTCGTAGGTGGTCGCGGCGGCGGCGACGGCCGAGCGTGCCGTCATGTCGCTGTCCACGGGCACCACGGTGACGTAGCCCTGCGCGAGCCAGTATTCGTCGGTGTCGGTGGCTTCCGGCTCTTCATTGACGAAAAGTCCGGCAAGCATGAAGAAATCGCGGCGGTGCGGGTCGGTGTAGCGTTGGTAGCCGTCGCTCCAGCGTCCGTGGCACGCACGGCATGCGCGCACTCCTTTCGGCGTGATGTGTGCCGGAATGTTTATGTTCAGGCATATTCCAGGAGCCGGAGGTTCGGCGCGGAATCTGGCCATTATGTTTCGCAGGATGTCTGTCGACAATGAAAAATCGGCCGACATGGAGTGGTTGAGCAGGGAGAATCCTGCCGACGGGATGCCTTCCACGGCTCCTTCCAGCACAGCGCCCATCGTGCCGCTGTAGAGCACGTTCACTCCGGCGTTCGAGCCATGGTTGATGCCCGAGAACAGGAAGTCGGGGCGGCGAGGCACTATGGTGTACAGAGCGATTTTCACGCAGTCCACGGGAGTGCCGTTGTCCACCGTGTAGTACTTCACACCCGGCACCGCCATGTCGGGACGCGTTTCGGCTATGCGCAAAGCTTCGCCTACGGTCATTGCCGACGATTTGCCCGACTGGGGGCGGCGCGGAGCCACGCACACCACCTCGGCCCATTCTGCCGCAAGGGCCGCAAGGGCATGAAGGCCGGGGGCGTCTATGCTGTCGTCGTTGGTGATGAGCACCAGAGGGCGCTCTGCTGTGGTATTGTCCATGAGAAATTCTTTATGTTCTGCAAATTTACGAAAACGGCGGTAGTTTTTCAACAATTAGCCCCACTTATCTACATATTAAATAAAATCGTGGAACAATTTTTTCGTGGAACGGAAAAAAATCATTTACTTTGCAGCAGTTAACGATAAGTGTCACAGACAATCTCATACATGGGAAAAATCATCGCAATAGCCAATCAGAAAGGCGGCGTGGGAAAAACCACCACCACTATCAATCTGGCTGCCTCTCTCGCTGCCGAGGGCAAGCGCGTCCTCATCATCGACGCCGACCCGCAGGCCAATGCCACCTCAGGCTACGGCATAGACCCGCGCAGCATGACGTCTTCCATCTACGAGTGCATGGTCGACGATTATCCGCTGCTGGGGTCGCAGGTGGCCACATGCATGAAAGGTCTCGACCTGATAGGCTCGCGCATCGACCTCGCCGGTGCCGAACTCGAACTCATTAACAAGCCCGACCGCGAGCGGGTGCTCGAGCGTCTGCTCGGTCCTGTGGCCGAAAGCTACGATTATGTGCTCATCGACTGTTCGCCGTCGCTGGGTCTCATCACTGTCAATGCCCTCACGGCGGCACACAGCGTCATAATCCCCGTGCAGGCGGAGTATTTCGCCCTTGAGGGAATCAGCAAGCTGCTCAATACCATACGCATAATAAAGAGCCGCCTCAACCCGTCGCTCGAAATCGAAGGCTTCCTGCTTACCATGTATGACGCCCGCCTGCGCCTCGCCAACCAGATTTACGACGAACTGAAAGGACACTTCGGAGACATGGTGTTCAACACCGTGATTCCACGCAACATACGTCTGAGCGAGGCTCCGAGCCACGGCCTTCCGGCACTCCTGTACGATGCCGACAGCCGCGGGGCCACAAGCCACATTCTGCTGGCAAAAGAACTGATAGCCAAACATAAGCATAAAAAAGCATAACAATGGCAGCATTAAAACGCAATGCTCTCGGACGCGGCCTCGACTCGCTTATATCGATGGACGACGTGCCCGCACAGGGCAGTTCGGCCATCAATGAGGTGCCGTTGGATCAGATTCAGCCAAACCCCGAGCAGCCTCGTACGAATTTCGACGAAGAAGCCCTGGCGGAGCTGGCAATGAGCATCCGCGAGCTCGGAATCATACAGCCCTTGTCGTTGCGCAAGCTTGCGCCCGACTCGTACCAGATAATAGCGGGCGAGCGGCGCTTCCGTGCCGCGCGCCTTGCCGGTCTGGATTCCGTGCCGGCCTACATACGCACCGCCAACGAGGCCGAACTCACCGAAATGGCCCTTATCGAGAACATACAGCGCGAGGACCTGAACGCAATAGAAATCGCGCTGACGTTCAAGAAACTCATCGACCAGTACAAGCTCACTCAGGAACGCCTGAGCGAGCGTATAGGCAAAAAACGAGCCACCGTGGCCAATTTCCTGCGCCTGCTGCGTCTCCCTGCCGAGGTGCAGCTCGGGTTGCGCGACAAGCGTGTGGACATGGGGCACGCTCGCGCGTTGCTCACTCTTTCCGACCCCTCCCTGCAGCTCCGGCTCTACAACGAGATTCTGCGCCATGGCCTGAGCGTGCGGCGCGTAGAGGAAATCGTGCGCGAATGGGAAAGCGGAGAACCCGCGCCTGTGAAGAAGCCGTCCGCACGCGAACGCACACAATCGGCCTCGCGCGACTTCACCGCCCTGCGCGACCAGCTTTCGGCCGTGTTCCGCACTCCGGTGCAATTCGCATGCGACAAAAACGGCAAAGGCCGCATCACATTTCCGTTTGCCAACGACGACGAGCTTGTGCGCCTTATCACCATGTTCGACTCTTTGAAGCTAAACCAGGAGGCGAATGGCAATTAAACGCATCCTGGCTGTCCTTTCCGTCGTATTGTCGGTGGCAGTGGCTTCGCGTGCTCAGATGGCGGAGGAGGCTGCCGACAGCCTTTCCGCCGTATACGAGCCGGTGCCCGCTGCCGCAGACGCGGCATCCGACAGCGTGCACGCTCCGCTCGCCGTGGCCGACAGCCTTGCCGGCCGCTTTGCCGCTTATGATGTGTGGGAGGAACGCACCGTGGTTTTCAATCCCGACCCCACGAAAGCGGTGTGGATGTCGGCGCTTTTTCCGGGGCTCGGCCAGGTGTACAACCGCCGCTACTGGAAACTGCCCATAGTCGTCGGTGCCTATCTCGGGCTCGGCTACGCGACATCGTGGAACAACGGCATGCTCGACGACTATTCCCGGGCCTACCGCGACATAATGGACAACGACCCCACCACCAATTCCTACATGGATTTTTTTCCGCCCACGGTGACGGAAGATTCGCTTGACAAAACGTGGCTGACATCGTTGCTGCAGTCTCGCAAAAACTTTTACCGGCGCAACCGCGACCTGTGCATAATATCCATGGTGGGCGTATACCTGCTGGCCATGGTGGACGCCTACGTCGACGCCTCTCTCAGCCATTTCGACGTCAGTCCCGACCTATCGATGGATGTGTCGCCGGCTGTAATAATCGAAGGACGCGGGCAGCGTCCGGCTTTCGGCCTCCAGTGGGCCTTTAATTTCTAACGTGAGAAATTGTCTGAAATAAATGAAATATACCCGCCGATTCCTACTATCCCTCGCGCTCTGCGCCATGGCTGCCGATGCCGCTCAGGCCGCCTCGGTGCTCGACGTGCGCGAATCAGTGAGCGACAAATCAATTGTATATCCTGAAAGCTTCGAGACCGATGTGTGCCGCATGCGGGACAACTGGTATCTGCGCCGCTATGCGGCTTTCGACGACAAGGCCGACACGCGTGCCGACGCCCCGGCCTCCGACCGCGACATCATAGACCGCCTGAAAGCAATGCCCGTCACCATAGAAATGCCGTACAACTCCGTGGTGCGTTCCTACATTGACATGTACACGCAGCGCCGCAGGCAGATGGTGGAGAACATGCTCGGCCTGTCGCACTACTACATGCCCATTTTTGAAGAGGCTCTTGACCGCCACGGCATGCCGATGGAGCTGAAATATCTGCCCATCATCGAATCGGCCCTCAACCCGGTGGCCGTGTCGCGCGCCGGAGCCACGGGCCTGTGGCAGTTCATGCTGCCCACGGCCACCGGACAGGGACTCGAAGTGAACTCGCTCGTGGACGAACGCCGCGACCCTTACAAAGCCACCGATGCGGCTGTGCGCTATCTCAAGCAGCTGTATGAGACTTACGAAGACTGGTCGCTTGCCATAGCCGCCTACAATTGCGGCCCCGGCAATGTGAACAAGGCGCTCCGCCGTGCCGGCGGGGGCAAAAAGGACTTCTGGGCCATATACCCCTTCCTGCCCGCCGAGACACGCGGCTATGTGCCCGGATTCATCGCGGCCAACTATGTGATGACATATTATGGCGAGCACAACATAGCGCCCGCTCTCGCCCGGCGTCCGCTTGTGGTGGATTCCGTGCATGTGAACCGCCGTGTGCATTTCGAACAGATAGCGGATGTGATGGGCATCACGCTCGACGAACTGCGAGCACTCAACCCGCAGTACCGCAAGGATATAATACCCGGCAATATAAAGCCTTACCCGCTTGTGCTGCCTTCGCTGCAGGCTTATGCCTACGTGGCCAACGAAGACAGCATAATCAACCATAACGCCTCGCGCTATGCCACACGCGACGTGGTGGAGCCGGCAACCGGCACCTCGGTGCAGGGCAGCGACGAGCGCGGCGACTATGTGGACGAGACCACGGTGAAGTACCACAAGGTGCGTAAGGGCGAGAACCTGACGTCCATAGCCCGCCGGTATGGCACTACGGTGGGCGCGATACGCCGCAACAACGGCATGGGGCGCAAGTCAGGTGTGCGACGCGGCCAGAGCCTGAAGATTATAACCACCACACGCCGCTATGTGCCCAAAGCCGAGTCTGCCGAGACATGCCGACAGGTGGAGCCGGAAAGCCCGGACACACTGAGTGTGTCGCCCGCAGCCTCCGAGGCTGCCACGGCCGACAGCGCGCTCACCAGGCAGGCGGAGGAAGTGGTGCGTGCCATCACCGCTCCTGAAAAGGCTAAAGCGGAGCCGAAGCCCAAAGCGGCTGCGAAACCGAAAAAACAGACATCAAGGCAGGCGTCCGCCACTATCTATACGGTGCGCAGCGGAGACAACCTGTACAACATAGGGCGTCGCCACGGAGTCACGTCCGACGCCATAATGAAAGCCAACGGAATGAAGAACGACAGGCTTCAGCCGGGACAGAAGCTCAAGATACCGGCGAAGAAGTAACATAAACGAAAATCAATATCATATTTCAACACTCATGAATAAAGACAATACCGCGCCAGCCGAGGTGGACCCTGTCGAGCTGCCCGACAACGCGTTCCGCGAACTTGCTGCCGACGAGCACTACCGTCCTCTCATGCATCCCGCGCGCCAGTACGCCGAAGTCACGCCCTATTCCGTGGGCATGGGCTTGTTGCTGGCGGTCGTGTTCAGTGCCGCAGCCGCCTATCTTGGCCTTAAGGTGGGACAGGTGTTCGAGGCCGCTATCCCCATAGCCATCATAGCGGTCGGACTGAGCGGAGCCCTCGGAAAGAAAAACGCACTCGGGCAGAATGTGATAATACAGAGCATCGGCGCATGCTCGGGTGTAATTGTGGCCGGTGCCATATTCACATTGCCTGCGCTTTATATCCTGCAGGCCAGCTATCCCGACATCACAGTCAGCTTCCTCGAGGTGTTCCTCAGCTCGCTGCTCGGTGGTGTGCTCGGCATCCTGTTCTTCATTCCTTTCCGCAAGTATTTCGTAAAGGACATGCACGGCAAGTACCCCTTCCCCGAGGCTACGGCCACCACGCAGGTGCTCGCCAGCGGCAACGCCACCGGCCCGAAAGCCGGAGCACAGGCCAAACTGCTCGTTGTCGCCGCCCTGATAGGCGGCATCTACGACTATATAGTCGCTACATTCGGCTGGTGGGCAGAAACAATCACCACCACAGCCTACAGCTGGGGGCAGACACTCGCCGACAAGACTAAATTCGTGCTTTCGTGCAACACCGGCGCCGCCGTGCTCGGCCTCGGCTACATAGTCGGCCTCAAATATGCATTCGTCATCTTCGCAGGCTCCATATTCGTGTGGTGGGTCATTATACCGCTGTTCGGCGCCTACAGCGCCACAGGCTGGGCCATGAGTCCCGACGAGATTTACCGCGACTACGCGCGCCTTATCGGCATCGGAGGCATCGCTATGGCCGGCATCATCGGCATAATAAAGTCGTGGGGCATCATCGCGCAGGCTGTAGGGCTTGCGTCCCGCGAGCTGCGCGGTGCGGCGTCGGGCGCTGCCACCGTGCGCTGGCAGACGGACATCTCCATGAAGCACATAGCCTATTTCATATTCATCGCCCTTGTGGCCGTGCTTCTGTTCTTTTGGGTGGGTGTGATACACACCTTCTGGCAGGCTCTCGTGGCATGGCTTGTAGTCACGGTAATCGCATTCCTGTTCACCACGGTGGCCGCTAACGCCATAGCCATCGTGGGCTCCAACCCCGTGAGCGGAATGACTCTCATGACTCTGATTATAGCTTCCGGCATCTTTGTGGCCATCGGTCTGAGCGGCACGGCCGGCATCGTGGCCTCGATGGTGATAGGCGGCGTGGTGTGCACGGCGCTTTCCATGGCCGGCGGCTTCGTCACCGACCTTAAGGTGGGCTACTGGCTCGGTTCCACGCCCCGCAAGCAGGAAAGCTGGAAATTCCTCGGCACGCTTGTGTCGGCCGCTACGGTGGGAGGTGTCATCCTCATGCTCAACCATGTCTATGGCTTCACCGGCGAAAACGGCCTCGCGGCTCCGCAGGCCAACGCCATGGCCAAAGTGATAGAACCCATGATGATGGGTGGTTCCACGCCGTGGACGCTCTATATAGTGGGTGCTGTGCTTGCGGTGATTCTCAACTGGCTCGGAGTGCCGGCCCTGGCATTCTGCCTCGGCATGTTCCTGCCTTTGCATCTGAACACTCCCATGCTCGTCGGCGGCCTTGTGTCGTGGGCTGTAAACCGCAGCACCAAGGACGAGACCCTGCGCCGCGCCCGCAACGACCGCGGCACGCTCATCTCCTCGGGCATGATTGCCGGCGGCGCCCTGTTCGGGGTGTTCTCGGCTGTCACTATCATGTGCGGCAAGCAGTTGCCCGAAGGCGGCGGAGAGTTCCTGCCTCAGATTCTCGGCATTGTGGCTTATGGCGGCATCATAGCCTATCTGTACTTCAACTCGCTGCGTGCAAAGAAAGACTGAACCTGCGCGGCATGCGCCTGTGCGGCCTCTGAACCGTGAAATCCTTGCGATAGCCCTTCCGGCCATCGCTTCGAACATAACCACTCCATTGCTCGGCCTGGCCGATGCGGCCATAACAGGCCACATCGGCTCGGCCGTTTATCTTGGCGCCATAGCCGTTGGCGGCACCATGTTCAACATGCTGTACTGGGTGCTCGGATTCCTTCGCATGGGGTCGGGTGGACTGACTGCACAGGCCTATGGCCGTGACGACGGCCATGCGCAGGCCGTGGTGCTATGGCGCGGGTTGCTGCTCGCCGCCGTGCTCGGCACGGCCTTGATCGCGCTGAGCGGCAATGTCGGAGCCGCGGCGCTGCGTTTTCTCGATGCCGACGGCGCGACGGCTTCTCTCGCGCAACGCTATTTTTCCATTGCCGTGTGGGGCGCGCCGGCCGTGCTCGGCTCATATGTGCTGAGCGGATGGTTCCTTGGCATGCAGAACGCACGAGCGCCCATGTGGGTGGCTTTATGGACAAATGTCGTCAACATTGCCGTGAGCCTCGCACTTGTGGTTGGAGCCGGATGGAAGATAGAAGGTGTAGCGACAGGCACGTTTACGGCGCAATGGACCGGACTGGTCATCGGCCTGCTGCTCATGAGGCGCTACAGGCCGCGGCGCGTGGGCATACGCACATTGCTGCAAGGTAGCGGCCTTAGGCGGTATTTCAGCGTCAATGCCGATATATTCCTGCGCACGCTGTGCCTTGTGGCGGTCACGGTTTGGTTCACACGCAGCGGTGCCGCGGCGGGAGTGACGACACTTGCCGCCAACGCCCTGCTTATGCAGCTTTTCATGCTGTTCAGCTATTTCATGGACGGCTTTGCCTATGCGGGCGAAGCTCTCGGAGGCCGTTTTCACGGAGCGGGCGACAATGCATCGCTTCACCGCCTTGTCGGCACGCTTTTGCGATGGGGTGCGTGGCTTGCCGCCGCATTCGCCGTAGTCTGTTTTTTCTGTGGAGGCCCTTTGCTGCGGCTGCTCACTGACCGCCCGGAAGTCGTGGCCGAAGGCATGCTGTATCTGCCGTGGGCGGCTCTCGTGCCGCTTGCCGGAGTGTGGGCTTTTGTTTGGGACGGGGTTTTCATCGGGCTTACGCGCACCCGGGCAATGCTTGCGTCCATGGCGGTCGCTATGCTCGTGTTCTTTGCAGCATGGTTCGTCTCCCGTGCTCTCGGCAACCATGGCCTGTGGCTCGCTTTCTGCCTCTATCTGCTCGTCCGCGGCCTTGCCGAGTGGTGCCTGTACCGTAGCGCATGATTTGCGATAGTTAGTAGAAATCGATTTTGACCGGGGATGTTTGGTATTGTGCCTTATCTCGGTAATTATCTTATTGGCAACTTCAGTAATATCAGACTTTCACAATTCCGGGATTTGTAGACGATGTTAAAAGCAAGTCTGCTTTGTATTGGTGGTAGGTTGCTTCTATCTCGCAGGTATCATAGTATCTACGCAAATCGAATTCAACATGCTTTTCACCTTCACATTTTGAAAAACCAATGAAGGGACATTCTAAAGAGCAAATTGCCTTAGCATTGTAGGATAGCAGAAAATGCTCGGAAGAAAGAAATGCTTCTCGTATCTTGATTTTCGCTACCTTATGAAGGTATGATTCATAAGAACAATTTAAACGAAGCCGCGTCGGTGTCGGCAATACAGGAGTATTGTTCCGTTATGTATAAGTCCCGAGACTTCAGGGGATGTGCAACAGGCGCGTAGCGCCGAGCGGCCGCGTCAGCGGCAAGTCTGCTGTTAGCCTCGGGCAAAGGCCGCGTCAGCGGTCGCAGCCCGAGGATGGAAGATGCCTCACCGTGAGCAGAGCTGCGTAGCTGCGGTTCTTCCACCTTTATTAGCTCCACATGTCTCAAGCATTATTACGGCACAGCCTCATATTAGGTGTTTTACTCCCTCCATATCTACAATGTGTAGTTCTCGGGAGGGCATTTCATATATCCTCGATAATTGCCTGTAGGAACGAGTGCTCTGTCTTAATCCGGAATTGTCAGATTAGAATTGGCGAGATGCTTTTTATAATTTAGAAAGGCTGATGTGGGTGAAGTGTTGGCATAGCAGTAGAGGCATCCGTGCGGGCAGGTGTTGTATGCGCCGATGTCTTTTGAGAGGATACAGCCGCATGCCTTGCGTTGGCCAGTGTCTGTCTTGGCGTTATAAAGGAAGTTTTGCAAAATGGCATCATGAGGTGCAAGACGGTTTATCAGTTCAAGGTCGATGCAGCGGTTATGCTCAATGCCATATTCTGAAAGGTCGATGCGTTCGGTACATGTCGCGAGCCGTAAATTCCAATTATCATGGTTCAAAGTCGAAAATCGCAATGCAAATTCTCGCATAGATTCTTCATCCCATTCTCTATAATTAATGCCACTTAGCCGAAGATTGCGCGATACCTTTTTATACGTGTTAATATCGGCGAAACTGAACACGAGTTTTTCAGCATGGCCGACCAGCGCATCGGCTATGTGCGCGATTTTTTCAAGTAAAGTGTCTATATTGATTTTGTCTGTAAGGATGAGTGGATCGAAACGCCATACGACCCCTCCACTGCCGAGAGTATCAACGAGCCGGCGGAAAGTATCTATCCTTTGCGCCAAAGGAGGAACGTTTGGCTCCAGTCCATCTGGCCCGTAATTATTAAGAAACTGTTTAAAATTAGAATTGAAAAAATGTTATAGGGCATAACAAACCCTCA
>OFGE01003572.1_pt1 | contig 10007 bp, 8 predicted proteins | sample 1521681 | NCBI WGS metagenome assembly OFGE01 (sample SAMEA3504093, study PRJEB24116) | mouse gut metagenome | biome: mouse gut; feature: mouse-associated habitat; material: faeces | place: Denmark | collected 2011 | reverse complement strand
GTTTTTCAAATCCCAGGAGGCTACCCGCACCAGCCTGCCCCTGCAGGGCAGGGTGCTGATCAGCGTAAACCGCAGGGACAAATCCGAAGTGGCCCAGGTGGGAAAGGCGTTCCATGAGGCCGGATTCCATATTCTTGCCACCAGGAGCACCTGCGCCCTGCTGCAGGAGGAAGGAATTCCCGCGGAGCCGGTGAAAAAGCTCTATGAGGGCAGGCCCAATCTGCTGGATCTGATTACCAACGGTGAGATTGACCTGATTATCAATTCCCCTGTGGGAGATGACAGTGAATATGACGACAGCTATCTGAGAAAGGCGGCCATAAAGGCCAAGATTCCTTATATGACCACCATTGCCGCCGCCAGGGCCACCGTGGAAGGAATTCTCCATGTACAGCGGGAGGGCAACGGCCAGGTGCATTCCCTGCAGGAACTGCATGGCCGGATTCAGGACAAATAGTCATTCCGGCGCCCGTGCAGGCTGCGGGAATGGATTTTCAGACACGCCCTGGGGAAAACGGCAGGGAATGATTTGGGAGGACAGATGCGGGAATATTGTTTTATAGATTTGTTTGCGGGCTGCGGGGGGCTCAGCGAAGGATTTTACAGACGGGGATATCATGCCCTGGCCCATGTGGAAATCAATCCTGCGGCCTGCGAAACCCTTCGGACCAGAATGCGGCATTACGGATACGAAAATGCCGGGGAAGCCGTGCTGGAAATGGATATCACCCGGGAAGATGTGCTGGAGCGCATGGAAAAGGCCGTGGGAGGACGGAAGGTTGACCTGATTATCGGGGGGCCGCCCTGCCAGGCATACTCCAGCCTGGGGCGGGCGAAAGACGATCACGGAATGCAGGAGGATCCCAGAAATTATCTTTTTGAGAGCTATGTGAAGGTGCTGAACCATTATCTGCCAAGATTTTTTGTCTTTGAGAATGTGACGGGGCTGCTGACGGCCAAAATCAAAGGGGAACATATCGTCAACAGGGTGGTGGAGGCCCTTGGGGAACATTATAAAGTGAAATTTGATCCGGGAATGAATGTGCTGAATTCCGCCAATTACGGGGTGCCCCAGATCAGGAAAAGGGTCATTATCATGGGGGTCCGGAGGGATTTAAAGACAGAGCCGGAAGAGATGTACGAGGCAGTAAAAAAGACCCATTACGACCCGGAAATGCCGGAGGAATCCCGGGGAAGCCTGGAGAAATATGTGACGGTGCGGGATGCCATAGGCGAGCTGCCCTTTCTGCGGCAGGGGGAAGGGGCACCGGAAATCCCCTTCCAATATACATACGGCAATGATTTTTTGCAGAAAATCGGCGCCCCCGGCCTGAAGGTGCTGCGGGACCATGTGGCCAGGGGGCACAACGAAACGGATATGCAGAGATATGAGACCATGGCGAAAAACCACTGGACATTCCAGGAAATGCTGGAAAAAAGGGAAGATTTAAGGCATGAAAAGGCCAGGGTTTTCGGAAACAGTTATACGGTGCAATGGTGGGACCTGCCCTCGAAAACCATCATTGCCCATTTATATAAGGATGGAAACCAGTTTATCCATCCGGATTACCGGCAGAGACGGACTTTCACGGTGAGGGAGGCTGCCAGAATACAGTCTTTTCCGGATGATTTTATATTCCGGGGGCCCAGGACGGAGCAGTTTAAGCAGATCGGAAACGCGGTGCCGCCCCTGCTGGCAGAGGCCATAGCGGCGGCCATGCTGGTAAAACTGAGAGAGACAGATAGCGAGGAAGCGGGAAATGATATTTCACTCAGCCGGTAAATTGGACAATAAAACGGAGCAGAATTTCTTTCAGGAACAGGTGAAGATATATATCAGGCTGGTGGAAGCTTTCTGTGAAAAAAATCACATTCCCTTTGAGACCGGGGCTGCGGGAGCGGCTGTGGAGCAGGACGCCGTCACGGCGGAAATGATAAGGATGGGTGTGATTGACGGAAAGGAGGAACTGCCCCTGCTGGAAAAGGCGGTCAGGGAGGACTACAGCCGTTTCCGGAAGGCGGTGGCCTTTGCGGTATCGCATAAAAGGGAGCTGGGGGGAACCCTGGACAAGCTGTCAAACCAGGAAAGAAAAAGAATCCAGCGGGAAGGGGCCGGAAAAAAAGGACATACGCTGGTGGATTTTTTCTGCGGGGCAGGAGGCCTGAGCCTGGGGTTTCGGCAGGAGGGTTTTCAGGTAAAACTGGCCAACGACATAGAAGACGTCTGCATCCGGACCTACCGGTACAATCATCCGGAACTACCGTCTGACAGGCTGATTCAGGGCGACATCAAGCAGATTGTGGACCATATCGGGGACTACATCAGGGAAGACATTGACGTAGTGGTGGGAGGACCTCCCTGCCAGGGATTCAGCGAGGCGAACAGACAGCGCGTCATTGACGATCCCAGAAACAAACTGTACAAATATTTCTTACAGGCGGTGGAAAAAATCGCCCCCAGATTTGTGGTGATGGAAAATGTCAGGGGGATGCTGAAGGTGGCGCAGCAGGTGGTGGAGGATTATGAGAGCCTGAAGATTCGGAAAAACGGAAAGGAATATTCCTACAGGGTTCAGTACCGGCTCTTAAATTCCCAGGACTTTTCCGTGGCCCAGAGCAGGGAGCGCCTGATTTATATCGCTGTCCGGAATGATGTGATGGAGGACAGGAAAGTTACGCCCCGGATGATATTTGACCGGATAGAGGAGGACTGCAAAGGCGGCAGAACCTTTGTCCTGCAGGATGCCCTGGACGATATCAGGCCTCTGGAAGCGCCCCGGATCAAGAACCAGAATGAGACGGACAGCCAGCTGACGGGAAAGAAAATAGAGGGAAACCCTTATGAAAAGAATGAGAATGCTTATTTGAAACTCATCAACCAGGGGAGAGACATTCCTTATACCTTTAATCATAAGGCCCGGTATCTCAGCGATGTCAATTACGAGATCTATAAGCGCCTGGCGCCGGGGGATGATGCCACGGATGAGAAAATCGCGGACATTATGCCCTATGCCCACAGAAACCACTGCTTTAAAGACAAGTATTACAAGCTCCATGGGGACCGGCCCTGCAGGACCATCACGGCACATCTGCGCATGGACTGCCATTCCCATATCCACCCTTCCCAGGTGAGGGCGCTGACGCCCAGGGAGGCAGCCAGAGTCCAGTCGTTTCCGGATGATTATCTGTTCCTGGGGGCTTATCTGAAAACGTATATGCAGATCGGAAATGCGGTTCCTCCCCTGATGGCCAGGGGGATTGCCTCGGTGATCAGAAAGTACCTGGAGTAGCCGGGAACGGGAAAGGTTGTGAAGGGGAAAGAGGCGGTTTTGGAATGTTGAAGGGGCAGGGGACAAGGTATGAAGGTGATTCAGCTGATAAAGCAGTTAAATAACACCCAGCTGGGGAAAGGGGGAACCCACGATTCCTATGTCCTGATCCCCAGCGAACTGTATGTGGGGGATATTTTCCAGGCCGCGGACCAGACGGTGTGGTTTACGGATCCGGAGATGGGGGACAGGGTTGCGGTAAAGTATACCGTGGCCCGGGAAAAGCGTCTTTCAGGGCTTGGCCCGTACTACAGGCGCAGTCGCCTGGAGGCCGGGGACGAGATTATTTTTGAGAAAAGAATTTATTCCTCCAGAACGGAATATTATGTCAGGACCCGGAAGCATCCGGACAGAATCGCCTTTCAGAAAGCCAGGGATGGATTCGAGATACTGACCCCGGAACGGATGATGACTGCCGGGCTGCGGAACGGACAGCTGGAAGGGCATCTGCGCATTATATTCCTGAAGAGGGCCAAAAAACAGAATAATTCTCCTGACACCACTGATTTTTATGACATTGAGATAGAGGGGAAAAGCATTCTGGGCGCCTATTCCTTCAAAGATATCGGCCTTGTGGATATCTTTGAGAATACCATCCGGATACAGGAATTTTACGGTTGGAAAAAGAATGAGTTTATGATGGAGGAATGACCATGAGCCGTTATTATATTATGGCTGGTGATTCCTATGTGAATACATTTTCCATGGCTGACACGACGGCGGCTGTCCGGTTCCGGCTGGCAAACCCGGAAAATACGCTGACCGGGGACCGTTTTGCCCAGGGTGACCAGATACTGGTCTATAAAAGGCATCCCCACGGGGAAGTGAATATCTGGCTGGAGGCCCAGGGAGAGGGGTACCTCTGGAAAAAATACGAGGTCTGGGATGGCGTAAGCCTTTCGGGCCATGACATTGGAAAAGACCCGGAGCAGGAGGATGTGATCCAGATCAGTCCGGGGGTTTTCCGGAAGATTGTGCGGGAGATGCTTTCCGTTGACCTGGAGGAAGTGTTTCCCCCGGAGGAGGCGCATCAGGAGCGGGAGCAGAGAGTCACCGGCGGGGAAAACATTCTGCTGTACGGCGTCCCCGGATCCGGAAAAAGCCATACCATCCGGAAAGAATACTGCAGTGACGCGGAACGCATGGAAAGGGTGGTTTTTCATCCGGATTACAGCTATTCCGATTTTGTGGGGCAGATCCTGCCCAGAGTGGAGAAGGAGCAGCTGAAATATGTTTTCACACCGGGGCCCTTCACCAAGATATTGAAAAAGGCCTGGGACAATCCCGGGAAAAAGTGGTACCTGGTCATTGAGGAGATCAACCGGGGAAATGCGCCGGCCATATTCGGGGAAATGTTTCAGCTGCTGGACAGGAAGGACGTGGCAGATGGGGCATACGGGGAAAGCGAATATGGCATCACCCATTTTGAAGTGGCCCAGAAGGTTTTCGGCAGGGAGGAAGAACCGGTGAAAATTCCTTCCAATCTGTGGATTCTTGCCACCATGAACACGGCGGACCAGAATGTGTTTACCCTGGACACGGCTTTTCAGAGAAGATGGAAAATGCGGCATATCAGGAATCATGTGATGGGAGCGGCCCACGCGGGGCAAAAGATAGAGGGAAGTATTGTCAGCTGGGGGATTTTTGCCAGTGCGGTCAATGACCTGATTGTGGATTACAGTGCGGACATGGTCAGTTCCGAGGACAAAAGGCTTGGGGCCTATTTTGTGAGACCGGAAGAACTGTCCGCCGGACAATTTCCGGAAAAGGTACTCAAGTATCTCTGGGATGATGTGTTTAAGATGGACAGGACGGCCGTGTTTGACGAGAAATTCAAATCCCTGGAGTCGGTGCTGGAAGCCTATGGGAGGACGGAGGGAGACAGACTCCGGGCAGTGCTGAAGGAGGAGCTTTACGGGAAGATGGCCTATCCTGGCGGCGGTGCAGGGGAAAACGGGTAAGGACAAAGGGTTTTCCCCTTCAGGGCAGAGAGGCAGATAAAAATCCGGTTTTCCATATGAGAGGGAAGGCCCGGAACAGGATGATAAAACCGGGTTTCCGGAGAGGACAGGAGTGTTTGGATGGCAGGGATTTCCATTCGGGACAGATGCAGAATCGTATGGAATGAGGACAGGGACGGATTTGTGGGAATTATGTGCAGGAATGGGGAATTTACCGTACATTTTCCGCTGGGATTCCCGGTTTCGCAGGAGGAAAAGGAATTGCGGAAGGACATTTTCCTCCTGATGGGAACCATAAGCGTGCATGCCGGAAGAAAAGGTTCGGAAGTGCCGGGCAGGACAAACGATTCCCAAAGCCGGAGTTTTCCCTTTCAGGCGTATCTGTCCATTCTGCATGATTTTTTCGCCCGGGGATATTACAGGGAGAGGGAACACCGGTACCAGGTGGCAAAAAGGGGAAAAATCCACTGGGGCAGAACCATCAGGAGTGTGAAGCCCTGTGTGCAGAACCAGAATGTCTTTTATCTGGAGTTTGTCACCGGAAAAAGAAATGTAAAAGAAGACGAACTGATCACGCTGATACATGAGTACTGTGTGTATGAGGCCTTTGCCGGTCTGGGCTGGCTTTTTACGGAGGCAATGCCGGGGCGCCCCAGGCTGAAATACAACAAAAAACGATTTACGGCGGCGGTTATGGATAAGCTGCAGGGAACCTTTCAGGATAAGAATAAGGAACTGTTCCGAAATATGCTGGCCGTGATCCGGTATCTGGGGGAAAGGGACCAGGAGCGGGATTTTCAGTATGGCACATGGTATTTTGAACATGTCTGGGAGAGGCTGATTGACAGGGTATTCGGAATTCCCAATAAAAAAGATTATTATCCCCAAGCCTTCTGGGAGACAGACACCAGGGAGGGGCGCAGGGTATATGAAAGCAGTCTGCGGCCGGACACCATTATGCTGTACGGGGGAGATGTGTATGTGCTGGATGCAAAGTACTACCAGTACGGCGTAACAGGGGATCCGAAGACCCTTCCTTCCGCCCCGGATATCAATAAACAGATTACATACGGGGAATACATTGCGGAGCAGGAGAAATTCCGGCAAAGGCATGGGGAAGGCTGTAAGGTTTACAATGCCTTTCTCATTCCCTTTGACCGCGGGGTGCGGCTCTGGGCCGGGGCCGGGGAGATGATGCGGCTGGGGCAGGCCCGGGGCAGCTGGAAATCCGGCCGGAAGGAGTATGAGAAGGTGCAGGGGATTCTGGTAGACCTGAAATATCTGATGAAGCTCAGCGTCAGGGAGGACGAAAACGAAATCGCCAGGCTGGCAGAATGTATACGCAGATACGTGAATGCCGCCTGTCCCTCCTGACAATATCCCGGCCGTGAAGCGGAAGCGGGCAGGCCCCGTTGCCGGGGAATCAAAAAGGCAGGTGGATGGAATGCCGGATGTACTGACCAAAGAGCAGCGCCGGAAAAATATGCAGCATATCCGTTCGGAAAACACACAGATAGAAGTGCTGCTGAGAAAAGCCCTCTGGAAGAAGGGATACCGCTTCCGGAAAAACTATAAACAGCTTCCCGGAAAGCCGGATATTGCGCTTACCAAATATAAAATAGCCATTTTCTGCGATGGGGAATTTTTTCACGGGAAGGACTGGGAAGTGCTGAAGCCGCGGCTGGAGAGGGGAAATAACAGCGATTTCTGGATCAGCAAAATTTCGCGCAACAGGGAGCGGGATGACGAGACAAATAAAAGGCTCCTGTTCCTTGGATGGACCGTCATACGGTTCTGGGGGAATGACATCAGGAAACACACGGATGAATGTGTGAAGGTTATTGAGGAAACCATATTTGACCTGAAGACGGAAAACCTGGAAGTGGAAAGGGAATGAACGGTTTGTGCCGGCCTGAGGGAAAATCAGAATGATACAAAAAAGGAGAATGAAACATGAGCAGGACACTGAGCGCTGAGGTGCGGCAGGCACTTCAGGACATTTACTACAACGAAAGGACCGGACGGGGCAGACAGGCCTTCGCCCTTCTGGAGCAGGCTTCCGCGGCGGGGGACGGGGATGCCACCTGCATTCTGGCCCGCTGTCTGTGCGGTCATCAGTATGTGTGGGCAGGACACGGGTTTCCGGAGGATGATGACCGGGCCATAAGTCTTCTGCATAAATCCGTGGAGCAGGGCAGCGGACTGGGCGTGCTGGTGGCAATGCGCACCGGGGAGCTGACACCGGAACTGGAGCAGAAAATGCCCTTTGCCAGCCTTCAGGAAGCTTTTGACCAGGTGCTGGAAATGGCGAAGGAGGGGGACGCTTTCTGCCAGTATGTGGTGGCCAACTCTTATTTCTGGTGGGATTTTCTGAGAATCCAGAATAAGGGAAGCGATTCTTTTCCGGATCATGCCTCCTTTAAGGCTTATTTAAAGGAAAATATATCCAAATGTGAGGACTGGTTCTGGAAGGCCCTGCGGGGCGGCGTTTACTTTGCGGCCAATAATCTGAACCAGTATTACACAAAGGGAGACGAGGACATTATCCTGCCCCGGCCGGAGATGGCGAAGGATCTCTGGAAAATCGGCGCGGAGTACGGTCATCCCCTGCAGCAGTCCATCTATGCGGAAGAACTGGAAAAAGCAGGCAGGAAGGAAGAAGCGCTTAGCTGGTACGTGAAAGCGGCAGAGGGCGGCCAGCCGGGGGCATGGAGCGACGTGGGCCGGTGCTATTACGACGGAATCGGCACGCCCAGGGATGAGGCCCGGGCGGCGTCCTGCTTTGAGAAGGAAATCCCCGCCGGCAATGTGACGGCGCATAATCTTCTGGGCAGATCATATTTTTATGGAAAAGGGGTTTCCCAGGACTATGACCGGGCTTTCCGGCTGTTGTCCTTTGCGCATGACAAGGGCAGTAAATGGGGAGTCCTGTATCTGGCCAAATGCTGCTTTTACGGATGGGGCACGCCCCAGGATTATGTCCGGGCCCGCCAGTTCCTGGATCAGGTGGACTGGAACTACTGGGAAGCGGATTATCTGCGGGGCATGATTTACGGCCAGGGGCTGGGCGTGGCTGCGGACATCCCCAGGGGCGTGGCCTATCTGCAGAAGGCGGGCAATCATCCGGAGGTCAAGACGGAGCTTGCCAGATATAAGAAGACGCTGTTCGGCAAGTGGGTGCGCCGGTAAGGGCATGGGAGTTGCGCGATAGAGCGCTTTGGCCTGAGCGGTTTTGGAATGCCGCGATGCAGTGCGGGGCGCTTGGCTGACAATAGAAAAAAGCTGTCAGGCAATGGCGGCATTTTTGCGCTTATGTTGCGGCACAGTGGGGATTCCGCCATACATAGTGCGCGATTGCCGTTGCCCGGCAGCTTCTTTAGATTTTGTGCAATCACGTTTTTGCCCGGTATGCCATTTCCCGAGAATTCTGATAAATCAAGGGTCTCGGGAAATGAAAGCATACCAGATTCCTTTATTTTTCGCTCATCTCTTCCAGCAATGCCATCTTGGTGTCATACAGCTTCTGGGACAAGTCCACGTACACTTCGTGAGGGTTCACCAGGCGCTTCGTCTCTTCCCAAAGGGTGTCCAGCTCTTTCTGGCAGTAAGCCCTGATGTCCATGACCTTGGGGGAGGTATAGCAGCATTCCCCGTCCTTGAAAATCTGTGCCATCAACGGACGCAGGCGGTAGGTGCCGTCCTTGCAGGAAAGGAAGTTCCCGGTTTCTGCTGCCCGCTCCAAAAGCTCCGGCGCATGGCGGTTTCCTGTGACCATCTCCGCAAGGGGCAGGGTAAACTCATCGGTGACGCTGACCTGCACTAAAAATTCCAGTAAATCCGAATCCCACTGCACCATCACATGGCTTTCCAGGTATGCGGCGAAAGCCTCCACGATTTCCTCTGCCATCTCCGGGCCGGGGCGCATGCCCTCCAGCATCTTCAGGGCGGTGTGCCGCACTGTATAGGCGTTGCCCTGGCTCCTTACTGCCACGAATGCCACTTCTTCCTCCGTGGCAGTAAGCCCCTGCGAATCCATGTAAGCGGAGATTTCCTTCTCCCCAAGCCGCAGGTCATCCTCCGTGATGACGAGGAAACCGCCTTTGATATAAAGCGGCATCAGCCATGCCGGTATAGGGCTGCGGCAGATCAGGATGAACCATACATCCTGACGCCCCGCAAGGGAAAGGACAGCCTTCCGCCCCTCTGCGTTTTTCAGCAGGTGCATATCATCTACTACCATGACCGTCCGAGGCTGCGCCTCTTTTTCCTTCCCGGAACTATGTGACGCTGCCTCCTGTGCTGTTTCCGCCGTCTCCATAAGCCCTGCAGCGTCTTCCGCACAGGAAATATAATGGTATCTGCGCCTTGACAGGTACTGCCTTACCAGCTCCGTTTTCCCATAGCCGGTTGCCCCGTAAATATAGACTGCCTGGCCCAGCCCCTTTGCCACACGCAGCTTTTTTAAGGCGGACTCCGGCGCTATGTATCCTTTATTCAAATGTCCTTCTCCCTCCACAAATCTAAGTCAGCCACGCTCTGCGTACCATCCTTAGATTAAAAGAAGCCGTTTAAGAGACATGGGGATACCCATGCCTCTTAAACGGCTTTGCCATTTCTGCATATGTAAAAATAGTAACGGGGTAAAAAAGGGCGCAGCTATGCTGCTTGCTTGCTTGCTTGCTTGCTTGCTTGCTTGCTTGCTTGCTTGCTTGCTTGC
>OFGE01003571.1_pt1 | contig 10009 bp, 11 predicted proteins | sample 1521681 | NCBI WGS metagenome assembly OFGE01 (sample SAMEA3504093, study PRJEB24116) | mouse gut metagenome | biome: mouse gut; feature: mouse-associated habitat; material: faeces | place: Denmark | collected 2011 | reverse complement strand
GAATCTTGCTCTTTTTATCCCGAATTCGGGATAAGCAGGGTTATACCGAAAAGTATCTTATCCCGAATTCTTTAATAGAGCCTTATAAATTGAGCTTTCTCATATATAAATTCGGGATAAGATTTTCCAGCTTGTTGTCAATGTTCTTCTAAAAAATTCGGGATAAGATTTTTTTATTTCAACCCATACAATCGTTTCAGGACAGCATCATCATTGACATCATAAGGTGATTCCTCTGCCGATACTTTTGGGAAATAGTCACCTGTTGCTTCTTCCATAGCTTTACGCTTCATCTCTGTATCTGCATGTGCGTAGATTAATGTCGTAGAGATATCTGCATGGCCGAGCCACTGGGATACCATTGTCAGATCCATTCCATGCTGGTATAAATGCATGGCACGGCTATGCCGGAAAATATGAGGGTGGATTTTCTCCGGCACTTCAGGGAATGCCACATGGGCAGTCTTTGCATATCCATTCATAAAGGCCCTAACCGTGTCATCAGAGATTGGGCTGCATACATTCTTCCGTATTGTATAAAATAACTGTTTCCGGGAGTACTCTGGCTCGCCGGGATGAAACACCCGCATATACCTATGATAATGGGAAACCGTATCTTTCATAAGGGGGATGGAACGGGACTTGTTGCCTTTCCCGTGCAGCTTTACCTGCGGCGTATCTCCCAGCCGTATATCACAGATTTTTAAATCTATGATCTCCTGAACCCGGGCTGCTGTATCATACATCAGAGACATAAGAAACAGATCCCGTGTTCCTTTTTTGCTGCCGGCGTCCGGCTGTGCCAGCAAAGCCTGGACAGCTCCCTTGCTCAGGTAATCGACGGTTTCTACTTTTTCTGTTTTCTTAAACGGGATCTGGAACAGTGTGGACTGATAGACCACAAGTGAGGCATCCCTCATTGCGGCATAGCTGTAAAAAGCCCGCAGACAGTTCAGCCGGTAATTCCGGGTTTTTATACTGCATTTTTTAGTTTCCTCCAAAAAATCAAGGTATTTTTCAGCCATTCCGTCATTCAGTATGTCAAACGTAATGTCTACCAGCCGGATCTGTTTTTGCTCTTTTGTAAAATCAAGCAGCTGGTTCAACGCTGTACGGTAGGCCTTGACCGTATGGCTGCTGCAGTTCCTCTTTTTGGTCAGGTAGTCTGTCAGGAAATCATGGATCATCATATATAGAAGGTTCTCTTTCAGTCTTGCCATGGCTCCACCTCCGGGATAATGCCGGAAAAAGCGTCCCAGTCAACCCCCTTGTTTTTTACCAGGTTTTCTGGAAGGAGATGGATGTAGTACGCTGTTTCCGCCAAGGTATAATGGCCCATATAAGCCCTGAGCCGCGGGAGCATAGCCGTAAGGTCTTTCTGTCCATCCATCCAACGGTTCAGGTTTGCTGAGGCGAACCTGTGCCGGAGGCTGTAAATCCTTACATGTGGGAGATTCTCTTTTGGGATATCCGGATTTGCGGACTTCCAGCATTTCTGGAACTGACGGTTCAGCCATGCCCCGTCTATCGGCCCGTCTGCAGAGCCAGGGAAAAAGTATCGGTTATCTTCATAAAAAAACTGGCGCATCTTATCGTAACGTCTGCAGAGCGCAAACATGTCATCAGACATAACAACAAACCGCTCTTTTTTCTTTTTGGTATTCGTAATAAGTATTTCACCCGTCTGAAAATTGATATTCCGCCTGTGCAGCTCCCTTCCCTCCTGTGGGCGTAGGCCGCAGGTATAGATCAGGCGGAACATCACGGGAAGCATAAGATGGGAATGCGGAACCCTGCTGCTCTCAGGCAATGCGTCAATCGCAGAAAACAGCCTGGAAAGCTCGGCATCTGTGAACATATACACTTCCTTTGGCTTGGGATTGCCAAAGTACCTGTCAGGGAGGACATAGGCTTCTTGGCCACTGAGGTTCATGTATTGCGCAAGCAGGCGGATGGCGCGTGCCCTGCCCTGGACTCCCTTTGTATCGTCATTATCTTTCAGTACCCACGACATAACCAGACGTTCCGTAAGTTCATTACACTCTGGATAGGAATCTGAGCAATACCGGTCAAAGCTATGCAGCGCTGCCGCATACTGTTCCTTCTCATATCCAAGGGCAGCCCTCGCCGATATCATCCCCTGGATATACTCCGCAAAACAGCTGGTATAATTATTATTCATTGCCATATCCCTCCCCTGCCACTTCAATCCCGGAAAAATCCAGGGCACATTCCTTTAGATGCGCACTGTCCAGGGAGATATATTGCTTTGAAGAATCCACACTCCGGTGTCCAAGGATCTGTGCCGTTGTCATGATAGGGATTTCTGCAAGCGTGAGTTCTTTCCCAAGCGTGCGCCTTAATGCATGGAACCCCTTGCCGTCATGGGCATAGCGTTCTATCCCTGCTTTTTTCTGGTAACCTGACCAGAGATGCGACAACGCCATCGTTCTGTTGAATGGCAGGTATGGATGGAGTGCCCGCAGAAAAATAAACTCAGAACGTGAATCAGGCCTTCCGTTCAATATATATTCCTTCAATGCTTCTCCCACATCCGGCAGTAAAGGCAGCACAAGCGGGTTCCCGGTTTTCTTCTGGATCAGCCTGATCTCCCCGCCCCTCCAGTCAATATCTGTCAGTTTCAGGTGGATGATGTCACTGCCGCGCAGGCCATTCCTTGCGCTCAGGAGAATGATCGCGTAATCCCGCTTCCCCATGACAGTTGACCGGTCAACCTGCGCAACTGTGCGCTGTATCTCATCTTTTGTAAGCGGAGGGAAAACTCGCTTTTTTCGGATGACAGGCAGCGACAGGACGAATTCATAAGGGATATCCAGGCCTTTCTCTGTATTAAGGAACTGGTGGAACTTTTTTAAGAAGAGCTGGAGGTCATGCAGGCTCCCTTCCGCATACTTTCTGGATGCCAGTGTCATAAATCCTGAAAAACTGTGTGCATTCACATCAAGGGCGTCATCTACACCCTGGGTTTCCAGCCAGAAAAGATATTTGCGCACTGCCCATTCCATATCTAACAGAGTCTTGGGATTGGCAGGCCCGCTCCATGCAATAAATTCCCTCAGCAGGCTTTCGTTGGCATTATTGATATGCTTTTTTGCGTGTCCTCCTGCCACAACGTGGGATAAGTCCCCTCTTCTGTAAAATTCCTGCAGGCGTGAAACAGCCCTGGTTTTATTTAAGTAGTTCTTCCGTAGCAGATCTTCCCTTTCGTAACGTTCCTGCTGTTCCTGTCGGTACTGCATCAGCAGCCCTTCGTCATAATGGGAACAGCCATGTTCCTGGAAAAAATGCAAGATGGGCCGGTAGTTATAGCTATAATCCGACCAGACGGTATGCGGCTGGACACCGTATTCGATTAATTTGTCGCATACAAGGGATATAAGTTCTGATATATCAATTACCTTTGCCATGTTTGTGGCCTCCTCATTTTAATAGTCAGGCGGTAGCCTGCTGGTTTAATTATTGAGGAGACAGCTTCCATATGAAAGAACTAAAAAAATCTTATCCCGAATTTTTTATATATTTCATCCATCTGGTTGGAAGAATCTTATCCCGAATTGTGTCTTCAATCGGCTTGTATTTAGAGGGTGTTTTGCAAATATCGGGATAAGATACTTTTCGGTATAACTCTTTTTATCCCGAATTCGGGATAAAAAGAGCAAGATTCGCCAGAGTAACTCAAAACCCACTTCGTGGATTTTGCTTACCCGGCAAACTTGATGGTGATTCCGCTCCCCATGCCCTCGGTTGTTGCATATTTTTCAAATATGCAGATTGGCTCCTATTAAAAATAGTCGCAGCGTGATAGTTCCTATCACGGAAAAATCCAAAAATTTTTATAAATCCCCTCTTTTCCTTTCCCATTCCATTTCCACAATCGGCTTATATTATAGGAACCCCTTTGGATTCCTACATTCAGGAAGATCAAAGTACGAATATATTTTTAACAGGAAGGAAGGACGAAATGGCAAGACCAAAGAAAGACAGGGAACTGCAGCACAAACACCAGATTATGCTCCGTCTCACAGATACGGAATATGAAATCGTGTCTGAAAGCGCAAAAACCGCACACCTCCCACTGGCAGAGTATGCCCGGAAACAGATTATGCAGCAGAAGGTAACGGCAAAATATGAGATCGTGGCAGACCTGCCGGAGCTGAAAAAATTGATTGCGGAGTTTGGGAAGATCGGCAGCAACTTAAACCAGATTGCAAGGCATTTCAACAGCGGCGGCATCCATTCCCAAAGAATGCTTAAAGCAATCGGCCAAAGCGTAGCCAGAATCTACGAAATGAAGTATGAAGTGTTAAAGATGGCCGGGGATTTCCAGGCGGTTTCCGGAGGACGTTCTCATGGCAATCCTGAAACACATAGCGAGTAAAAATGCCAACTATGCAGAGATACAGCGTTATCTCATGTTTGAACATGATGAAGATACCAACAAGCCGATACTCAATGAAAACGGAAAATTGATTCCTCGCAAAGGATATATCATGGACGGTATAAACTGCGACCCATTCACCTTCGATATGGAGTGCAGGGAACTGAACGCCCTGTACCGTAAAAATGAATCTTATGATGAAATCAAATCCCATCATTACATTATCAGCTTCGACCCGAAGGACACAGATGAAAATGGACTGACCGGGGAACGGGCGCAGAAACTTGGGATGGAGTATGCCAGGAAAAATTTCTCCGGCCACCAGACCCTGGTCTGCACACACATGGACGGGCATAATAAAAGCGGCAACATCCATGTGCATATTGTCATTAACAGCCTGCGGAAATACGATGTGGAACGCCAGGGCTTCATGGATCGGGCCTGCGATTCCCGTGCCGGATATAAGCACCATCTATCGAAAGATTACCTGATCCATCTAAAGCAGTCCCTTATGGATCTGTGCCATCGGGAACATCTGCATCAGGCAGACCTTCTTGCGCCTGCGGCAAAGAAAGTTACAGACCGTGAATATCATGCGGGACGGAGGGGGCAAAAGAAACTGGACGAACGCAACCGGCAGATTCTGGCGGACGGCCTTCCCATTCGCAGAACGGCATTCCAGACACAGAAGGATTTCTTACGCTCCGCAATCGAAGCCAGCGCCGTCAGTTCCTGCAGCCGGGAAGAATTTCAAAAATTACTCCTGGAGAAATACAACGTCACGCTCAAAGTCAGCCGTGGAAGGTTCAGCTACCTCCACCCGGAACGAGGAAAATATATTACCGGCAGGATGCTTGGCACACATTATGAAGAAGATTATCTCCTGGAGCTGTTCGGGGAAAATTCAAAAAGTAAAGAATACAGAAAAGAAACCATTGCTGGTGAAACCTTTAATGCAGAATCGGAACAGCCTGCAGACCAGCCATCCGATCCATTACAGGAAGCTCCTGTATCAATCCTGTTTATCAAGTCAGACCTGCGGCTTGTAACCAACCTGCAGGATTGTGTGAAAGCACAGCAAAATGCCGCTTATGCCACCAATAAAGTAAAACTTTCCAATCTAAAGGAAATGGCTAAGACCGTTGCTTATATACAAGAACGTGGATATGATACAAGAGATTCCCTGGAAGATTCATTTTCAGAGGTTAAGAACCTTGCTTCCAGTTCCAGAAAGGTTTTAAAAGATACGGAAGATAAGCTCCGGATATTAAATGAGCAGATCCATTATACCGGCCAGTACCTTGCCAATAAATCCGTCTACCGGCAGTTTTGCAGAGCAAAACACAAGGGACAGTTCCGGGAAGAACACCCTGCCGAGATTGCGCTTTACGAATCAGCCCGGAAATTCCTGCAAGGGCAGTCAGCAGACGGCAGGCTTCCATCCATCAAACTGCTGAAAGCGGAAAAAGAACAGCTATTGCATAAGAAAAAGGAAGCGCAGAAAACCTACCATTATTACCGGGATTATCAGAAAGAATTAAATACGGTCTGCTCCAATGTCGATAAAATTTTAGGGCAGGCCCGCACCAGACAGCCGGAGAAGCAGAAAGGCGCAGATATTTCCTGATTCTTCCGTCGAAAAACATCCGCAGGATTCTGATTATGGTTCTGCCCAAATTCCTGCGGATGTCATTCATTCCATTCTGATGGCTGCACCTGAAAATTCTGCCAAGCGTCAACTGAGGGTATTACAGAGCCAATGCTTTCGCTTTTCTCACGCATCACCTGGTACATTTCTTCCCGTTTTTTCTCTGCATACTTCCGTATTTCCCTCTGCGCCGTCCCAGTCGGCTCAAAGGAAAAATAGAACGGCTTTTCCCATCCCTCCCGGAACGGGTATGGGAAAATATAAATTTTTCTCAATCCCGTCGTATCTAAAAACAACTGGAAAATCTCATAAGGCAGGATTTCCCCGCATACCAGAACAGCTCCTGCATCTTCATAAGAAACCTGTTCCCGGTACACTGGCGAACCCAGGAATGCGAGCTGTTTTAGAGCGTTCATCCGTATCGCTTCTATCTGGGTACGCTGCCCCACACGCCATCTTGTCTGCGGTGCAAGCTCCCCGTAAATCCGGGCAGCTTCTTCGTCCTCCTGGATATCGTTGTCATAGTCATAACTGTAATTTTCCACTTTAATCTGGCCATATGCCACAAGGCTTGCAAAAAGCGCAAGGGAATCCAGGTCAGTATATACAGACAGATGCCCCCTGCCCTGATAGGAACATAAGATATCCTCTAAAGCATCCATGATCTTTTTCATGGTTTCATATTTTTTATCCGGTTCTTTTTCCATTCCTTCTCCCTCTTTTATGTTTTGCTGCTGCCAGAAATTTTTGTCTCCGGCATATCCGGCGTCTTATCCGTCATTTCATTCTGCGCTTTCGCTGCCGCCTTCCCCAGCTTCTCTTTCTTTAGCTGTTCTGCCCTCCCTAAATCTACATAATGCGTCGCATATGCTTTTTCAATCTCCGGGTTTCCGCTCTTACTGAAACGGAGGGGGATTACTGCCTTATGCCCTTGCTTTTTCTTTACGCCCCAACGCTTGTAATAGCAGAATGACGGTTTTAAGTTTGTTTTCTTCGCATAGGAGCGGATCTGCTTCATAATAAATGAGAGTTTCTTCAAATTGCAGGTACAGACGGCTTCCAGATACTGTACTTTCCCGAATCTCCAGTCCTCATATTTCTGCCGGGGCAGCACCCCTATGTCAACCAGTACGTCTGCCGGGGCGGCATAGCCCCGATGCCGGCACTGATGGTAAACAGCAGAATGTACTTTCCCTATCAGTTCTGATTCTTTCACTTTGCCCTCCATGTAAATACCCCCGGCTGTATTCATTCACAACCGGGGATTCTATTATCTTTCCTCTATGGTATCTGCATAATGGCAACTATTATATCGTTTGAAGCAGTCCTTTTTCAATTTCCCGGACATCTTCCACAGAAAGCTCCGTAAAATACCCGGCGATTTCCTCTGCTGACATTTTTCCAGTCTTTAACATATTTTCTACTGCATCCCTTACTGCCTCACGTCTTTCACTGGCAACATAATTACGCATAATCCTCTCTTCATCAAACAAAGTCATCATGATAGACACAACCTCCTTTTCCCTGCTCTCCAGAAATTCACGGAGCAGATTCCTGTCTTTGCAGATGCGGATGGTTTCCGTGACAGCCTCCCGGCTTCTCCCATACCGCTTTACCTGTTCGTTATATACCTTTGTAAAAGCAACATACTGGCTGATGATGTCATTTCCTTTGCCGTCATAGATTACTTTTACCTTTACTTCAATGGAACATTCTTTTCCCTTGAAAAATTCTTTGGAAAATGAAATCGTTTCCGGCCTGCTGACACGCTCCCCTGTATAGATCATATATATCTCCGGCTCCGGCACATGGACTTTCTTGCTTCCATATAAATCTGCGTCCTGCTCTTCAAAATAATCATGGTAAACCTGCGCCAAATACATCAGCGCACGTATAATGATATTCATCGTCCAGCTCGACTGCTGCTCGACCAGGAATAAAATTTTGTCCCCAACCCGGAAACCCAGGTCATTATAGATTCCGTTGGTAAGCACGTTCCTTATCGTTATATCCGTAAGCGCATCTTCCGTAGTCTCCGTATCCTCCGGATGGAGCGCACGGTATAGCTGTATCAGGTATTTTTTATCCCGAAAGATCGTCGTGAATACGCTGTCTTTCACCGTATATTTGGCAAAGGAATCCTTTTTTTCCACTGCTTTCTCTTTTGGCTCTTCCTGTATTATTCCACCCTGCATAATATCACCCCGGTTCCGGCTTGCGCCTGGCAGTCTGACAGGGAGGTTTCGCCCTGTCTGTTATGGCTTTATTATACAGAGAAACTCCATAATGTTCAAGACATAAAAAAGAAGCATCCGGCAATCCCTGCCAGATACTTCCCTTTTCCCTTATTTCCGTCTGCGCTCCATCTGTTCCGGCATTTCCATCTGTTGTGCAGGCTTTCCGTGCCGTTTCGCAATCTCCGCCTGTTTCTGCCGCAGTTTTTTCAGGACAGATTCCCTGCCATGCTTCTTTTTGCCGTTATTTTTATTCCCATCAATGAGGCTGTGATTTTCTTCTTCCCCACTCTCAACGCTGCGGACATACTCCCCGTTTTCCATATATTTCTGCCAATTCTCAAGGGGCGGCTTTTCCCTGTCGCCGCCTTCTGCCGCATCTGCCACGGAGGGTACAGAAGCCTTCCCAGAGGGGAATTTGATTTCATGCCGCACTGTTTCTTTTGCAGGCTTCGGCGGGTTAAGATAATCCTTAATCTGCTGCTGCACGGATTGGTCAAACCCGTGATAGACTCCCTCGGCAGCCAGCCGCCCGGCTTCATCCACCACAAGCCATTCCGTATCTTTCCCATAGGCTTCATGCTCCATCAGGAAGAACTCCCTGCCGTCTACGATTATGCTGTCAAAAGCGTGCCAGCTCCCTTCTTTCCCCTCGATGTGGAAACCAGAAGTACCGAAAGACACAGGCGCACCGGAAGAACCTGTCCGGATAAACCCGGCTATGGCGGTAAATCCTTCTTTCTCAACATAATAGGCGGCCACAACGCCGCCCTTATTCAGCACAAGCACATCACTAACACTGATTGAATGTCCATGAAATGTCCGTGGCAGTTTCTTGTTAAAACGCCTGCGGATCTGTCCCGGCTCGTCTTCCGGCTGCATCCGTGCCAGATACACCTGCTCATAATCCTTATACTGTATCTGTATCCCCTTCTCCTGCAGTGTGCTGTAAGGCCGGAACCGTATCTGCCTGTTTTCCGGGATATTTTTTAGCTGGTACACCGCAAATTGGTTTGCCTCCATCATTCATCCTCCATCGGTTCCTCTTTATACAGTTCCAGATCCAATTCTAAAAATGCTTCCTCTGTAAGGCACCACAGCTTTTCCAGTGTGCTGTTCATGAGGGCAAGCATTTCCTCATCCCTGCCTATGTAGGGGATTGCGTTATGCATCTCCTCAATGGTTGCCTGCCTGCTTTCCTTCTGGAACATTGCTATCAGGAAATATTCATTTTCCTCAAATCTCACCATCATAATTCCTGTTCTCCCTTCTTCTTTGCTTGTGTTTTCTGGCTCTGCTTCCCCCGTTCCAGAGTTTGTTTCTCCTGTGCTTTCATCCTTGCCTGCCGTTCCCGGAGGGCGTTTAGGACGGACTGCTTCTTGCTGCCGCCAGATATGCCCTTGTCTGTTTTCGGGGCATTTTCAACTGATTTTACCGGCTCTGCTGCTTTCGTTTCTGCCCTGGCAGTATCTCTGCCCGATTCATGTGTTGTGATACCTGGGCTTCCTTTTTCATGCGCTTGTACGGTTTGTTGCCTGTTCTCCAATGACACTGGCGGCTGCGGCGGTTCCTGCCCCCTTTTCAACCCTGGCCTATTCTTTTCTTTCTGATTCGCAAGGATTTTCTCCATGTCCGCAATCGCCTTCTGCACTAATGGGCTGTCCCGGTATTGGGGAATCTCATTGATAAATTCCGTCTGCATCTCCCCCATCACCATTAAGTCAAAAT
>OFGE01003569.1_pt1 | contig 10011 bp, 7 predicted proteins | sample 1521681 | NCBI WGS metagenome assembly OFGE01 (sample SAMEA3504093, study PRJEB24116) | mouse gut metagenome | biome: mouse gut; feature: mouse-associated habitat; material: faeces | place: Denmark | collected 2011 | reverse complement strand
AGCACCTCCCTGCTTTTTTGTATCCGGCACAAAGTATGTCGCAGATACATCCGGCTTCTCATCACATCGTTTCCGGAGGCTTTGCAGCTTTTCATCCAAAACCTTTTTCTATGATCAGGCACAGGATCTGGTGACTTATATGGAGCCTACCAGCAGTGAGGACAACAGTTCTTTTGGCCATACATGTATCCATTCCAGCTTTTCTCATTTGACATGGGGTGGGCTTAAGATGACACAGGGCGGTCAGGTCCGGATTAGGCTGAAGGAAATGGATGGAGTGATGGGGTGCGTGACTCTTACCTATATGGCAACCCGGGAAGGGACAAACGGCAGGGAGGTGTATCAGGTAGAGGAAAGCTTTACCATGAAATGGAATGAGCTGCGCACGTATTTGATGGATTATGAACGGACAGTGGATCAGATTTTTACCGGTGATCAGGAGGACTATGCGGGAAAACGTATTTTTTTAGGGATCACCAACGATGAACGGGTGGGAGTAAGACACAGCCCTGACGGCAATGTGGTTGCATATCAGGCGAACCGGGAGCTTTGGAGTTATGATCAGAAGGAGCATCAGGGGGTTCAGGTGTTTTCTTTTCGGGGAAGTGACCGGCTGGATATGCGGAATAATTATAGTAAGCACGACATTTATATCTTGCAGGTTAAAGATACAGGTGATGTGGAGTTTCTTGTTTATGGATACCAGAACCGGGGAAATCATGAAGGTCAGTTTGGTATTGTAGGGTATCGGTATGAGAGGGAGAAGAATGCCCTTCAGGAGATCTTTTATATTCCGGTTACAGCTTCTTTTGAGCAGCTTGCAGCGGATTTAGAGCAGATGGTGTACCGGTCACAGTCTAATATGCTTTATTTGTATTTGAACCATGCAGTCTATGGAATTGACTTAGAAAGCAATGAGGCTATGGTGGTGGCAGACAGCCTGGAAGAAGGAAGCTATGCTGTTAGCGCGGATAACGCCAGGTTTGCCTGGCATGAGGGGGGAAAGAGATTCAAGGCATCCATACTGCATCTTTTAGACTTGGAGACCGGGGAAAAATATGATATCCGAGGTGGAGAGGGGGAATATATCAGAGTTTTGGGCTTTGTGGGAAGAGATCTGGTATATGGTATGGCAAAAGCTGGAGAAGAATGGATATCTAATGGCCGGATGGAGGGATTTCCCATGTATGCAGTGGAAATCATCAACGATGAGATGCAGGTGGAAACGCGCTATGAAAGGGAAGGCTATTATGTGGATGAGGTAATGGTGGACGAGAGCCGGATCCATTTAAAACGGATGACAAAGCTGGGAGAAAATAAGTATGCAGAGGCTCAGGAGGATACCATAGTGTGCAACGCAGATATAAGTTTCGGAAGGCTGGACGGCATAGGATGGTTTGCTTCTCAAGAGAGAGGGCGTGTTTATTTTGTACAATTAGATCAGGAAATTCGCGGCGGCAAGAGAATCCATATCCGAACGCCGGATAAGGTGGGAACAGAGCTTTCCGGGGCTTTGGAGCTGAAGTCAGGAACAGAGTATGAGGAGCTAAGCTTTTATGCATATGGCGGCGGACGCCTGCTGGGTATTACAACCGACTTTTTCGATGCCATGAATCTTGCTTATGAGAGAATGGGAATTGTGACAAATCAAAACCAGCAGATTGTCTGGAGCAGGGTTAATCGGGGAGCCGTCAGAAATATTTCAGATCCTTTGACAGAATTTGCTCCTTTAGAGCGTCGTTTAGACAGTTTTTCTGTAAGCAGGACCTACAATGAGGAGCTGATGGTCTTAGATGCCAGGGGATGTACCATGATGCAGATGCTTTACTTTGTCGATCAGGGGATTCCGGTGGTCGGGTATACGGGAGAGAATGCTTATCTGCTTTTGTGCGGCTATGATCAATATAATGTGACGATTTATGATCCGATTACAAGAGAGACCTATAAGGCAGGACTTAATGACAGTACCGAGTACTTTCAAGCTAAGGGGAATGATTTTGTTTGTGCAGTAAAGATACAGTAGGGAGAATGCTGTTATCAGCGTTTTTTTGCGAAACAGGAACCCTGGAACTGCCATGAAAGCCTTGCATATTTCTGGAAATCCATTATAATAAATAGAGACTGTTTTTTAATAGCTTAAACTTGGAGGAGATAGAAAATGGAAATTCGTTACTCTGCAAACCAGAAGGATTTTAAGCGTTATACCACAGAGGAAACCAGAAAGGAATTTTTGATTGAGAACCTTTATGTGGCTGACCAGATAGTGGCGGTATATTCTCATGTGGATCGGATGGTCACATTGGGCTGTATGCCTGTTTCAGAGACAGTAGCTATTGATAAGGGAATTGATGTCTGGAAAAACTTTGGAACCCATTATTTTCTGGAGAGAAGGGAAATAGGGATTTTCAATATTGGAGGGGCTGGAACGATCACTGCAGACGGACAAGCCTTCCACATGGGCTATAAGGATTGTCTGTATATTACCAAGGGGACAAAGAAGGTTGCTTTTGCCAGCGACGATTCGTCCAAGCCCGCCAAATTTTATATGGTAAGCGCACCGGCACACAAAGAGTGCAGAACTACGTTTATTCCAATCGAGAAGGCTGCCAAGAAGCCTCTTGGCGCCACGGAAACATCCAATAAGAGGGTGATCAACCAGTTTATTCATCCGGATGTGCTTGAGACCTGCCAGCTTTCTATGGGGATGACTGTGCTGGATTCGGGAAGTGTGTGGAACACCATGCCTGCTCACACTCATGAGCGGCGCATGGAGGTATATATGTATTTTGAAATTCCGGAGGATCATGTAGTATTTCATATGATGGGGGAGGCAGGAGAGACACGTCATATTGTGATGCAGAATGAACAGGCGGTTATCAGCCCGTCCTGGAGTATCCATGCAGGAGCCGGCACCAGTAATTACACTTTTATCTGGGCTATGGGCGGCGAAAACCAGGCGTTTGACGACATGGATACCATACCGGTCACAGAGCTTCGGTAGACAGGACTGATATGGGCTGTGCTGATAAATGATAATATGGCTTTATGCCATGTATATAGGAAAAGGAGAACAAGCATATGATTTTGGATCAGGCAAAGAATCTGGATTTTTACAAGAGTCTTGGAGTGGAAGGGCGCTACGCAAAGGCTATTGAATGGCTGAAGGCCAATGATCTGGCGGCCTTGGAAAATGGAAAGTATGAGATCGACGGGAAGAACGTATACGCAAATGTGATGACTTACACCACGCTGCCTTGGGAAGAAGCCAAATATGAGGCTCATGAAAATTACACAGATATTCAGTATGTGATTGACGGGACAGAGATTATGACGTATGCTCCTGCTGATTCCCTGAATGCTGTGGGAGAGTATAATCCGGAAAAAGATGTAATTAAGTTTGATAATGAGAATCTTGGCCTTCAGGTAGTCTGTAATGAAGGGGATTTTATGATTTTCTTCCCTTGGGACGGCCACAAGCCAAAGGCAGCTAACGGGGCGCCCTCTTTTGTGAAGAAGGTAGTAGTGAAAATTTTAGAAAAATAAAATCATCAGTATGGGTTACAGCTTGCAGGAATGGTTTTTGGCAAGGCACAGGAAGCCTGTGAGCTGTAACCGGTAAAAGTGTGAAGATTCGGCAGATATTTCGTAATATCTGGACAACTGTCAGGAAATACTATATAATAATTTTGAATTTTTTGTCTGAAAAGAGGGATGGGCATGTATTCATTTAATGCCCGGGTACGTTACAGTGAGGTGGGAGGAGACCGGAGACTGTCAGTGCCGGGAGTAGTCAATTATCTGCAGGATTGTTCGACCTTTCAGTCAGAAGACTTAAAGATGGGCATTGATTATCTGGAGCAGAGTCATCGGGCGTGGTGGCTGTCATCGTGGCAGATTGTGATTGACAGATATCCGCGTCTGGGGGAGGAGATTGTGGTTAGTACCTGGCCTTATGATTTTAAAGGCATTTATGGGTACAGGAATTTTACGATTTGTGATAAGCAGGGAGAATATTTGGTAAAGGCAAATTCCATATGGTTTCTGTTTGATACGAAAGCCGGACGTCCGGTGAAAGTGGAGAGGAAAGATATTCGAGGGTATCAGACAGAGGGGGATAAAAAGCTGGATATGGAATATGCGCCCAGGCGGATTGTACTGTCTGGGGAGTATGAGGCAGGTGAGCCGGTAACAGTGACACTGCATCATATAGATACCAACCGTCACGTGAACAATGCGCAGTATGTGGCGGTGGCAAGGGAGGCGATTCCGGAAAGCTTTCAGATCCGGGAGATAAGAGTGGAGTATAAGAAAGCAGCAGTATTAGGCGATGTGATGATTCCCAGAATCAGTCGGGAGAAAGAAGCCTGTACGGTTGCACTGTGCAGTCAGGACGGTACGGCGTATGCCGTAGTATGGATGAAGACAGCAGGGTAAGGAACAAAAGGCTCCGATAGCACAGAAGCACTGTGAGATGACATAGAGCGGGAGGAAGATAGAACCGCCAGGCGGATGGCAGGAAAGAAGGAAAAGAGGCTGCAAAGCTGCAGATACCGATAGAGTAGGGAAAGAGAGAGTTTCATGATTGAGTTGGGTAAGATTCAAAAGCTGGTTGTTCAGAGGGTAAAGAGTTTTGGTGTATATTTGGGAGAGGAGGGCGATCCGGCCAGTTCAGTGCTTCTTCCGAAAAAGCAGGTTCCGGATGGGACAAGACCTGGAGATACGCTGGAGGTTTTTATCTATAAGGATTCAGAGGACCGGCTGATTGCAACAACCGGGACACCAAAGCTGCAGGTGGGGGAGGTAGCAGTACTGCAGGTAAAGGATGTTGCAAGGGTAGGAGCATTTCTGGATATGGGATTAGAGAAGGATTTGCTGCTTCCTTTTAAGGAACAGAATCATAAAGTACAGGAAGGAGAGCTGTGTCTGGTGGCGCTTTATGTGGACAAGAGCCGGCGTCTTGCCGCTACCATGAATGTGTATTCTTATATGAGCGCAGAGTCTCCTTACAAAAAGGATGACAGGGTAAGTGGTACCATTTATGAAATTAATGAGAACCTGGGAGCCTTTGTAGCAGTGGATAATCAGTATTATGGCCTGATCCCCAAGCGGGAGATGTATGGAGAGTTTCGTCCCGGAGATAAGGTGGAGGCGCGGGTGGTTAAAGTCCGTGATGACGGCAAGCTGGATTTAAGTCCGCGGCAGAAGGCTTACAAGCAGATGGACACAGACGCAGAGCTGGTGATGAAGGCTGTGGAGGAGTTCGGCGGTGTATTGCCTTTTAATGATAAAGCAAGGCCGGAGACGATTCTCAGGGAAATGAAAATGAGTAAAAATGCTTTCAAGCGCGCTGTGGGAAGGCTTTTAAAGGAAGGAAGGATCCGGATTACGGAGAAAACCATTGAACGGGCATAACAGGAGGATTGCTTTGGATACGATTGAGTATTATAATAAGTATGCAGCAAAGATTTTTGAAGATACTGCGGAGCTGGACATGGAGGATCTGCACCGGAGATTTCTTAAATATTTAGAGGAGGGAGATACCATTTTGGATTTGGGCTGCGGCTCAGGCAGGGATAGTCTGGCATTTTATGAGCTGGGATATGATGTGACGCCGCTTGATGCCTCTGAGGAGATGTGCAAGCTGGCCGAAATACATACAGGCATCGAGGTGCTGCAGATGGCCTATGAAGATATGGAGTTTGACGAGGTATTTGACGGAATATGGGGATGCGGAGCCTTGATTCATGTGCCGGAAAAGGAGCTGAAGGGAATTTTGGAAAGGCTCATTGAGGCTATGTGCCCAAAGGGGGTCTTGTTCCTGTCGTTTAAGGAAGGAGATTTTGAAGGCTTTCGGGGGGAACAGTATATTTGTGAGTATACAGAGGAAAAGCTGGAACGGATATTGCGGGAGACAGGACGGCTTGAGATTAAGAAGCTATGGACTGGTGACAATGAAAGCCGTAATAGTGAGGAACGCTGGGTGAATATCCTGGCCAGAAAGATATCTTAAGAATTTTAAGAATTGTCTGAAATTCAGAGGAATTTATACAAGAAGAACAGACAGGCGTTGGGCAGGATTCACAAGTTTTTATGATGATAAAAAAACAGGCAGTATTTTTTTGTGGAGAATTATGAAGTTATACATGAAAAGCGGGTTCTTTTGAATCCGCTTTTGTGATTTTTAGCATTTTTTTTATGACATGGGCAGAATCTACAAATTTGAAAATGGGTTTTTGGTAATTTGCCACATGGCGAAAATATTCTGAATATTGTATAGTAAAGAAAGCAACAAATGCAGGGGCAATTTGGGAATGCCCGATCAATCACAAGACAAGAACTTAGGATCAGGAGGAAAGAAGAATATGGCTAGTCTGTCATTAAGAAATGTTACAAAGTCTTATCCGAATGGATACGTAGCAGTTAAGGATTTCAACCTGGAGATTGCAGATAAGGAATTTATTATTTTTGTAGGACCGTCAGGATGTGGTAAGTCCACTACTTTGCGTATGGTTGCCGGTTTGGAAGATATTTCTTCCGGCGAGCTGTATATCGACGGAAAGCTGGTTAATGACGTAGAGCCAAAGGACAGAGATATTGCAATGGTATTCCAGAACTATGCTCTGTATCCTCATATGTCTGTATATGACAATATGGCATTTGGACTGAAGCTGAGAAAGGTTCCTAAAGATGAGATTGATAAGCTGGTGCAGGAGGCTGCAAGAATCCTGGATCTGTCCCATTTGTTAGATCGTAAGCCTAAGGCTCTGTCTGGTGGTCAGAGACAGCGTGTGGCTATGGGTCGTGCCATTGTCCGCAGCCCCAAGGTATTCCTTATGGACGAGCCGCTGTCCAACCTGGATGCAAAGCTGAGAGGACAGATGCGTATTGAGATTTCCAAGCTGCATCAAAGACTGCAGGCTACTATCATTTACGTAACCCATGACCAGACAGAGGCTATGACTCTGGGTACCAGAATCGTTGTCATGAAGGACGGTATTGTTCAGCAGGTAGATTCTCCTCAGAATCTGTATGACAAGCCCTGCAATAAGTTCGTAGCCGGATTTATCGGCGCTCCTCAGATGAATCTGGTGGATGCTACGGTAGGCAAAGCCGGCAGCGGTGTAACCCTGACCTTTGACGGAAATACTATTACTCTGCCGGAGGAAAAAGGAAAGATTCTGGATCAGAAGGGTTATGTAGGAAAGGTTGTTACCTTAGGTATCCGTCCTGAGGATCTTCATGATGAGGAAGCGTATCTGAAAGCTTCTCCTGACAGCGTGTTCTCTGCTACGGTTCGTGTATACGAGCTGTTGGGCGCTGAGGTTTATCTGTACTTTGATTTGCAGGAGACCAACTGCACCGCAAGAGTGAATCCGAGAACTACCGCACGGCCAGGTGACACCATCAGACTTGCTATGGATTTGAGCAAGGTGCATGTATTTGATAAGGAAACCGAGCAGGTTGTTACCAACTAATATGCTGTCCGTATAAATAAAATATGTGAAAAAATGGTGAAAAGGGCAGGCGAGTACTCATACTCGCTTGCTTTTTTTTCCACTTTGCATTAAGATATAAAAAAAGGACAAAATTTCGAAGAAGAGGAGCGTAGACCATGATTTCAAATCAGATTCTTCAAACAACTATTGAAGGTTTAAAGGGAATTACAAGAATTGACCTTTGTATCTGCGACACCGAGGGAAAGGTGCTTGCCTCAACATTTCCAGAGGCGGAAGAATATGAAAGCTCCATCCTGTCTTTTGTGGATTCACCGGCAGACAGCCAGGTGATTCAGGGATATCAGTTTTTTAAGGTATTTGACGAGCATCAGCTGGAATATGTGCTGCTTGCAAACGGCGAAAGCGACGATGTTTACATGATTGGCAAAATTGCCAGCTTTCAGATTCAGAATTTGCTGATTGCCTATAAGGAACGGTTTGACAAGGATAACTTTATCAAAAACCTGCTGTTAGACAATCTGCTGCTCGTAGATATTTATAACCGCGCAAAGAAGCTTCATATTGAAGCAGATGTACGCAGGGCCGTATATATTATTGAAACAAACCGTGAAAAAGACGGCAATGAGCTGGAACGCGTCCGCAGCCTGTTTGGCGGCAAATCCAAGGATTTTGTGACAGCCGTGGATGAAAAAAATATTATCGTAGTCAAGGAGCTTGCAGAAAATGAAGGCTACGACGACCTTGCCAGGACAGCAGAGGTCATTTACAGCGTGTTTACGCCAGATTCTAACGGGCAGGAGCATATTGCATACGGAACGATTGTAAACGAAATCAAGGAAGTGTCGCGTTCTTATAAAGAAGCGCGCATGGCGCTTGACGTGGGCAAGATTTTTTTTGAAGAAAAGTATATTATTGCATATTCACAGCTGGGCATCGGACGCCTGATTTACCAGCTGCCGATTCCGCTGTGCAAAATGTTTATCAAGGAAATTTTTGACGGGAAATCCCCGGATGAATTCGATGAAGAAACACTGACTACCATTAACAAATTTTTCGAAAACAGCCTGAATGTGTCAGAAACGTCCAGGCAGCTTTATATCCACCGCAATACGCTTGTGTACCGCCTGGATAAGCTGCAGAAAAGCACCGGGCTGGATTTGCGGGTATTTGAGGATGCCATTACGTTTAAAATTGCGCTTATGGTTGTAAAATATATGAAATATATGGAAACACTGGATTATTAGGAGGAATGGAAGAATCTATGATTCGGCTGGATAATGTGAGTAAATCTTATTCGGAAGGAATTCCTGCACTGAATGATGTTTCGATTCAGATAAAGGAAGGGGAGTTTGTGTTTGTCGTGGGCGACAGCGGTTCGGGGAAATCCACGCTGATTAAGCTGCTGCTGAAAGAACTGGAGCCGTCCGAAGGAAAAATATACATAAATAAGCAGGAACTGGGCGGCATACGGCACAGGCAGATACCGGTGTTCCGCCGCCAGATTGGCGTTGTTTTTCAGGACTTCCGGCTGTTAAAGGACCGGAATGTATATGACAATGTCGGGTTTGCCATGCGCGTCATCGGGCAGCCTGGCAGGGTTATCCGCAAGAAGGTGCCGCAGGTGCTGTCTATGGTAGGGCTTGCTGCCAAATACCGCTCTTATCCAAAGCAGCTTTCCGGCGGGGAGCAGCAGCGCGTGGCGATTGCGCGTGCGCTTGTCAACCAGCCAAAAATCCTGCTGGCAGACGAGCCGACCGGAAACCTGGATAATAACAATGCATGGGAAATCATGAACCTGCTCGAGGAAATCAACGCCCGCGGCACAACGGTCGTTGTCGTTACGCATAATCTGGAAATTGTGCGCATTATGAAAAAACGCGTGATTGAAATCGAGAAAGGGGTTATTATCAATGACAGCAGCAGCGGTGAAACCGTACAGAAAGAAGCTGTAACATCCGGGGAGGACGGCATGGGAGCTGCCGGGGATAAATGGACAGAGGATAAGTGGCCGGGAGGTTTTTTCGATGAGGATTAGCGGACTTTTCTATTCCATGAAACAGGGAATTATCAATATCTGGAGAAATAAGCTGTTTTCCACAGCATCCATTGCAACGATGACAGCCTGTATTTTTTTATTCGGCCTGTTTTATGCCATTGTTGCCAATTTCCAGTCCATGGTGCGGGATGTGGAAAAAGGCGTGGCGATTACCGTTTTTTTTGACGAGGATGCATCCGAAGAACAGATTCAGGCTATCGGGCAGGCCATTAAAATGGCACCGGGCGTATTAGACCAGAATTACGTGTCGGCAGATGCTGCCTGGGAAGAATTTAAAAACATGTTTTATGAAGAAGGGGAAGCAGACGAAATTTACGGCGATGATAACCCGCTCGACAAGCTGGCCAGCTACGAGGTGTACCTGCAAGACGTATCTGAGCAGCAGGAGCTGGTAAAGCATCTGGAATCGCTTGCAGGGGTCCGGGAAGTACGCCAGTCTGAATCCGTTGCAAATATGCTGACCGATTTTAACCGTCTGGTCGGCTATGTGTCCATGGG
>OFGE01003559.1_pt1 | contig 10043 bp, 8 predicted proteins | sample 1521681 | NCBI WGS metagenome assembly OFGE01 (sample SAMEA3504093, study PRJEB24116) | mouse gut metagenome | biome: mouse gut; feature: mouse-associated habitat; material: faeces | place: Denmark | collected 2011 | reverse complement strand
GGGTCACGCCGCTGAGGGTAGCCAGCCGGTTGATCGTGATCTCCCTCTGGGCGCACAGTTCCAGGATACGGGCGCGTACAACGGTATGGGTATCGTTCATTTTTTCACATCCTAACCCAAAAGAGATAATTTGAGCCTACCCGTTTTTATGCAGAATGATTACCCCTTTTGAGTTGACTTTTTGTTTTGCCGCTGTTATACTTTGTCTGTCGAGAAATTTCAAGACCCTCTTGACAAACCTATCGATTGGTGATATATTAAAACATGTCGTTAGGCGATATATCAGGAGAGATATAGAGACAAACAGGCCGCAGGCCTGCGGCCTGAAAAGGAGGAGCTATGCGCGAGATTTTGCAAGTACAAGGCCTCACCAAGACCTTCCGGCTGTCCGCCAAGCAGCAGAAGCTGGAACGGACCAAGGAAAAGGTGCGGGTGGCGGTGGATAACCTCAGCTTCAGTGCGTATGAGGGAGAAATTTTCGGCCTGCTGGGCCCCAATGGGGCGGGGAAGACCACGACCCTGCGCCTGCTGGCGACCCTGATCCGCCCCGACAGCGGGGACGCCGTCGTGGACGGCGTCAGCGTGGTCCGGCAGCCGGACCAGGTGCGCAGCCGGATCGGGTTTCTCACCAGCGAGCTGAAGCTGGAGGACTGCTTTACCCCCAACTACCTCTTCAACTTTTTCGCCGGTCTCCACAAGGTGGACCCCGCCGTGAGGGACCGGCGGCGGCAGGAGCTCTTCGCCCGCTTCGGCATCGACAAGTTTGCGGAGGTGAAGGTGGCCAACCTCTCCACCGGCATGAAGCAGAAGGTGTCCCTGGTGGTGTCCATCGTCCATGACCCGGACATCATCATCTTCGACGAGCCCACCAACGGCCTGGACGTGCTGACGGCCAAGGTGGTGACGGATTTCCTCCAGCAGCTGCGGGAGGAGGGGAAAACCATCATCGTCTCCACCCACATCTTCAGCCTTATTGAGAAGCTCTGCGACCGGGTGGGGATCATCATCAGCGGGAAAATGATTGTCTGCGACACCCTGGACCGGGTGTGCGGCGGCATGAATCTGGAGGACCGGTTTTTTGACATTTACAGAGAAACGGTAGGTGAAGCGGAATGAGAAACGGCGTTTTGACTATTATGAAGAAGGAGCTGGACCGCTTTTTCGGCGACAGGCGGATGGTGTTCAGCATCCTCATGCCCGGTATTCTGATCTACGTCATGTACTGCTTCATGGGCGTCGCCATGGGGGACGCCTTCGGCGTGGACGAGGACTATACGCCCACCGTCCGGGCGGCGGGCCTGCCCGCGTCCATGGAGGCGCTGCTGCAGCAGACGGGCTTTGCCGTCACCGCCGGAGAGGACGAGGCCGCCGCCAGGGAGGCGGTCGCCGCCCAGACCCTGGATCTGCTGCTGGTGTTCCCGGAGGACTTTGACCGGATCACGGCGGATTACGAGGTCAGCTCCGGCCTGCCCGCCCCCAATGTGGAGATCTACTACAACTCCGCCGCCACCTCCTCCGCCATGGCCTACCAGGCGGTGACCGGCCTGCTGGACGCCTACGAGGACCAGATGGTGAACAAGTTCGACGTCAACGCCGGCGGCGGCGCCTACGATCTGGCCACGGTGGAGGATACGGCGGGGTCCATCTTCTCCATGATGATGCCCCTGCTGCTGATGATGTTCCTGTACTCCGGCTGCGCCGCCGTGGCCCCGGAGTCCATCGCCGGGGAGAAGGAGCGGGGCACCATCGCCACCATGCTCATCACCCCCATCCGCCGCAGCCACATCGCTCTGGGGAAGATTCTGGCCCTGGCGGTCATCGCCATGATCTCCGCCGCCTCCAGCACGGTGGGGACCATCCTGTCCCTGCCGAAGATGATGGGGGGCCTGACGGACACGGTCAACGCCGCTATCTACGGGGTCCGGGAGTACCTGCTGCTGGCGGCGGTGATCCTGTCCACGGTGCTGGTGATGGTCACCATCATCTCCCTGCTCTCCGCCTTTGCCAAGACCATCAAGGAGGCCCAGACCTACGCGGTGCCCTTTATGCTCCTGGTGATGCTGCTGGGTATCTCCGGCATGTTCGGCAGCAGCGGGGAGCAGAGGCTTTGGACCTACTGCATCCCCCTCTACAACAGCGTCCAGTGTATGACGGGCATTTTCTCCTTCTCCGTCCTGCCCGCCGGCGTGGCCGTCTCTCTGGGGGTCAACGCCGCCGTGACCCTGGCGGGGGTGCTCGTGCTGGCCAGGATGTTCAACAGCGAGCGGATTATCTTCGCCAAATAGGCCCAGGGAAGCATATGTTTAGGGAAGCTGCGCATACTGGCGCAGCTTCCCTCTTTTTTGCCGTTTTTCAACCATATGGGCATCCGCGGCAGTGCAAATTATTTTATCCAGACGGCACTTCATATCTTGCATTTTTCTGGAAAAACTGCTACACTGACTTTATATCAATAATAAGGAGGACGTAACTCATGCGGATGTCTGAAATAAAAAAGCTTGCCCTGCGCGGGCTCCTGCCGGTACTGTGTGCGCTCATGCTGCTGGGTCCCCTGACCGCCGTCGGCCGGGCGGTGTCCACCGTAACCGCCCAGCTGCGGCCCGACGTCGCCATCGTCATCGACGGAAGCCAGCGCGTCTTCTACAACGCCGCCGGCCAGCAGGTCCACCCCATCTCCTACGGCGGCACCACCTACCTCCCCCTGCGGGCCATCGGTGAGCTGATGGGCAAGAACGTGGACTGGAACCAGGACACCCTTACCGTCACCCTCTCCGGCAGGCGCACTGCCGATGCCACCGCCGGAACACCGGACAAGGACGCCGCTGTTGAAACCGTTACCGCCGAGGTCCGGGACGACTTCACCATCGTCCTGGACGGCGAGAGCCGCACCTTCACCGACGTCAACGGAAAGACGGTCCACCCCCTGCTCTATAACGGCTCCACCTACCTGCCCCTGCGGGCCATCGGCGGCATCATGGGCGGTGAAAACAGCAAGATCACGGATTCCGTGAAGACGGTTCTCTTTGAGGCGGCTATTTTCAACGGCCCCAATGTGAGAAAATCCTCCAAGAGAATCGGCCTGCGCACGGATTCTTCCGGCAAATTTGAAAAAGGGCTGGAGCCCCATAATGCGGAGGATGCCATCAACCGCGCCTGCCAGCTGATAGAGGAACTTGGCTGCGGGGAAGCGGTGGGAGGCATGGTGGATGTGGCCGTGCCCATGTCCGGCAAAAAAGTGCTGCCCTTCAGGCCTGAAAAATACAACCGCCTTCTGGGAACACAGCTTTCGGCAGAAGAAATGCTCAGGATTCTGGAGCGTCTGGAAATCCGTATCCTGACCGGTGAAAAGGGCGGCATAGAACTGGAAATTCCGTATTTCCGTCAGGATTTGAACTGCGATGCGGATATTGCGGAGGAAGTGGTGAGATTTTACGGATATGACAAGATTCCCACCACCCTGCCGGAGGGAGAAGCCACGGCGGGCAAGCTCTCCTATAAGCTGCTCATTGAGGAAAAGGCCAGGGATATCGCCGAACATTGCGGATTCTCCCAGGGAATGAGCTATTCCTTTGAGAGTCCCAGGGTATTTGACAAATTACTGCTGTCCGAAGACGATGCCCTCCGGAAGACTGTCACCATCGCCAATCCGCTGGGGGAGGACTTCTCCATCATGAGAACCATACCCCTCAACGGGATGCTGTCCAGTCTTGCCACAAATTATAACAGAAGGAACAAGAATGTCAGATTATATGAACTGGAAAATGTTTACCTGCCGGGAGAACTGCCCCTGAAAGAACTGCCTGACGAGAGGATGCAGTTTGTGCTGGGATTCTACGGGGATGGCGATTTCTTCACCATGAAAGGCGTTCTGGAAGAGTTCTTTGCGGGAGTGGGAATGCGGAAAAAACCGGTATATGACCCGAAGGCAGAGAAGCCTTTCCTGCACCCGGGACGCCGGGCCCTGGTGAGATATGAAGAGACCATTGTGGGTTATCTGGGGGAAGTACATCCTGAAGTGCTGGACAATTACGGCATCGGCACAAAGGCGTATGTGGCAGTGCTGGATATGCCTGCGGTGATTCCATTCACTACCTTTGACAGGAAATACCAGGGAATCGCAAAATACCCGGCAGTCAGCCGCGATATCAGCATGGTGGTGCCGAAAGAGATTCTTGCCGGGGATATTGAACAGGTGATTGTCCAGAGAGGCGGCAAACTGCTGGAATCCTGCCAGCTGTTTGACATCTATGAAGGAGCCCAGATTCAACAGGGATATAAATCCATTGCCTATACCATTACTTTCCGGGCAAAGGAGAAAACGCTGGAGGACAGTGAAGTGAATGCCGTCATGAAGAAGATACTTCACGGTCTGGAACAAATGGGAATTGAATTGAGACAGTGACGGACGGAAGCGGAAACCAATATCTGTCCCGGAACAATCCATGCTTTTGCGGCATGGATTGTTCTGTCGATAAAGTATGCGGGGGCAGAAATATATATTAAGAAAGGAAAAAGAAAATGGAACGAAAAACAGCCTGGGAGATTTACAATGAGGAGCAGCTGGCAGAGCTTGAAAAACTGAATCAGGAATACAGATATTTCCTGGACCACGGCAAGACAGAACGGGAATGCATTGACACCATAGTCAACACCATAAGCGCCGAAGGTTATCAGGAACTGGAGAGCCTGGTGGAGAGCGGTGCCAGACTGCAGAAGGGAGACAAGGTATACAGTGTGTGGATGAACAAATCCATCGCCATGTTCCAGATCGGGGAAAAGCCCATAACGGAAGGCTTCAACATACTGGGTGCGCATATTGACAGCCCCAGGATTGACGTAAAGCAGAATCCCCTTTATGAGGATGGCGGAATGGCGTATTTTGACACACATTATTACGGCGGTGTGAAGAAGTATCAGTGGGCGGCCATTCCCCTGGCCCTTCACGGTGTTGTGGTAAAAAAAGACCAGACAGTGGTGGAAATCAATATCGGTGAAAATGAGGACGATCCTGTGTTCTTTATTTCCGATCTGCTGATTCACCTGGCCGGGGAACAGATGAAAAAAGTTGCCTCCAAGGTGATCGAAGGGGAAGACCTTGACCTGATCATCGGCAGCAAACCCCTTCATATCAATAAGGAGGAAAAAGACAAGGAGACAGATCCCGACAAGAAAGAAGTGAAGGATGCCGTAAAAGCAGGGGTTCTGGACATTCTGAAAAAGGCCTATGACATTGAGGAGGAAGATTTTATTTCCGCGGAACTGGAGATTGTGCCGGCTGGAAACGCAAGGGAAGCAGGGTTTGACCGCAGCATGATACTGGGATACGGCCAGGACGACAGAGTGTGCGCATTTACATCCATGCGTGCCATGCTGGATATGGGCGTCACGGAAAGAACGCTCTGCTGCATCCTTGTGGACAAGGAAGAAGTGGGTTCCATAGGCGCTACCGGGATGAAATCCCGTTTCTTTGAGAATGCAGTGGCAGAACTGCTGAACCTGAACGGAGAATACAGCGAACTGAATTTGCGCAGATGCCTGGCACACAGCTGCATGCTCTCCTCTGATGTAAGCGCAGGGTTTGATCCTTCCTACGCTTCCTGCTTTGAAAAGAAGAATGCCGCTTTTATGGGAAAGGGCATGGTATTCAACAAATTTACCGGATCCGGTGGAAAATCCGGCTCCAATGACGCCAATGCGGAATATGTGGCGCATCTGCGCAAAATCATGGATGACAAGGGGATTGTGTGGCAGACCGCGGAACTGGGAAAAGTGGACGTGGGCGGCGGTGGAACCATCGCTTACATCCTGGCCGAGTATGGCATGAATGTAATAGACAGCGGCGTGCCCGTACTGAACATGCATGCACCCTGGGAAGCCACCAGCAAGGCAGATGTGTACGAGACATACAGAGGGTATAAGGTATTCGCGGAAGGAGCGGCTATGTAATGGCCGTGGAATTGCGGAAGTCAGATTTTTACTTTGATCTGCCCGAAGAACTGATTGCACAGGATCCTCTGGAGGAGCGCTCCTCCAGCAGGCTCCTTGTGCTGGATAAAAAAACGGGGGCAAGATCCCACCATATTTTCCGGGATGTGGTCTCTTTCCTGCGGAAAGGGGACTGTCTGGTGCTGAATGACACCAGGGTGATTCCTGCCAGGCTTCTGGGGGAGCGGGAGGGTACCGGCGGCCATGTGGAGCTGCTTTTGCTGAAGCGCACCGGCGGGAATGTGTGGGAGACGCTGGTGAAACCCGGGAAAAAATGCCGTCCCGGAACAAAGCTGGTCTTTGGGGACGGACGGCTGAAGGCAGAAATTCTGGATGTGGCGGAAGAAGGCAGCCGCCTGGTTCATTTTACCTATGAGGGCATTTTTGAGGAAGTGCTGGATGCCCTGGGAGAAATACCTCTGCCGCCTTATATCACGCACAAACTCCAGGATAAAAACCGCTATCAGACAGTTTATGCCAGAAACGAAGGTTCTGCCGCCGCACCTACCGCAGGGCTTCATTTTACCGAAACTTTGCTGGAAGAAATTGCGGCAAAGGGGGTGAAGGTGGCTTATGTGACCCTTCATGTGGGGCTGGGGACGTTCCGGCCGGTGAAAGAAGACAATATCCTGGATCACCACATGCATTCGGAGTACTACCGGATATCAGAGGAAACCGCGGCAATAATCAACAGAACCAAAACAGAGGGAGGGCGGGTGATCTGCGTAGGAACCACCAGCTGCCGGACCCTGGAAAGCGCCGCGGATGAAAACGGCATGGTGCATCCCGGCGGAAGGGACACGGATATTTTCATCTACCCCGGTTACCGGTTCAGGGTTCTGGACGGACTGATCACCAATTTTCACCTGCCCGAGTCCACGCTGATCATGCTGGTCTCCGCGCTGGCAGGACGGGAAAATGTGCTTGGAGCCTATGAGGAAGCGGTCAGGGAGAAATATCGTTTTTTCAGTTTCGGGGATGCCATGTATATTGGGTGAGCCCTGGGCCGGCAAAAAAGGACTTGAGAAAAAAGGAAAAAAATGATATACTGAAACTATTCTGGGTGAGATATTTCACCGGCAAAAGGAGAGGTAGAATTATGCAGCAACAGGATAGAAGAAAGACAAGAAGAACCGATTTGGCCTCCAAGCTTGTGATTAAAAGGCTGGATGGCAATGCTGGCAAAGAAGTGACAATCAATATTGCGGATGTATCCAAGAACGGCGTTGGCTTTGACTGCAGCGAACCCCTGCAGATCGGTGAGGTTTACGAGGCATATCTGACCATTTGGACCAAGGAGGTCATTCACGCGTTCCTGCAGATCGTAAGGATTGAGTTAAAGGCAGGCGGTTACGGATACGGGGCCATCTTTATCGGAATGCCAGAGATGGATTCTGCGAGAATTGAAGTATATCAGACTGTTAATGATGAAGTCTAAAGAAGAAAAAGGAATGCCGGGGAAAGTGGTCACTGTGCGGAAAGTGACTGTTACATGCATTGTGTCCGCTTTGCTCGGAATACTTTATTATACGATTTTTCATTTTTCGGCCCAGGACAGCGGGGAATCCGGATCCCTGAGCAGGATGATTTCCGAGAAATGCGTGGGAATTCTGAATTCCCTGTCAGGAGCGGGCTGGAGTGACGCGGCCATGGCAGGAATGGCAGAGTATTTTGAACATCCCCTGCGGAAACTGGCCCATTTTTCGGAATATGCCTGCATGGGTGTCCTGGTGTATGTTCTGTGGAGCCAGTGGATGAGACAGGGGTGGAGACTCCGGCTGCTGACCGCGGTGTGGGTGTTTCTCTCTGCCGCCGGGGATGAATTTCACCAGTATTTTGTGCCGGGCAGATATGCCAGTTTTGCGGATGTGATGCTTGATACCTGCGGAGGCGTTTTTGGTATGCTGTTCTGTATCTGCGTGGTGTTTTTCTGCAGAAGGCATACCCTGAAAAAATCAGTTAAAAAAGCAGCGGCTGCCACCTGAAGGGGGCAGCTTTTTGTGTACACGGGGCGCGATCCTATAATCGTACTGTGGCGCTGTAGCCTGCTTCCTTCAGAATTTTCCCTGCCATTGTCATGGAAGCTTCCGTGTAAAATTCTATCTTCAGGACACCGTCTTCTGATTCCCTGTTATGCGTGATCCCCACATTTTTGATACTCAGTCCCTGGCCGGCCAGAAGGGCGGTAATGTGGGCCAGGGCACCGGAACGGTCGGGAATCTCCACACTGATGCTGTGGGAGCGTTTGATGGGACCGCTGGAGGCATTGATGAAGGAATCCCGGTAAATCCGGGCATCTTCAAACTGCCGGTACAGGGCATCCCCATCCTTTTGCTCCAGTTTTTCCTGAAAGGAAGTCAGTGCCCTGATGTAACCGGAGAGCAAAGCGGAAATATTTTCCCCGTTGGCCAGGCAGATCTGCTGCCACATGCCTGCCTGGGAAGAAGCGATTCTGGTGATATCCTTGAATCCGCCCGCCGCAATCATCCGCATGATGCCATCCGGGGAATCGCTTTCCCGCACCAGGTTCACAAGGGAGGAAGCGATGACATGCGGGAGATGGCTTATGGCGGCAGTTACATAATCATGCTGCCGATAGTCCAGAATCAGGGGGATGGCCCGCATATCGGACACCAGTTTCCGGTAATGCTCCAGTTTTTCCGGGGAGACTTCGGGCGTGGGCGTGAGAATATAATAGGCGTTTTCCAGAAGGGATGCCTTGGAATTGGCAAAGCCCACCCGTTCGCTGCCTGCCATGGGATGCCCGCCCACAAAGTTCTTTTCCAGTCCCGCGGCCCGTACGGCTTCGTGGATGCCGTTTTTTACGCTGCCCACATCCGTGAGAAGGCAGTCAGGTTTCATGATTTTCCTTACCGCACACAGATTGGCATCGTTTTTTTTCACAGGAGCGCATAAAAAAATATAGTCACATTCCGCAAACTTTTTGTCTATCCCGGAGGCGGTGACATCTGCCACGGCTTCCTTTTCCGCCAGGGAAAGGGTTTGGGGACTGATGTCAAAGGCGATGATTTTTACATGCCGGATATATTGTTTCAGGGCTCTGGCCACGGAGCCGCCGATGAGGCCCAGGCCGATAAAGCCGCAGGTTAAATGGGACATGGAGACACCTCGTTTCTTCTGTTTTACTGTATTTTCCGAAATATTTTTTCCATCCCGTATCACAATAGCACTTTAATGTGCGAAAGTCAACAAAAATATCCTTTCCTTAAAAATGCCTTAAAAATTCAGAGAATTGAGAATAATAGCTTGTAAAAACCGGCACAGTCTAGTAAAATAGTCATATGGGAATGGTTTCTTTTGTCATTATCATGTCAAAACACCCAAATTACATAAAAACTGGAGGAAAGTCAAATGAAAGTTTACACAACTGACAAGATTCGTAATGTGGTGCTGCTGGGACACGGCGGAAGCGGTAAGACCAGCCTGGCGGAAGCTTTTGCGTATCTGTCCGGAATTACGTCCCGCATGGGTAAAGTGCCCGATGGCAATACTTTGAGTGACTACGGCAAAGAGGAACAGAAGCGTAAGTTTTCCATTAATGCATCCGTTATTCCCATTGAGTGGGAGGGACATAAGATCAATGTGATTGACACTCCCGGTTATTTTGATTTTGTGGGGGAGGCCGAAGAGGCTATCAGTGCCGCAGGCGCTGCTATCATCGTGGTAAACGGCAAGTCCGGCATCGAAGTGGGAACCCAGAAGGCATGGGAGCTTTGCGAGAAATATAAGCTGCCCAGGTTTATCTATGTTTCCAACATGGATGTGGACAATGCCTCTTTCCGTCAGGTGGTGGAGGACATGACCAATCTCTATGGCAAGAAGATGGCTCCCTTTAATCTGCCCATACGTGAGGCCGAGAAATTTGTCGGTTATGTAAATGTTGTCTCAGAGACCGGCCATCGCTGGCAGGGGAAGGAAGTTGTGGACTGTGAAGTGCCGGAATACAACAGGAAAAACCTGGAAATCTGCCGTGATACACTCATGGAAGCAGTGGCGGAGACCAGCGAGGAGATGATGGAGCGTTACTTTGGCGGGGA
>OFGE01003557.1_pt1 | contig 10048 bp, 8 predicted proteins | sample 1521681 | NCBI WGS metagenome assembly OFGE01 (sample SAMEA3504093, study PRJEB24116) | mouse gut metagenome | biome: mouse gut; feature: mouse-associated habitat; material: faeces | place: Denmark | collected 2011 | reverse complement strand
CAGAGACTCTACCGCCGCTGTGAGAAGGAAGGCGTAGGGATTTCTGTTATGAAACCTTTTAATGCCGGGCAGCTTCTTGATGCAAAAAAGTCCCCGTTCCATCAGGCATTGACAACGGCGCAGTGTATCCAGTACGCGCTGGATAAGCCGGGCGTCGTGACGGTTCTTGGCGGTCCCGGAAATGTGGCAGAGTTAAAAGAGATACTGACCTACTTTGACAGGACGGACAAGGAGCGGGATTACTCGGCTATCAGTGCCATGACGCCGGACGAATCCATGGGGAAATGCGTATATTGTAAACATTGCCACCCATGTCCGGCAGGACTTGATATCGGCCTGATCAATAAATATTATGATCTGGCGGTGGCAGGGGATTCCATGGCAGCCGGTCATTACGGGAACCTGGAAAAGAAAGCCTCTGACTGTGTATCTTGTGGCCATTGCGACAAAAGATGCCCTTTCCATGTAAAACAGACTTCCAAAATGAAAGAGATTGCCGCTTATTTCCGCGAGCAATGAGACAAGTGTCGTGCTTGCATGGACATAAAGCCATGAAACATGGTTTTGCGAATGCCGCGAGAGTCAAATGGCGAGGTATTTGCCCTTGGAAAGTAAGAGGAAAAGAAAACAGGAGCATGGAATGAAAAAAATAAAATTGAAGCATATCGTTTATGCCGTTTTCATTTTGTTGTTTATTGTACTTATTGTTTTTATCATACTTTTCCAAAGAAACATACGAACAGCTGCCAGTGTAAAAAAGCTGGAGGACGGTTTATATTCTATGGAATATAAAGGCGATTACAATCTGGACGATTTCCTGGAGCAGGGCGGCGCAGTTGATGATCTGGCGGTGGCGGAATTTGTGATACAGGATGTGTTCCATGGTCTGCTTCCCATAAATTTGAGGGGTGGCTCCTTTGGATGCAGTACCATCTCTGTCAGGACATCGGAAGGCGATGCGGTGTTTGGCAGAAATTTTGACTGGGGAACCTGTACGGCGCTGATTGTACAGACTGAACCGGCAAAAGGGTATGATTCTGTTTCCACCGTGAATATGGATTTCCTGAACCTGGGATTGGATATGCCGGAAGAAACACAGATGCGCCTTCTGTCAGTGGCAGCGCCTTTTGCGCCTATGGATGGGATGAATGAAAAAGGGCTGTGCGTGGCGGTTCTGATGATTCAGGATAGTCCGGGATTCCAGCAGGATACAGGGAAACCGGATCTGACCACGACAACGGCGGTGCGTCTGCTACTTGATAGGGCGGCTGATGTGGAGGAGGCGGTGGAACTGCTTTCCCAGTATGACATGCACGCATCGGCGGGAATGATGGTGCATTTTGCCCTTGCCGATGCGGAAGGACATTCTGTGGTTGTAGAATATATTGACAATGAGATGGTGGTAACAGAAACGCCGGTTGTCACAAATTATTATCTGTCTCCCGGCGAAAAGTACGGCATTGGAACAGAAGAATCCAAAATCCGGTATGCCATGCTGAAGGACCTGCTGCAGAGCGATTCCTCATATAGTATGGATAGGATACGGGATGCCCTTGACAGTGTGAGCAAGCACAATTTTGATTCCGAGTTTGCCTCTACGGAATGGAGCATTGTCTATAACCAGAGTACCGGGGAGGTGCGCTATTATCACAGGGAAAACTATGAGAAATATTACTCATTTATGGCAAATATGTAGTGGTAAGAAAATAAGTCAGATAGAATAGAAACAGTATTTTGTTCAGGAGAGAAAATTATGGTAAAATGTCTGAAAACAGTAATTTGTATCTTGTTTTTGATTTCGCTCTCTGCCTGCGGGGCGAATCAGGAACATACCGCTAATTCAGATACAGAGGCAACGCCTGAGAAGCAGGAATATGATTTGCAGACAGAGAAGGCGGCTGCAAGTATACCTTCTCAGAAGGAGATGTCTCAAGAGATGGATTTAGAAGAAAAAAAGGATGCCGTTTTACAAATTCAGGTACAGGATGGTAATCATACTATTATATTTGAACTGAATGACAGTCCGGCCGCCCGTTCATTGTATGACCAGTTGCCGCTGACGGTTGAGGTTCAGGATTACAGTACCAATGAGAAAATATTTTATCCGCCAGAAAATCTGGATACTGAAAATGCGGTAGAAGGCGGCGGACCGGCAGGCAGCCTGGCATATTTTTCTCCTTGGGGAAATGTGGTAATGTATTACAGCGACTATGGTCCGTACAATGGTCTTTATCATCTGGGAAATGCAGTGTCCGGCAGTGAGTGGATTGCTGAATTGACGGGCACGCTGGAGATACAGAAATTTGTGGAAACATAGACATCATGTTGGGAATTAAGATAGTAGTTTGAGGACTTGAAGACTACCGGTTTTGCATGGATCGCAGATAAAGAGCTGTTGACCTTGTGAAACCGGTATTTTGTATGGACAGATAAGAGATCATATGAATTTGTCACATCAGTAGCGTTTTTACGAATACGAATTTTGTGTGATTGATGTCAGTTGGTTAATGCAACTGAATATTTATAGAAAAATTCTAGTCAAATACATAATATATAAGTATTTGCTATTTACATACTATCTTGTTAAGATAAATCCAGAAACATAAAACAAAAAGTAATTGAGAAATCTGCAAGAATTCATTTAGAAATTGTTTATCTTTCTGTTAGGTGGATGTTATCTGGGGCAGTTAAAGTATAGCTCATAAGATACACATGGTTACAGCCGCAGAAAAGGAAGTGAAAAAGGTGAAAAGAGATTTTTTGATATGTCTGCTTTTGATACTGGGGGTGGCGGGGTTGCTGTCAGGATGCGGAGAAGGTTCCGGTAAGCAGACAGAAACGAAGAACTACAGTGAAGAAAGCCATGTAGAGGAAGAAAGTACAGTAAGAGAAGAAAACGGAAAAGAAAGCAGGGATAAAAACGCAGTCCGGGTTACTCCGGCTTCTGAAATCACGGAATTGGAAACAGGATTGTCAATGGTCCGGTACGAAGGGGAGTATGGCTTTGACACATTCTTAGAGCAGGGAGGAGCCGCCTCTGACGGAGACGTTGCGACGTATATCACTTCACTGCTGGCACAGGAAATTCAAATGGAAGGAGCTCCTTTCGGATGCAGTACTCTGTCAGTGGAAAATCAGGATGGCGGATACCTGTTCGGAAGAAATTTTGACTGGAATGCCTGTAATGGATTGATTGTCAGTGCCAAGCCGGAAAACGGCTACGTTTCCGTATCAACCGTCAGTATGGACTTTATTCATGCCGGAGGGCTCGACATTTCACAGTTGCCGGATTCCGTGCAGGCTTTGGTTTCCTTATATGCGCCACTGGATGGAATGAATGAAAAAGGGCTGGCGGTTTCCGTGAACATGATCCAGGATTCCGTAAGTATCAATCAGGACACAGGAAAGCCAGACCTCACAACTACTACAGCAATCCGGCTGCTGCTTGACAAGGCAGCTGATGTGGAGGAAGCGCTGGAACTTTTGCGGCAATATGATTTTCACAGTTCCATGGGAATGATGGTGCATCTGGCCTTGGCGGACGCGGACGGTAGGAGCGTGGCCGTGGAATATGTAGACAATGAGATGATTGTTATCGAAACGCCGGTTGTTACCAATTTTTACCTGGCGGATGGAGAGAAGCAGGGAATCGGAACCGCCCAGTCCCATACCCGGTATGAAATCTTTACCCGGACACTGGAAGAACGAGGAGCGATGACAGAAACAGAAGTGCGGGACGCGTTGGACAGTGTGAGCAAGGACAATTTTGGTGAATTTGAATCAACCGAGTGGAGTATTGTGATGAATCAGGAAACAAAGGAGCTGATTTATTACCACAGGGAAAATTATGAAACGGCATATGTCATTTTGGTAGAGTAGATGAATCCACGCAGCAATCTTGACAGGAGGAAGGAAATGAATTACATAAAGATTTTAATGGACTTATACAGACTGAAAAAGAATGTGAAGTTAAGTGCGAAAAAGATGCATTCCATGCAGGACAAAAAACTGCGGAGGCTTCTTAGATTCACATGGGAACATTCCGCTTATTACAGGGCAGCTTTTGAGGATGCGGGAATTACGAAAGAACAGTTGGATACATTGCCTCTTTCCTGCTTTCCGGCCATCGACAAGCAGGTGCTTTTGGAGCATTTCGATGAACTGGTCACAGTGCCTGATTTAAAACAGGAAGACTTACGGAAATTTGACGCAGAAGAGGACACAGACCGAAAGCCCTATCAGGGAAAGTACCATGTGGTTCATTCTTCCGGCAGCACCGGAAAACCCGGATATTTTGTGTATGATGAAGATGCCTGGAATCAGATGCTTCTGGGTATCATCCGGGCAGCTCTGTGGGATATGTCCATGCCCCAGATTTTAAAACTCCTGATGAAACGCCCCAGAATTGTCTATATCGCTGCCACAGACGGAAGGTACGGCGGTGCTATGGCAGTGGGGGACGGAATCGATGGGGTAGGAGCAGAGCAGATGTATCTGGATATCAAGACACCGGTTGCCGAATGGATCAGACAGATTAGAGAGTTCCGGCCCAATATTGTGATCGGGTATCCGTCCGCCATTAAGATTCTGGCGCAGCTTATGGAAAAGGGGGATGTTGCCATAGAGGCTAGGAGGGTAATCTCCTGTGGAGAGCCGTTGGGTGAGGCTTTGCGGAAGCATCTGGAGAAGGTATTTCAGACACCGATTGTAAATATCTACGGTGCCAGTGAGTCTTTGGCTCTGGGGGTGGAGACCAATCTGGGAAAAGGAATGTTCCTTTTTGATGATCTGAACCTGATTGAAGTGGAAAACGGAGTGATGTATCTGACCTGCCTGTATAATTACGCACAGCCCTTGATCCGCTACCGACTTTCAGACCATCTGACATTGGAGGCTGCGAAGGAAGGAGAACTGCCGTTTATCAGGGCGGTGGGCCTGTTGGGGAGAAACGAAGATGTCCTGTGGTTTGAGGATGGAAAAGGGGAACGGGAATTTCTGCATCCCTTAGCCATTGAAGGGTTCTGTATTGAAGGACTGAAAGATTACCAGTTCCGGCAGACAACAAAGGATACCTTTGAAATGTATGCCGAAACAGACCGCAGCGCTTCCAGAGAATATATCCGGCAGGAGATGCTGCGTCAAATGCGGAAGATACTGAAAGAGAAAAAGCTGGAATATGTGCAGTTTTATGTAAACTTTGTGGATATGATCCTTCCAGATAAGAAAACTGGGAAAAAGCCTTTAATCTTAAAAGGAAAGGTGGCATGAGCAGTGTGGAAAATGTGATATTACAGGGAGAAAAAATCACCAGGATTTTTTATCAGGGAAAAACAGAGACAAAAGTCCTTGACGGAGTTGACATCAAAATATTTGAGAAAGATTTTACCGTCATTATGGGGCCTTCGGGAGCCGGAAAATCTACGCTTCTGTATATGCTTGGCGGCATGGATCATATAACCGGAGGCCGTGTGCTTTACCGGGATAAGGAAATCAGCGGCTTTTCGGAAAAAAAGATGGGGAGGCTGAGGGCAGAGGAGTTTGGGTTTGTATTCCAGCAGACCCATCTGGTGAGCAGCTTGACACTTTTGGAAAACGTGCTGGTGGCAGGATATGTAAGCAAAAAGGACAGCGCCGAAAAGGTAAGGGAGAGGGCGGAAAATCTCCTGCGGCAGATGGATGTGGCGGAAGCGAAGAATCGTCTGCCTTCTCAGGTATCCGGGGGCGAGGCACAAAGGGCAGCTATCGCCAGAGCCATGATTGGGAAGCCCGGCCTGCTGTTTGCTGATGAGCCGACAGGCGCGTTGAATCAGGCAAATACCCGTGAAGTTCTTGGCCTTCTGACCGATTTGAACCGGAAGGGCCAGAGCATCCTAATGGTGACCCATGACCTGCGGGCAGCCGCCAGAGGAAACAGGATTCTTTATCTGGAGGATGGAAAGATATGTGATGAGTTGGCTTTGGAGCCTTATAACGAAATGGAAGAAAAGCAGCGGGAAAGAGATGTAAGCCAGTGGCTTTCCGGATTACGTTGGTAAGAGGAGGCGAAAATGTTGGAAAATCAGATGATAATCCGGGCAGGAATGAAAAGGCATAAAGGAAGTCTTTTTGGAATCGCAATCCTTATGTTTCTGACGGCGCTTTCTTTGACAGCGGTGCTGATGATTGCTTTTGTAGGAAACAGCTACATCCGGGAGGAGATGGAGAGGGCGGGGTTCGGAGACCTTACCGCATGGACAGCCGATGTGCCGGATATGGAATTCCTGCTGGAAAGCATCCGGGGACAGGAAGGGGTAGAGGCCGCAGAGGTTCAGAGGCTGATCTTTTCGGAATATGAGGCAAACGGCGTGGAATCCGACAGTGAGGGGCAGATGATTCCGTGGGTATCTTCGGAGAACGGAATTTCCACCCGGAGCAGATATCGTTTCTTTGAAAACAGCCTTTCCGGATATGCAAAAGCTCCGGAAGAAATCGGGGAGCAGGAAGTATTTGTCTCCCCTTCCATGAAATCCATGATGGATTTGGAACCTGGGGATACCATCACCTTTCCCATAGCCAGGGGCGGGCAGAATATCAGCCTTACCGTGACGGGATATTATGAAGATCCCTTTATAGGCAGCTCCATGATTGGGATGAAGGGATTCCTGATTTCGGAAAAAACCTATGAAGAGATTCTCTCCGTCATAGAAGAAAGCGGTATGGATGCTTTGGCCAGGGACGGAAGCATGATTCACATGGAAACGGCAGAAGGGATTACTGTTTCAGAGATGAACAGGGTATTGACCACGAATACGCCGCTTTCCATGTATACGGAATTTATCCACAGCGGGGAAACAATCGCAGGCTTTATGATGATTCTCCAGAACGCTTTCAGTGCGCTTTTCGCGGCTTTCGCGGTGGTATTGTTAGGAGCGGCCCTGGCGGTAATGGGACATAGCATTTCCGGGCTGGTAGAGCAGGAATGGAAAAATTTCGGCATCCTGAAAACCATTGGATTTACCGGGAAACAACTGGCAGGGCAGGTAATGATGCAGTATATGACAGCTGTGGGAAGCGGTGTGGTGCTGGGAATGCTCCTTGCGATTCCGGTAACAGGACGGATCAGCTGGATGATGGTCACTACCACAGGGGTACTGCTTCCTATCCATTTTCCGATTCTGTCCTGTATGGGGGTTCTGGCTGTACTCCTGTTACTATCTGCAGGATTTTGTTTCCTGCGTCTTGGGAGGCTTGGCAGGATTTCGCCTATGGCGGCCATCCGCAGGGAAAACGGGGAGCAGGACAACCGGGGAAAGCACATGGGATGCAACCCCAGGATTCCGGCCATCCGGGCAAGGGGGCTTACATTCCATCTGGCGCTGCGCCAAGTCCTGACGGGGAGAAGGCGTTATGTCAGCGCCTGCCTGGTGGCGGCCATGCTGGTGTTCTTCGCTTCTCTGGCAGGCAGGATAAACGGGTGGCTTGGAACAGACGGGAAGGGGATGATGGATGCCTTTAACCCGGCAGACCTTGACTTGGGCGTGCAGGTTCTGGGAAAGCTCCCGGCGCAGGAGATGGAGCAGATGGTGCTTTCCTACACGGATATCACAGACAGCTATATGCTGGCCATGCCCAGCGTGTCAGTAAACGGGACGAATTATACGGCCAATGTGATTACAGAGCCGGAGAGGTTCCATATCAGTGCGGGCCAGACCTGCATGGGAGCGGATGAGGTAGTGCTGACAGAGGTGCTTGCGGCAGATCTGGGAGTTGGGACGGGAGATACGGTGACAATTCGGGGAAACAAAGGCAGCAGGGAGTTCAGGGTTTCGGGCATTTACCACTGTGCCAACGATATGGGGGCAAACTTAGGGATGAGCAGGGAGGGGTATCTCTCCATCGGGGAGGATGACAGCCGCTTATGGTGTTACCACTATTTTTTAAGCGACCCTTCCAGGAAACTGGCGCTCACGGAGGAACTCGAACAGACCTACGGAGGGGATGTGCATGTCCATGAGAACTCCTGGCCGGGGCTTTTCGGTATTATTTCTGCCATGCATGTATTGATAATCTTTCTGTATGGGGTAAGCGCGGTATTTATCTGTATTGTCACGGGAATGGCTGGGGCAAGGATTCTGGATACAGAACAGAAGGATATCGGGATTTATAAATCCATAGGCTGCTCTGTGCACATGCTCCGCTTATCCTTTGCGTTACGGTTTGGGCTTGTGTCGGCAGTTGGGGGAGTGATTGGGACGCTGGCGGCAGTCTGCTTTACCGATGTGATTGTTTCATCTGTTATGCGGCTTGCAGGAATCAGCAATTTTGCATCAGGGAATACACCCGGAAGCATTCTTTTTCCGGGGCTGGCTGTTACCTTTCTGTTTCTGGGTTTTGCCTGGCTTTTGGCGGGCAGGATCAGAAAGGAGGATATGAATGTGCTGACGGCAGAATAGAGCCTGAAAAAAGACAGCATGTGATATGGCACTGTAATAAAATATTGAAAGGACGAAAAGAAAATGAAAAAAAACCATTACAAAGCAAACAAGGTAAAAAAAGGAATGAAAATAATGGCGGTTGCAGCACTTTCTGCAGTGCTTCTGGCAGGATGCGGCCAGAGTGCTGCGGAAGATGGTAAGGATACCATTGCCGATACAGGCGGAGCCGGTGCGACAGAAACGCAAAGGCTGGAAGATACCGCCAAAACAGCAGAGAACACTGACAACGCAGAAGAGATTTCCGGTACGGAAAACCAGAGTGGCGGGGATCAAACAGCAGAAAGCGGAAACGCACAACTGGAAGTCCGGTTTGGGGACAGCGGGGAAGCATTTATGATGACCCTTCTGGATAATGAGACAGCGGCAGCTATTGCCAGGTATGTGGGTACTTCTGACTGGCGGCTCCCCATCTATGAGAGGGATGACGATGTGGATTACAGTGTACTGCAGTATTACGACATTCCCAGCCGCTATGACATTCCGGACGGCTCTCAGTCTGTTACCTCCCAGAAAGCCGGAGCGGTATATTACTCTCACCCCAACCGGATCATTCTCTTTTATCAGGACGCCAACATTTCTACGGAGTACACCCCTGTGGGCTACATTGATTTCTCGCAGGACTTGGTGGATGCCGTAGAGAACAACCCGGTAGTCGAGGGCTGGGGCAACAAGCTGATTTTTATTCAGCCCTAAAGAACCACATCGTAAAAGCAATAGACTTTTCCTTTTGAAAAATCCATGCAAAAAACCTATGAGTTCATATTCAATATAAGTATTTGCTATTTATTTGATGCTTCTATATACTAAATTCAGGATGAAGAAAGAGCAAAGCACTGTCAATGCTTTTTTACAATCAAGAAGGAGAATTAAAGAGTACAGGAGGATTTTATGACCACAGAAACCTTTATTAAAATTATGAATTCCGGGGAAAAGATTTTGTGCGGCTCCGATGTGCATCAGTATATGGGAAAGCTGAGCCAGGAGGCAATGAAAATAACCGCCATGATAAATTGCGGTTATCGTGAGCCGAAGGAAATACGGGAGCTGTTTTCCCTTCTTACAGGCAGGGAAGTGGATGAGAGTTTTGGAATGTTTCCACCGTTTTATACGGACTGTGGAAAAAACATTCATATCGGAAGGAATGTTTTCTTTAATGGAGGATGCCGGTTCCAGGATCAGGGAGGCATCTATATTGATGACGGGACATTGATTGGCCCGATGGTTGTTCTGGCTACTTTAAACCATGAGCAGAACCCAGAGTGCCGGGGAAATCTTTTTCCAAAGCCGATTCATATAGGGAAAAATGTTTGGATTGGAGCAAATGCCACAGTATTGCCGGGAGTTACCATTGGGGATGGGGTAATCGTAGCTGCCGGAGCAGTGGTTGCGAAAGATGTTCTGCCCGGTGTAATCGTGGGAGGTGTGCCTGCAAAGATGCTCAAAAAGGTGGAAGCGGATAGCCGGGTGAGTTGAGAAATCTGCAAGAATTCATTTAGAAATTGTTTATTTTTATGTTAGAGCCATGTTATCTGTGTCCGGTATCCTTATCATAGAGTTCAGGAAAGAACAGCAGG
>OFGE01003556.1_pt1 | contig 10050 bp, 7 predicted proteins | sample 1521681 | NCBI WGS metagenome assembly OFGE01 (sample SAMEA3504093, study PRJEB24116) | mouse gut metagenome | biome: mouse gut; feature: mouse-associated habitat; material: faeces | place: Denmark | collected 2011 | reverse complement strand
TTCTTGTATCTGATTAATTAGGCGATGTTTATTTTGCAGGGAGAAGGGCTGCAGCAGCTTCGGTCAGCATGGGGCGCATCTTGCCATAGGGGAGGGCGCAGCCGGGCATCCCTGCGGCATAGGGTGCGATTTCATACTGCTGGTACACGAAATGCACACCATCGGCAGTGAAATAGGGGGGAGTGACGGGCAGCGGCAGGGTGTCGGGGTTGATAAGCAGGCAGTCGCGTAATTCGGCTTCGGTTTTGACTTCGAAGTGTTGGGTCATCAAAGCCTGTCTGATTATGTTGTTCAGTGCCGGGATTGAATCGGTGCGGAACATATCCCATCCGAATTCGCGGCCGTCGGCCAGGCTGAACACCTGGGGAGTGAAGGAGCTTCCCCCGTGGGCGCCGCCGAGATAACAATAGGTCGAAGATGCGTAAGTGACGAACTTGTCGGTCTGGTATATGTCGGATATGTTCCAGTCATACTCGTAGGCCATGCCGGGTTCTATCCTCAGGCTGTCAAGTCCGAGCAATTCCGGTTTTGCCTTGTCGAGGACGTGCGTCCCGACATTTTTAATATATTTTTCACCGTCGGCAAGGTCGGCGCCAGGCACTGTGAACGGTTTTACGGTGTCATGGCTTATAAAGCTGTTTGTCGAGAGCTGCCCTGCAATCCAGTGACGGATGCTGTCGAGCAACCTTGCATTCCCATCTACGGGATATGCCACCGATATCCGGCAGTATGCTTTGTTTCCTGCGGGGGTGGCTATGCTGTCGTTCCATGAAATGCTGTCGGTTTTCAGGATAGAGGCGGATTTGTCGGTCTCTGTGTTGGTTCCAGTGTTTTCCGACGAGATTTTTTTGTTTCCGCATGAGGAAAATGAGAGCGCCATGAGGGCAACAAACGGGAGCGCCCCCTTCAGACAGGAAATTCTTATGTTGTTCATGTGCTTATAAATTAAATTTGTTTTAACTTTGTTGTCGGGTCGTTTGGGTTGGATTTCTTTTCAGTGCATGGTTTATACCTGCCCTGAAGGAATAACAATGCAAATATACTTTTTATCGATTACATAGATGCCAGTCTTGGTTAATTTTAATCTCTAATATCAGTTCTAATGAAGAAAAGCTTGATTTTGATGCCGATTCTGATGGCGGTGACCGGCTCATGGGCGCGAACCCTTACCCCGGAGGAAGCCCTGCAGCGGGTTAATTCGTCGGATATGCCTCTTAAGGCAATGCCTGCTACGGCATCTTCCCCTGGCCGCCTTGTGCATACGGCCAGGACCTCGACCGGGATGCCGGCGGTTTATCTGTTCGACCGTGCCGAATCCGGAGGCTATATGCTTGTGAGTGCCGACGACATTGCGACACCTCTGCTCGGTTACTCCGATGTGCCGGTAGGCGAGGGTGGCGAATTGCCCCCTTCCATGCAATGGTGGCTGGAGCAGTATGCGGTTGAAATCGAGCAGGCATCTTCCGGCATGTCAATGCGTGTTGTCGATTCAAGCCGGGCTGCCGGGGATGTATCTTCGTTTACCCCCATCGCACCTCTGTGCGACACCAAGTGGAACCAGGATGCCCCCTATAACAACCAATGCCCTCTTATCAACTGGCAGCGCACCTATACCGGTTGCCTGGCAACGGCTTTGGCACAGGTGATGAAATATCACGAATGGCCTGAACACGGCACTGGCAGCATCACATACACCGATGTCAACAGGATAACCCGCACGATGGATTTTGATGTTGCCTTTGACTGGGATAACATGCTTGATGTTTACGATAAAACAGCCACCACGGTGCAGAATGATGCGGTTGCATTGCTGATGAAAGCATGCGGCCATGCCGTGCAGATGAATTATGGCACAAGTTCTTCGGGTGCTACCGACTTGAAGGTGCCTGGTGCCTTGAAGTCGTATTTCGGATATAGCGGTGATGTGAACCGTTGTGTGCGTTCCTATTACGGACTGGCTGACTGGCAAAGCATGATTTATAAAAATCTGAAGGAGGTAGGGCCGGTGCTTTATTGCGGTTCCTCCCACCTGGGCGGTCATGCCTTTGTTTGCGACGGTTATTCTACCGACGGTTATTTCCATTTCAACTGGGGTTGGGGTGGTGCCTACGACGGCTATTTCCGCCTGACAGCCCTTAATCCCGAAGGTGCCGGTATCGGGGGCTTTTCCGGGGGGTATAACATGTATCAGACAGTAATACTTGGCGTAAAGAAACCTGATGGAAACCCTGTGAGTGTGCGTCAGCAACTTTCGCAGGCATCTCCCCTGACAGGGCGCATTGTAGCTGGTAACAACCTGACTGTGACCAGCGGGTGGTTTAATGAGACGAGTGATAGGATGCGATTCTCATTCGGCCTCAGGCTGGAACCGATTGAGGATACGGCTGGCGAAGTATCGTATGTGGAATCGGCCAGCTACCGGAATCTCAGCCTGGAATCGGAATATGGCTGGAATTCGTTCCCGTTGACTTTCAATATTCAGAATGTGCCTTCCGGCACTTACCGCGCATCGGTTGTGACGAAGAATGAGGATGCACCCGCACAAGGCTGGCTCCCTGCGTTGCATCCTATGAATATGGTTGATTATGTGATTCTTAAAAAGGGTGTACAGGGCTCGTCGGTGTCGGCTGTCAACCCGGGCGAAATCACGGTTGTTTCATCCGAATTACTTACCGGGTTGTTCGAGGGATGTTCGGCCAAACTGCGCATGGATGTTGCCAACAATAGTGATGTGGAGGTTGCGGAGGCGCTGGCTCCGGCACTGTTGTCGGGTAATGCGCTTGTTGCTGCCGGTGGAGGCATCTACTTCGACCTGATGCCTGGTGAGAGCGACAGCCGTGAACTGGTGTTTGATTTTGCGATTTCGCAGTCGTTCAGACCTAACACCACATATACATGCTGTCTATACAATCCTGAAACCAACGTTGTCCGTTACAATCTTGGCAATGTGCAGGTGCTTTCCAATCCCGGCAAGCCGAAACTGACTGCTACATCGTTCAACCTTGAGGGTGGCACAGCTGCTGCTGATTGCAGCCGTCTCCACTTTATAGCCGATATCAAATGCATTTCCGGTTATCTTGCCAGCCCGCTTACGTTACTCATCACCCCGCAAGGCGGAGGTACGGCTGTGGCTAGCGGGAATTCCACTGAGGCGTTGTTCCTGAATTCTGGCGAGTCGTGCAGTTCCGACATCATAATTGCTTTCCCCGAAGGCCAGGTGGGTGAGAAATACACGGCTTTCCTGGGCTATGTGTTCGGGAACAGTTTCGTACAGCTCCGCTATCTCGACTTTACAGTAGGTGCTACCGGCGCGGTGGAAATGGTTGAGGCCGGGACGTCTGATATTGAAATCGCCTACGACCGTAATACCGGCCGTGCCTTGGTTGCCGCGCCTCGGAACATCGCGGCAATCAGTGTCGCAACTCCTGCCGGGGCATCACTTAATGTGCCTGTGGAAAATAGCGGCTGTTCGGCTTCCGTTGATTTCGCTGAACTTGGGAACAGTGTGGTCATACTCACCGTGGTGTGTGAGAACGGTTATACCAAAACCGTGAAACTGGCGCTTTGAACAATTTGCACAAAACGATTACAGTGAAACCTGTTTGTCTGTTTATGATTTCTGCCATTTTGGCGGTTACGGGCTGTAGAACTTCTCGAAACGGGGAAATTAATGCCGGGTCTGCAGATGCAGACCCGGCAACCCCGGTAAGGGTTGAGAAGTTTTCCCAACCTGACCGAGGCGGGACGATACGTTCGGAAAAGTTGATTGGAAACGGGGCGGTGACCGTGATGCCGAAAGCAGTAGCTTATCGGATGTCGGGCGACTTCGCCGACAACGTGCCGGTTACGCTGGCTTCCGACGGCTCTTTGGCGAGTTATCCTGCGCCTACCGACTTATGTGAAGGTCCCACCCCCTTGGCGCTTGCCGACGGATGGTGGCTCGACAGGCGCGGTGTGGGATCCGGCACTGTTTTCACGCGCTACACATATCGTGATTATGCGGCTTTGGAAACAGCCCCCTCGCCGTCGCAACTGCTTGGGGCGGTGATACCCGGGGCACGTGTGACCGCTGTCATGCGGCTTCCCATGACGTTGCAGGAGGCCGTGGCCGACACTGCGGCTGTGAATGCGTTCATTCGTTCGCAACGGCTCTCGAAATAGCCGGATATCCCCCCGTGTGCCAAACATCGGGTTGGTGTACTTTTGTTGCGGGAGTATTGAATGTAGTCAAAGCTGATTTGGCTTTTAATCGATAGCGTTTTGGGCATGTTCCCGGCCTTGTCTTCTAAGGTGCGGTTCAGGCATGTTGCCTGAATCCGAAGGTGAACCATGGCGAAAACCGACAAAAATGACGAATAAAAGACAAATTAAGAAAAAGTCAAGATAACTTCCCGACAGAAATTCGTATCTTTGCACGATTTAAGAAGTTAAAAACAAAAATTATAGAATGAACCCAATCAAGAAAACCATCACCTTGCCCGACGGCCGCGAGATTACTCTCGAAACCGGCAAGCTCGCCAAGCAGGCTGATGGAGCAGTAGAGTTGCGCATGGGCAATACCATGCTTCTCGCTACAATCGTGTCGGCCAAGGAGGCCGGCGAAGGGGTGGACTTTATGCCCCTTACTGTCGACTACAAAGAGAAATTCTCGTCGGCAGGGCGTTTCCCCGGAGGTTTCCTCAAGCGTGAGGGGCGCGCATCTGACTATGAAATCCTCACCTCGCGTCTGGTTGACCGCGTGATGCGTCCGTTATTTCCAGATAACTACCACGCCGAGACTTTTGTGAACATCACCATGTTCTCGGCCGACGGTGTCGACATGCCCGACGCTCTTGCAGGGCTTGCCGCATCTGCAGCCATCACTTGCAGCGACATCCCCTTCCACGGCCCTATCTCGGAAGTGCGTGTTGCCCGTATCGACGGTGAATTCGTAATCAACCCCACTTTCGAGCAACTTGAAAAGGCCGATATGGAGCTGATGGTCGGTGCCACCTACGACAATATCATGATGGTTGAAGGCGAAATGAACGAGGTTTCGGAAGCCGAACTCCTCGAAGCCCTCAAGGTTGCCCATGAAGAAATCAAAAAGCATTGCAAAGTCCAGCTTGAAATGGCCGAGGCCGCAGGCAAGACTGTGAAACGCGAATATTGCCACGAGGTGCATGACGAGGACCTCCGCAAGGATGTGCGTGAAAAATGCTACGACAAAGCATATGCCATAGCCAAGGCCGGTTGTGCCGACAAGCATTGGCGCCAGGATTCGTTCGACGCCATCTGCGACGAATATATCGAATCGCTCCCCGAAGAGGAACGCGACGAGAAGAAAGCGCTTGTGAAGCGTTACTATCACGATGTTGAACGCGAAGCCGTGCGCCGTTGCATCCTCGACGAAGGTGTGCGTCTCGACGGCCGCAAGACCACCCAGATCCGCCCCATATGGTGCGAGGTCGACTATGTGCCCGGCCCTCACGGATCGGCTGTGTTCACCCGTGGCGAGACCCAGTCGCTCTCTACCGTAACCCTAGGGACGAAGCTCGACGAGAAGATTCTCGACGACGTGCTCAACCAGGGTCGCGAGCGTTTCCTGCTCCACTACAACTTCCCCCCCTTCTCTACAGGTGAAGCGCGCCCCACACGTGGCGTAGGGCGTCGTGAAATCGGTCACGGCAATCTCGCACACCGTGCAATCAAGCGCATGTTCCCCGATGATTTCCCCTATGTATGCCGCGTGGTCAGCGACATCCTCGAATCAAACGGTTCGTCGTCGATGGCCACCGTATGCGCCGGAACCCTCGCCCTGCTTGATGCAGGTGTGAAGATGAAGCGCCCTGTCAGCGGTATCGCCATGGGTCTTATCACCGATAACGCTACCGGCCAGTATGCCATCCTCTCCGATATTCTCGGCGACGAGGACCACCTTGGCGACATGGACTTCAAGGTGACAGGTACCCGCGAAGGTATCACTGCCACACAGATGGATATCAAGTGCGACGGCTTGAGCTATGAGGTGCTTGAACGCGCCCTCAACCAGGCTCGCGACGGCCGCCTGCATATTCTCGATATAATAGAGAACACCATTCCTGCCCCCCGTGAGGACTACAAGCCCCACGTGCCGCGTATCGTCACCATGCTCATCCCCAAAGAGCTTATCGGTGCTGTTATCGGCCCGGGCGGAAAAATCATCCAGGGCATCCAGGAGGCATCGGGTGCGACTGTATCTATCGACGAAATCGACGAAGGCGGTTATATCGAGGTTGCGGCAGCGAACAAGGCCAGCATCGACAAGGCTCTTGAGATGATTAACGCCATTGTAGAGCTTCCCGAAGAAGGTAAGGTCTACACCGGAAAGGTGCAGACTATCCAGGATTTCGGCGCGTTTGTTGAGTTCATGCCCAACCGCGACGGCCTCCTCCACATTTCGGAAATCTCCTGGGACCGCCTGCCCGACATGGCCTCGTCAGGCATCAAGGAGGGTGACGAACTCACCGTCAAGCTCATAGAGATAGACAAGAAAACCGGTAAATACCGTTTGTCGCTCCGTGCGCTCCAGCCCAAGCCCGAAGGCTATGTGGAGCGCGAGCGTCGTCCCCGCGAAGACCGTCCCGACCGCGGCGAACGCCGCGAGCGCCGCGACCGTCCCGGACGCAAAGAGGAGTAAACGGACTGTTAATGTGCCTATTTCGGACGAAAAAGTATCGAAATTACGTCCGAAATATTGCACAATTACCAAGAGTTTCCTATATTTGCGTTGTTCAGCGGGTTAAATTCCGAAACCCGGACGTACGAACGGCGTCTTGCGAATCGGAACTTCCGCGAAAGAAACAGGAAAAAGGCAAACATTTAAATAAACACATTAATTTTACGATTATGAAAAATCTAATGAAATTGAGCGTTGTACTCGTTGCTGCCGCACTGGCATTCTCGAGTTGTAATTGCTTCAAGAAGATGGCTAAGAACCGGGACGACATCAACCTGACCGTCACTCCCGAAATTCTGACGCTGAACAACGGTATCGTAGCCGCGGACATCAACGTTACGTTCCCGGTCAAATACTTCAATGCGAAAGCCGTTATCAAGGTAACTCCCGTGATCGTATTCGAGGGCGGCGAGGTTGCAGGCGCAGCCAAATACCTCCAAGGTTCGAAAGTGGACGAGAACTACACCGTAGTAGACAAGAAGAACGGCGGCAGCTATACGCAGCACGTAGAGTTCCCGTACGATCCCCGCATGGACAAGTGCGCTCTGCAGCTCCGCGCCGAGATCAAGTGTCCGGGCGGCAAGTGCAAGGAGTTCACGCTCGTGAACCTGAACACCGGCGCCATCCCGACCAAGGAACAGGCTGCCGTGCTGGCCGGCAACGACGAGGCTGCCAAGGCCGCTCTGGCCAAGGAATTCGGCCTGACCGTCGCTTACGGTCTGAACACCCTGCAGAAGGACCTCAAATATTCGGACCTGATGGCTCCGATGGCCAACAACTACAAGAAGGTGCACACCGTAGTTGACAAGACCGATCTGCTCTATGCGATCAACTCTTCGGTCGTAACCAAGAAGAACGAGAAGAAAGCCAATCTCGACGCCTTCAAGGCCGACGTAGACGCCAAACTGCAGAACGACCGCGCAACGCAGAACATCGCCGTGAAGGGCTATGCTTCGCCCGACGGTCCCGTGAAGTTCAACGACAAGCTGTCGAAAGCCCGCAGCGAATCGGGTAAGAAGGTCGTTGCCAAACTGCTGAAGGATTCGGGTCTGGATGTCGACGCCGCAGCTTACGGCGAGGACTGGGACGGCTTCAAGGAGCTGGTCGAGAAGTCGGACATCAAGGACAAGGCCCTCATTCTCCAGGTTCTGAGCCTCTACTCGAACTCGGCACAGCGTGAGAGCGAGATCAAGAACATGGCCACCGTATTCAACGAGCTGAAGGACGAGATCCTGCCCCAGCTGCGTCGTTCGCAGGTCGTGAACACCACCGACATCCAGGGCAAGACCGACGAGGAGATCCTCGCCTGCATCAAGAACGGCCAGCAGCTGACCGTCGAGGAGTACCTCTATGCCGCCGACAAGCTGGCCAAGACGCCGGCCGAGCAGGCTGCGATCCTGGGCACCGCTTCGAAGAAGTACAACGACGCCCGCGTATACAACAACCTGGGTATCGCCCAGGCCGAGCAGGGTGACATGAAGGCCGCTCTTGCATCGTTCGAGAAGGCTGCCAAGCTGGAGGCTACGAGCGAGGTGAACAACAACCTCGTGATGGCCAACCTGGCTGCCGGCAACACCGCCGAGGCCGCCAAGTACGCCAAGGCTGCCGACGCCGAGGCCAAGGCTGCCGTTGCCGCCGCTCAGGGCGACTACAAGAACGCCGCAAGCAACCTGAACGGTTACAACCGCGCCATCGCCGAGACGATGAACCACAACTACGCCGCTGCCAAGAAAGCCATCGCCAACGACAACTCGGCCGATGCAGACTACCTGCGCGCCGTGATCGCAACGAAGGAGGGCAACCTGAACACCGCCGAGGCTCAGCTGAAGAGCGCCGTGAAGAAGGAGCCCGCACTGGCTCAGAAGGCCCAGAAGGACGTGAACCTGCGCGACCTCTTCGCCAACGGTTTCCGTCTCTAATCGTCGCGGCGCAGCGTTTCGCCGGTGCCGAGGGATGAAATCCGACATGCTTCGGATCGTGCCCGGCGGGTGATACGGCGAGAGGCGTTTCCGCCTCGCAGAAGCGGCTCGAATCCTTTCGGATCGCGACGCAGCGGAAGACGACCGCGCAGGACGAACGAATATCGACGCCCGAACTTCGGTTCGGGCGTTTTTTTTGCAGGGATGTGAAAATAAATACTTATTTTTGTAGAAAATCGGATTCATCCTATGGAATACGCCAATCATCTGAACGAATATGCCCCCGCGCAGAGCGAAGCGCAGGTGGCCGAGGAGGTGGCACGCATGAAGGAGGCGGCCCGCAGCAACGAAAACGCCGAAGTATACAAATTCTGCTACTCGGCCATCGACCTCACGACCCTCTCCTGCACCGACTCCGTGGCTTCGGTCACCGAATTCGCCCGCAAGGCGGCGGAGTTCAACGAACGGTTTCCGCACATTCCGAACGTGGCGTCGATCTGCATCTACCCTTCGTTCGTCGAGACCGTGGGACTGGCGGTAGACGGCACGCCCATGCGCATCACGAGCGTCGCCGGAGGCTTCCCGGCCTCCCAGACCTTCCTCGAAGTGAAAGCGCTGGAGGTGGCCATGGCGATCGAGAACGGCGCCGACGAGGTGGACATCGTGCTCAACGTGGGCCGCATGCTCACGGGCGAATACGACGAGGCGGCTAACGAAGTGGAGGTCATCCGCGCCGAAACGGACCCCGAAGTCGTACTGAAAGTGATTATCGAGTCGGGAGCGCTCAAAACCCCCGAACTGATCCGCAAGGCATCGCTGCTGTCGATGTTCGCGGGCGCCGACTTCGTGAAAACCTCGACGGGCAAGATCGACGTAGCGGCCACGCCCGAGGCGGCCGTGGTGATGTGCCACGCCATCCGCGACTACTACGAAAAGACGGGCCGCAAGGTCGGCTTCAAGGCCGCCGGCGGCGTGCGCACGCCCCAGGATGCGGTGCTTTACTACACCATCGTCCGTGAGATCCTCGGCGAGGAATGGTGCACAACCGACCTGTTCCGCATCGGCGCCTCGTCCGCTGCGAACAACCTCCTCTCGGCCATCGAGGGTCATGAAGTAAAGTACTTCTGATCGGGGTTCGAACGGAGCGGAGCATCCGTAAGCAATTCGTGAAAAAAGGTTCGCGGGCAATTGTCCGCGAACCTTTTTTCACGCCCGCACCGCCGCATTCGCTCCGCCCGAAACGAAATAATCCGCCTGACCATAAACCTGCCGCAGCAATAACTCCGAGCAATGCAACACGGTCGCATCCGGCTTCCTCTCGAAGCGGAAAAAATCCGCCCGCCCGTAATCCCGCCGCAGCAATAACCGCGCGCAATACGACACGTTCCGCATCCGGCCTCCGTTTCATGCGAACGCCTTTCGGAGCGGTCCTGC
>OFGE01003555.1_pt1 | contig 10054 bp, 9 predicted proteins | sample 1521681 | NCBI WGS metagenome assembly OFGE01 (sample SAMEA3504093, study PRJEB24116) | mouse gut metagenome | biome: mouse gut; feature: mouse-associated habitat; material: faeces | place: Denmark | collected 2011 | reverse complement strand
ATCCTCTGTCTTGTCTCCGCCTTCCACCGCAAAGGCGGTAGCGGTCAGGCCAAGGACCATGACCATTGCCAGCACCAGTGCCAGCAGCTTGTTCAACTTTCTCATGGTTGGGGTTCCTCCTAATTCATTTTTGGGCAGCGCAACCGGGATATTATGCCGGGGAACAATCTGCTCCGTCCACCCTTCTACGTGTCAAATTATACTCCAACTTTCTCTGTTTGACTAGACCTGTTTTTTCATTTTTTATAAAATTTTGAAAAATTTTGTTGGAACGCCCCAGGGTACTGGATAAATGAGACAAAATATGGTATACTTTTCCAAATCATTTGTTTTACGTCTCTTTTCATCCACTGGTACGAAGAAAACAAGGAGGGGCACCAATGCGTATTTTGCTGCAGGGAGGAACGGTTGTCTCGGCGGAAGGCACAGCGATACTGGACGTGCTGCTGGAGGGAGAGCGGATCGCCGCCGTGGGAGAAAATCTCTCCTCCGGGGATGCACGGATCGTTGACTGTACCGGAAAGCTCCTCTTCCCCGGTTTTATTGACGGCCACACCCACTTTGATCTGGAGGTGGGCGGGACCATCACCGCCGATGATTTTGCCACCGGCACCCGGGCCGCCCTGCGGGGGGGCACCACCACGGTTATCGACTTTGCCGCCCCAGACAAGGGGGAAACCCTGGCCGCCGGTCTGGCCCGCTGGCAGAAAAAGGCCGGAGGACACAGCGCCTGCGACTACGGCTTTCACATGACCATTGACGACTGGAACGAGGGCATTTCCCGGGAGATCGGGGAAATGATGAACCAGGGGATCACATCTTTCAAAATGTACATGACCTACCCCGCCATGCTGCTGGGGGACCGGGACCTCTACTGGGCTTTGAAGGAATTGAAGGCCCTGGGGGGAATCTGCGGCGTCCACTGCGAAAACGCCGGAGTCATTGACGGCATGATAGCCGAGAAAAAAGCAGCCGGGGAGCTCTCCCCCGCCAGCCATCCCCAGACCCGCCCGCCGTATTTGGAGGCGGAGGCCGTGGGGCGGCTTCTGCGCATCGCCCAGGCGGCCCAGGCTCCTGTGGTCATCGTCCACCTCACCAACGGCGAGGCGCTGGAGGAGGTCCTCCGGGCCCGGAAGCGGGGCCAAACCGTGTATGTGGAGACCTGCCCCCAGTACCTGACCTTGGACGAGAGTCTTTATTACCAGGAGGCGTTCACCGACGCGGCCCGCTATGTCTGCGCCCCGCCCCTGCGGGAGAAGAAGGAGCAGGAGCTTCTCTGGAAGGCCCTGCGCCGGGGAGAGATTCAGACGGTCTCCACGGACCACTGTTCCTTTACCCTGGAGCAAAAGGCCATGGGGTTGGAGGACTTCACGAAGATTCCCGGCGGCCTCCCCGGCGTGGAAACCCGGGGAGAGCTGATGTGGTCCTGCGGCGTGGCCCGGCGGAAGCTCAGCGTGGCGCACATGTGCCGCCTTCTCAGCGAGAACCCCGCCAAGCTCTACGGTCTCTTCCCCCGGAAGGGGACCCTCCAGCCGGGAGCCGACGCGGACATTGTGGTGTACGACCCCAGCGGCGGCCACATCATCCGGGCGGAGGACTGCGCGTCCGCCGCCGGATACACCCCCTATGAGGGTTTCGCCACAGACGGCGGTATCCGCCAGGTCTGGCTCCGGGGCCGCCTGGCGGCGGAGAAGCTCCTGGAGCTGGGGTGTAAACACCTGGCCTTCCTCCGCACCGGCTCGGCCAGCCCCGGGGAGACGGACAAGCGGGGGGACGGCTTCGAGGCCGTCTGCCGGGCCCGGCAGATCCCCTGCGAGGTTCTGCGCCGGAACGACGGCGAGGACGGCCCGGAGGTATTCCGGGAGTTTCTGCTTGCGCATATGGCGGAAGGGAAGCTGGATATTGACGGCATCTTCTGCTCCACCGACCTGCTGGCCTGGAGAATACAGAATATATTAGCGGAGCTGGGCCTTCGGGTGCCGGAGGATGTGCAGATCATCGGCTTTGACGGCATCCGGCGGTTTGGAGGCGAGGAGCTGTACTGCTCGACCATTATACAGCCCGCCCAGAGGATGGCGGAAACCTGCGTGGATCTGCTGCTGGCAAAGGACCGGTCCAATATTCCGGCCCTGGTGTGTCTGCCTGTCAGCTACGCCCCCGGCGGGACGACGCGGGGATAGGGAGCAGTTATGGCAAGCGAATATCTGAAGAAGAAATACCGGGATGTCAAGCCGGACGCGCCTCTTGAACTGACAAAGACGGAGAAGTGGAAAAATTGGTGGCATTACTATAAATGGCATGCAGGGATTGTGCTGGTATTTCTGGCAATCATTGGAAGCATTATGTGGAATGCGCTCAGCCGGGCAGAACCGGATTATAAGATTGCATACGTGGGGAGCAGCCGTCTGCCGGAGGACACCGCCGCCGCGCTGGAGGCCGCTTTCGCCTCCCTGGGGGAGGACCTGAACGGAGACGGAAAAATCGCCGCCGCCCTGACACAGTATGTCTCCGACGGCGGGACTCCCGGCACGTCCGCTGCGGCGCAGGTCTCTTTGATGGGAGATATTCTGGAATGTGAGAGCTACTTCTTCCTGCTGGAGGACCCGGAACAGTTTCAGTGGGAGTATCATTCCCTTCGCCGCCTGGACGGCTCCCTGCCTGAGAAGGGGGAGGATTCTCTTGAAGAAACCTGCCTGGTCTGGGGGGACTGCCCGGTGTTAGCGGGATTTGATCTGGGCGAGTACGCTTACGAATGGATGGGCAGTACGGTGACCGGCAGCAGCCAAGAGCTTGTTTCTGCTTTGTATCTAGCCCGCCGGGGATTCTGGACGGAAAAAGCCTCTGCATATCCAGAAGGCTGTGACGCTCTGTGGAGCAAATTGACGGAAGGAGCGGTTTCATGAAACGGTATGTTTTTGCGCTGCTGCTGGCGGGATGTATCTGTCTGGCGGGGTGCGCTCAGTCCGTCCCCCGCCAGGCGGCGGACGGTGCGGCCTGGGATGAACACTGGGTGAGCGTTGGGAATGTGATCGGCATAGATACGCCCGAAGGGCTGACTCACCGGGAGAACAATGACGCGCTGACTGCCAACGGTATGTATTACGCCACTTGGTCTATTGGCGAGGCGGAGCCTTATACCAACGAGGACGGCGATGAGGCCTGGATCTATGACGCGCAGGTCTATGTCCTGCTGGCAGGCTATAACGAAGCTGAGAAGGCCAGCAGCAGCGCGGCGGAGTGGATGGATATGGCTTCCAGCCAGTATGCAATAGAAGGGACCTCTACAGAAACCTATAATGGGCAGGAATTTACGGTCATCACCTATACCTACGAGTCGGACACAAACCCCTACGCCAGGGGCGCGTCAGCCTTTGGCGTGTACCGGAACTATGCAATCAGTGTGGAGCTGTCCTGTCAGGAGAAATTTGATGGCAGCGCGCGTGAAATTCTGGCGGGCTTTCTGTCGAACTGTCACTACGCCGCATAAGGAGGGATGACGCATGGGACTGCTGTTTCCTGAAGATCCGCACTACAATGAGAACGAGCGGCAGACGGGCTTTTACCGTTACCGCCAGCTGCTTTCCAACCGGTTTGGCCAGTGGTGGAAGATCAACCTGCTGACTCTGGCGGGCTTTGCGCCGCTGGCAGTGGGAATATTTTATGCCGTCGCCGTATCCAGCATCCTGATACTTCTCCCCTGCTCCATCGCAGGCGGCGCGATTGCGGGGCCGTTTTTGGCGGGGATGTATGACGCTGTCCTGCGGGGCCTGCGGGACGATCCGACCCCCTGGTTGGACGGCTGGAAGCGTTCCTGGCGGCAGAACTGGCGGGGAAGTATGCTTTTGGGCGCGGTCATGGGACTGCTTGCGGGACTGTACGCCTTTATGGGGATGCTGTTCTGGTGGGCGGAGACAGGGCCGTCCATGGGGACTATAGGCGTATATCTGGCAGGGCTGCTGCTGATCCTGGCAGCGAATACCCTGCTCTGGCCGCAGATCGTGCTGTTCCGGCAGACTCCAGCCATCCGGCTGCGCAATGCGCTGCTGTTTCTGGTCAGGTACTTCTGGCGGGTCATGGGCACAGGCATTTTGCAGTTGGCGCACTGGGCGGTCTATGTGCTGTTTGCACCTTGGACGCTGCTCCTGCTGCCGGTAACCGGCATATGGTACATCGTGTTTCTTTCACAGTTTTTGGTTTATGAGCAGATGGATGAGGCCTTGCGGATAGAGGAACTCTATGATGAAAACAAGTACAACGCAAGTTAGATAGTGTCTACACAAGATCAGCAAACGTAATATAATAGGAATCAAGCAGAGGGATGGTGCTGTAATCTGCGCACAAATGACTGGATTTTGTGGGAAATATCTTCCGCGGTATAGGGCAGCTGTCCCGAGTGAACGGAAATTTTCAAAGCGTGATTCAAATATTCATCAGGGTTGTATTCCGGTGCGTAGGGAGGCAGGAAGAACACCTCCATCTTCTCCTTGTTCTTCTCCAGCCAGGCCGCAGCAAACTTGCCGTGATGCACCTTCAGATTATCCAAAATCAAGAACACTTTCTGCTCCGATGTGCGCATCAGCCGCTCCATGAAACGGATCAGCCGCTGTTGGTTCATGGCGTCCTGATAAACCATGAACCGGACGCTGCCCTGGCTGCTGATGGCAGAGATCATATTGACCCTCTGCCGTTTCGTCTCCACCGGCAGCACGGGAGGACGACCCTTAGGGGAGAAGCCGCGCTCTACTATTTCGCAGTTGCTTACCCCAGTCTCATCTGCCCAATAGATGATGGCGTTTTCCGCTTTCGCACGCTTCAAAACAGCGGGATATTCCTCGCTTTTCCACCTTTAGATGCCCTGAGGGTTCTGTCTCCGCGCACGCTTCACCGGGCGCTGGCAGCTCATACCCCAGCGCTTCATGTAATCCGACAGCGTCCGCTCGTTGATGGTTTTGTGAAATTCCTTCTGGATATATGCCCGCGTCCGTCCCAATGTCCACAGTCTGCCGGTGATTCCGAATTCTTCCGGCACTTTCTCCACAATCGTCTTCCGGATATTCTCTTGCTCTTCCGGGGTTAGAACCACACTTTCCTCAAGTCGATGTATTCCATACTCTCCATTTTACCACACCTGTTCCTGATTTCCTAGCTTTTTTCTCGAAAGTAATACCCACCGGCATATAGTGGAAGAACCACACGAACATGGCCCCTGCCTCGATCATCATATCGAAAAAGGCTTCGCTGCTGATGTCCTCATAATTGGCGCTGGTGTAACAGGTGGAAATGCCAAAGGGGAGCTTATGCTCTTTCAGCAGCCGCATGGAGTTCTGCACCTTCTCAAATACGCCCTGGCCGCGCCGCCCATCGTTGGCCTGTTCAAAGCCCTCCAAACTGATGGCCGGGACGAAGTTCTTGACCCGCAGCATCTCCCGACAAAATTCCTCGTCAATCAGCGTTCCGTTGGTGAACGAGAGAAACTCGCAGTCGGGGTGCATTTCACACAGGGTAATCAGGTCTTTCTTCCGCACCATAGGCTCCCCGCCGGTGTAGATATACATATATGTTCCCAGCTCTTTGCCCTGGCGCACGATGCTGTCGATGGTTTCCAGGCTCAGGTTCAGCTTATGGCCGTACTCCGCCGCCCAGCAGCCGGTACAGTGGAGATTGCAGGCGGAAGTGGGGTCAAGTAGGATTGCCCAGGGGATATTGCAGCCCTCCCGCTGACGGATTTCCTCTTGCAGCGCACCGCCTTTGAGAGAGGCGTTGATGATGAAATTCTGAAAGAACGCCTTTCGGACACCTTCATTCAGTTGGTAGGCTTTCAACAGGAGCTGATACCAATTCCCCTTTTCGTCAATGGCCTTGCGGAACGCGGCCCGCTGGCCTTCATACCAGCCGTCAGGCAGTACCTTGTCCATCAGTCCCATAGCTTTGGGAATGTTCTGCTCCGGGTCTTGCTCCAGATAGTTGAGCGTAGCGGTAACGGCGGCAGAAAAAGCGGTATTCTTGACCGCGCTAAGAATATTCATTTGCTTTATCTCCTAACAGCTTACTTACTGCCCCAAATCACACGATCCCACAGCCACCATGCGGCAGCGCCAATAACGGCAAGGATCGCCAGAGGGCATAATAATTTTTTCATAGCGGCCTCCCTACTCGTCCACAATGGAGGTTGCGGGCATTTTGCGGAACTCCGAGAGCATCATGGCAATCGTGATAACGACCAGGATTGCGTCCGTCAGAGCAATCGCCAGCCATACGCCCCGGATACCCATACCGCCTACCATTGGCAACAGTACGCACAGAGGAATAAACAGGATAATCTGCCGGAACAGCACCAGCCAAGTGGCTCTGTTGGCCTTGCCCAGCGACTGGAACAGCGTCACGGCGATCAGGAAACTGCCTTGCAGAATGTAGGTGCTGAACATGATGCGGAAGTTGGTTGCTCCCGATTCTGCGATTCCCGGAGTAGTCAGGAACATAGACAAAATCTTATCTGGGAACAGTTCAACAGGGATATAGAACACCAGAGACAGTACCGTGGCGGCGGTGATGAATACGCCTGTCAGTTTCTTTACCCGGTCATAGTCTTTCGCTCCATAATTCGTGCCAGCGGCGGGCTGGAATCCCTGGCTGATGCCCCACAGCGGTACAAAAGAGAAGTTCCAGAACCGCAGCGCCGCTCCTAAAAGAAGCTGGGATGTTTCACCGCCATAGACGGAGGCCACGCGGTAGATCACTGTTTGCTGCACCAGGGTCAGGACTTGCATGAGCAGGGCGGAAACACCCACGGCGAAGACTTGCGGCAGTAAAGTTCCGTCAATGCGGATGCGCCCAATCTTCACATTAGGGCTTTTCTTTTTGAAATACCACAGTGTCACAGCGGCCTGGATAAATTGGGAAAGAATTATGGCGTATGCCGCCGCCTCGATGCCCATGCCGTAGGGCTTGAGGATCGTAATAAAAATGGGGTCGAGGATAATGTTGAGGATTGCACCGCTGGCAATAATAGTCCTGGCCTTTTTCAACTGGCCCTCTCCGCGAATGACCATGTTGGCGCTCTGGAAGAAATTCACGAACAGGGAACCAGCAAATACGATTCGCAGATACTTTTCCGCATAGGTCAGAATGTTATCACTGGCCCCGGCCAGGGATAAGAGCTGCCGGGTGAATATCATACCGATTGCCATATAGACCACGGACATCAGCAGCACTACGGCAACCAGATTTCCCATGATCTTCTTCACGGTGTCCTGGTCTTTCTTCCCGATAGCGCGGGACAGCACCGAGGCGGAGCCGACGCCGATCATGGCGGCGGAACCGGCGTTGATAAGGGTAAAGGGATAGGACACAGAGACAGCTCCCATCTGCACATCCCCGACCATCTGGCCGACAAAGATGGAATCCATCATGTTGTAGAGTCCCACGACTACCATGCCCAGAACGGCGGGGATAGCCAGCTCTATCATCAGCGGAAACGGGCTTTTTGTCAGCAGTTTCGTTCTTGTGTCAAGCGTTTTTTGCATAATCGCACCTCCTTGAAATTAGCCACATCTAACCACTTGTAAGTATAGCGAAATCAAACGGCATTGTCCGCTCCAAAACGGAGCATTTGCAATCCGAACAGGAATGAGAAAGGGAGCGGAAAGATGAAGGCCTTTCCGCTCCCGGTTACTACTGCGCCATTTTTTCCAGCAGTTTCAACGCTTCTTCCAGTTTTGGATTTGCGGCGTCGGTTTGCAGAGCCTCCCGGACGCAGCTACGAATATGGGCTTGCAAAATCTGCTGATTGGCGCTTTTGAGCAGAGCCTGGGTTGCCATGATCTGATTGGATATATCCACACAGTAGCAATCAGCCTCGATCATTTGCAGGATACCGTCCAACTGGCCCCTCGCTATTTTCAGTTTATGGGCAACATCGCCCCGCTTGGCCTTCATGCTGTTTCCTGGATGCTGACCAGTGTGTACCCAGCATCCTCCACCGCCGCTTTCAGCGTATCATCGGACACGCTGCTGTCCAGGCACACCTTGGCGGTCTTGCTTTCCAGCTCAACAACAGCCTCCTGCACACCCTCCAGCCCGGTCAGAGCTTTATGGACGTGCTTGACACAGTTTCCGCATACCATACCTTCAATAAACAGTACCTTTTCCATATTTTGAAACACTCCTTTTTGATTATTTTTTCCTATATCCACTTCGGCTTGGTGGTTTTCAGGGTAAACCTCATGCTTTGCCTGGAACCACCGCAGCCGGAGTGCATTGGACACAACAAATACAGAACTGAAACTCATGGCGAACGCCCCCAGCATGGGATTGAGCTTCCAGCCGAAAGAGAGGAAGAATACACCGGCGGCGATAGGGATGCCGATGATGTTGTAGATAAAGGCCCAAAACAGGTTTTGCTTGATGTTGCGGATGACGGCCTTGCTCAACTGAATGGCCGTGGACACATCCAGCAGATCACTTTTCATCAGCACAATGTCGGCGGATTCGATCGCTACATCTGTTCCCGCTCCGATGGCGATACCCACATCGGCCCTGGCCAGCGCGGGAGCATCGTTGATGCCGTCCCCAACCATCGCCACCTTTTTGCCGCTGTCCTGCAAGCGGCGTATTTCCTTTTCCTTGTCCTGGGGGAACACTTCGGCCACTACCCGGTCTACGCCGACCTGCCGCTGGATGGCCTGAGCGGTCTTTGCATTGTCCCCGGTGAGCATGACCACCTCAATACCGAGGCCGGACAATTCCTGGATAGCCTGGGCGCTGGTAGGCTTGACTACATCGGCCACAGCGATCACGCCCATGAGCTTCCCGGCGCGGGCAAAGAACAGGGGTGTTTTGCCCTCTGCCGCCAGTGTTTCCCCGGAGCGCAGCAGTTCCCCGCCCGTGATATTGTGGGCGTCCATCATGCGGCGGTTGCCTGCCAGACACATTTCGCCGTCTACCCGGCCTACGATGCCTTGACCGGGAATCTGCTGGAAGTCCTCAACCGGGGACAGCGGCAGCTTTGCCTTTCCCGCTTCGGCGGTGATAGCGTCCGCCAGAGGATGCTCCGACAACTTTTCCAGGGAGGCGGCGGTTTGTAGCAGCCGCAAACGGTCTATCCCGGCTCCGCACAAAATGTCTGTTACCACCGGCTTGCCCTGGGTGATCGTGCCGGTCTTGTCCAGCACGACAGTATCAATGTTGTGGGCGGTTTCCAACGCCTCCGCCGATTTTATCAGGATGCCATTGGTGGCCCCTTTGCCCGTTCCTACCATGATAGCGGTAGGCGTTGCCAGCCCCAGGGCGCAGGGGCAGGAGATCACCAAGACGGAGATGCCAATGGACAGGGCAAACTCAACGCCATAGCCCAGCACCAGCCAGACCGCTGCCGCCACAAGTGCGATACCAATAACAGTCGGGACGAATACCCCAGCAACCTTATCAGCCAGCTTTGCGATGGGGGCCTTGGAGCTGGTAGCTTCGTCTACCAGCCGGACAATCTGCGCCAGAGTGGTGTCATCCCCCACCTTAGTGGCCTGCATTTTGAAATAGCCAGTCTTATTGATGGTCGCACCAATTACCGTATCGCCAACGTGCTTCTCCACGGGGATGCTCTCGCCGGTCAGGGCGGATTCATCCACGGAGGAAAAGCCCTCCAGCACCACGCCGTCCACAGGGACAGATTCACCGGCCTTGACAATCAGCGTTTCCCCCTGCTGTACCTGTTCCACGGGGATTTGCTGTTCTATGCCGTTCCGCTCCACAGTGGCCGTCTTGGGCGCAAGGTTCATCAGCTTGGTGATGGCATCCGAGGTCTTGCCCTTGGCGCGGGCCTCCAGAGTTTTGCCCAGCGTGATAAGGGTCAGGATCATCCCAGCGGATTCAAAGTACAAATCCATCATAAAGCTGTGTACCGTTTCCATATCGCCGTGACCGAAACCAATGCCGATCTTGAAAATGGCATAGATGCCGTAGACAATAGCCGCGCCGGAGCCGATGGCGATCAGCGAATCCATATTGGGCGAACCGTGGAACAGGGTCTTAAAGCCCATGCGGTAGTATTTCGCATTGA
>OFGE01003545.1_pt1 | contig 10073 bp, 6 predicted proteins | sample 1521681 | NCBI WGS metagenome assembly OFGE01 (sample SAMEA3504093, study PRJEB24116) | mouse gut metagenome | biome: mouse gut; feature: mouse-associated habitat; material: faeces | place: Denmark | collected 2011 | reverse complement strand
GGCGGAACAGTCCGCCACGCCCTCAAAGACAAGCTCCGGCGGGGTCTTATCAATAACAAATTCCTCCGAGCGGTAAATCTGCGCTTCATTTCCGGCCAGGTCCGTGCATTTAAGCTCCATGCCGTATCTGCCGTCCTCCGAAAAGGCAATTCCGGCCCGAAAGCTGTCTTCCTCCCACCGGCGCAGTTCTCCGGGATCCGGAGGGGCTATTTCTTCGCCTCTGTCCGCGGCGTCTATGGAAATCCTGAGCTCTTCCGGCCGGAGATTCCGCTCTTTTATCTCTATCACCGCGCTGCGGGTCTGAGGATAATAATATTCATTCAGTGGCTCGGCATTATCCCAATGTACCAAAAGTATGGGAGGTGTTTTATCAATGATAAAAGTATCGCACTCTTCATAGCTTCCCCTGTTTCCTGCGGCATCCCGGCAGGAAATTCCAAAGGAATATTCCCCGTCCCTGTCAAAAAGGAGCTCCGCAATCCAGGCACAGTCATCACTGTGAGCCAGGTCTTCGGGGTCAGAGGAACCGCCGCAGTCCTCCCCTGCCCGGTGTGTCCAGGATAAAGGAGCATTTTCCATTCCCGAAAGCTCAAGCAATACCTGGTCCGGAACAAAATTCCGCTCCCGGATGGTAATATGGGCCGTCTGATCCGCCCTGTAATATTTTTCGTTCCGCACATCCCGGTTCAGCCATTCCACCTCTATCTTCGGAGGACTTGTATCAATATGAATCTCCGGAATTTCCTTAAGCTCCGCAGTATGGCCCGCAAAATCGGTTAGGCCGCCAAAAATGCGGATTTCATTTTGGTTATTTTCCAAAGCCGGGATTGTCAGTATATACTCTACAGTCCGCCGAATCTCCTCTCCCTCCTCCTCAAAGCTATACTCTTCCCTCTGATTTCCGGCCTGAAGCCGGACGGAGCGAATCCCGGAAAAGGTGTCCTCCATCACAAATCTTATCCGCACATCCTCCCGATAAAAATGCTCCCTTCCTCCCGGCTCTCCTTCCGCAAAGGCATTTGCATAAGACGATTTTTCGTGCATTTCCGCACTCTCAGCAAGTATCCCTTTTGTCTCCGTCCAGCTTTCCATAAGGATTCCGGCCCGATCCCCGGCCCTGGCCCGGACGGTTCCCTTAAAGGAAGGGGGCAGAGAAATAACCGTATAGGCTTTTGAGCCGTCCTCCTCATAGATAAGTCCCTCTCCCGGCTGCGCCGTGCCGGTTATCCTTACGGGCTCCTGTTCTTCCCCGCCGCCCGTTCCTTCACAGATATAAGTGATTTCTCCAATGCCGCTGACAGAATCCTCCGCCCGGATCTTTACACTCAAATCCGGCTGGCAGAAACAGCCGAAGGTAACTTGATTGATGAGCTTTTCCAAAAAGGTCCTGTGTTGAGCCTCAATGAGAATTCCGTCTTTTCCGGAAACAGCAGGTTCCGTCCGATCCAGGCAAAAGCTGCCCAGGCTTATGTATCCCTCATTGCTTTCCTGCGGAATATTTCCGGCTTCATCCCATATCCGGGCGGATATCTGATAAATTGCCTCTGTTTTCAGGTGAATGATCAGAGAGAAAACGCCCGGTTCTTCTCTAAGCTCGTAATACTCTCCCCCGCCTTCCTGCCCCGGTCCTGCTTTTTCTCTTAAATAAGCCCAGGTTTTTCCGTGTATCTCAAGAGCCTCCGGGACATCCGTAAGCTTTCCCGATGCATTTCGGGCCTCCAGATAGATTCTTGTTGCTTCCATATCCAGGCTGTCTTCCCGGATGGTCAGCTCCAAAAGCAATTCCTCACCTGTCTGATAGTACGCTTCTGGCTCCAACTCCCTTCCCTGTTCATCCCTCCATATAAATGAAATCTCCGGCGGCCTGCTGTCTTCGGGTTCCTCCGCGTCATCCGGTTCCACCGATTCGGCGGAAGCATCCGTTGTCTCCGCTGTTTCCGCTTCCTCCTCCCGTATCGGCGCCGCCTCCGCCCAAAGCTCCGTACCTGAAATGCCCGCTCCGCCTTTAACGGCCAGTACACAGGCCAAAATCAGAATCCACTTCCATTTCCGCACAATCTCCGGAATATGAAATCCCAAAAACATCGCAATCGTTATTGCCAATAGTATCACTGCTGTTATTATGAAAAACATCCATGCCTTATGATAAGCTTCCAGCATCCGTTCCGCATTCTCCATACTTCTCTCCTTTCTCTTTTTCCCCGTTCCGCCCATAAACCATATCCAGCTGTCTCCCTGCCTCCTCAAGGAGATACATAAGCCTGCTCCGCATTTCCTCCAGCCCCGGTTCTTCCCAGTTCACATCTGCAAAATCCTCCTTCAAATGCTGCCGAATCCCGCGGAGCTCCTCCTCCATCTCTCCCCTTGAAATACCCGCCTGCCGAAATTCCAGGGCACGTCCGTGAACCTGGGCCGCCAATTCCTGGTATGTGCGAAGAGCTGTTACCGCATTGTCCAGCCGAACCAGATTACCGGCAGCTAAAGCCGTCAGATCCCTCCAATAATCCCCATAGGATACCCTCGCATCTCCGGCTCTGTTCACCTGTCCAATCTGGCTGTAGTACGCCCCAATTGTACCAAGGCGTAAGGCCCGTTCCCGGCAGGATAACGGCAGGGTATCACCCTCGGCGGCTATATTCAGCCATTTTACCCCATAGCTCTTGCTCCCCTCTCCCTCATAGTCGTAATAGTAAGCAAGACCGAGCTCATAAGCCACGCGCTCATAGCCCTTCCTGTTTTTCCCAAGATGCATTTCATAGGTTTTTCCATCCGCCGCTTTCTGATTAAAAATCTTTCGAAGCAGCTCATCCTCTTCTCTGGTAAAACAAACCGTTCCGTCCTCTTCCACAGTCAAAAATACCTGCCCTAAGAGCTCCAGATACCCTTCCTCCCGGCCGGGATTCAAACGAATCGCCCTTTCGCAGGCTTCCGCCTTTTCCGCCTTGGTAACTGACGAGGCTATCTGTTCCAACCTTGCCCGATATGTATCCTTTTCCAGACGCACTTCCATATGCCATGCATAAAATGCTCCCAAAAAGCATAGCAGGGATGCCAGTGCCGCAGCCAAAAAGAGAGAGAGCCTTCTTTTCTGCTTTTTCCTCCAGCGAAGATCCATTTCCCTGTAATGCTCCAGCGCATAAATTAATTCCCGGCAGCTCTGGAACCGCTGCCCCGGATCTCTTTGGGTGCATTTCCGTAAAATTTCCTCCAGGCCGGCGGACAGACCGGGCTTTTGCAATTGAACCGGCTTCCTGTCACAAAATGTCTTTTCCGGCCCCTGACCTGTCACTATTTCATACAGAACCATCCCCAGACAGTAGATATCTGTCCGCGCATCAGTCTGACCGCAGCCTTCCCACTGTTCCGGGGCCGCATACCCGGGAGTTCCCAGGCAGATGGTATCATCTTCCGCATAGACGTCCCGCAGCTCCCTTGCCGTACCGAAATCTATCAGCTTCAGGCTTCCGTCCGGCTGAACCATGATATTGGAGGGCTTCATATCACGGTAAATAACGGGCGGCTCCTGCTCATGGAGATAGGACAATACCCCGCAGAGCTGCTTTCCCCATAAAAGCGTCCGCTCCTGGGACTGCGCGCCCTCCCGGGCCAAAACCTCCTTCAGAGATTTTCCTTCTATGTAATCCATCACAATCAGAAATCCTTCTCCTTCATCTATCACATCCACAATGACCGGCAGTCCGGGATGACGCAGGTGCTTCAAAAGCTCTGTCTCCGCAATCATACGCTCACGGACTGCCTCCATGCCAAGTTCCGAGCCGCTTCGGATTTCTTTTACGGCCCAGGTCTTATTGGCCTTTTCATTGATGGCAAGATAGACCACGCTCATGCCGCCCTGTCCGATCTGATGGAGAATTTTGTACTTTCCGCCAATAACGGATCCTGTTCTCAGCAGTATGCCACCTCCTCGTTTTCTTTACCGGATTTTCATTTTATCCGGCAGTCAGTATGTTAAAAATGTAAGTACATAGCCAAACAGGAAGAAAGGGGCCAAAGAAATCCCCTGCTTTCGGCTTATTCTTCCGGTGCAGACAAATACCATACCGGCAGCTGCCGCCGGAAGCAGTCCGTAAAACAGGCAGGCAAGGGCTCTGTCCGTTCCCAGGTAAAGGGATGCCGCTCCCAAAAGCTTTACATCTCCAAAGCCCAGGCCATGATGACTGCATATGGCAAAGAGAGTCAGTCCGGACAAAAGGACCGCCGTCCCTGCCAGCTGCATTTCCGTTATAATGAACTCCTCCTTTCCCAGCAGTTTTCCTCCCACCATATAAAGCAAAAGCCGCACGCCCAAGGCCATTCCCGTAAGCCGGTTTGGGATGCGCTTTTCTCTGATATCCGTCCGGGCCGCTGTAAACAGCAGAAGGAATACCAGACTGTGTTTTATGGCCTCCGGGCCGTTCATCTTTTTCCTCCTTTTTTAATTAGTCTTGTTCTTTGGAATATCTTGCACGGATTTGTGCCGATTTGCAGACAGCTGTCCTGTATAAAAAAGAAAAGCTGTTACGGCTTACTATAACAGCTTTTCCTTTTTTTGTCAATTATTTTTGTTCGACAAAGTGAAAGTCGAAAAATTTTACACGAAAGAATCATTTGGCTTGAATCAAAGAAAATCTACTTAAGTCTCTTATCTGACTTCACGGAAATGCGTGTTCCTGCACTCTGGAATATCTGCACCAGAATAATAAGCAGAATCACCGCAATCAGCATCACCAGATATTTATAGCGGTAATATCCGTAATTAATGGCAATTTTTCCAAGTCCTCCGCCTCCGATGATACCGCTCATGGCCGAGTAGCCGAGAATCGTAGTGATCGCCACCGTAAAATTGGACATCAGAGAGGGAATACTCTCCGGAATCAGTACCTTTACAATGGTCTGAAAGGGTGAAGCCCCCATACTCTGGGCCATCTCGATGATGTTCGGGTTCACCTCCCGAAGACTTGTCTCCACCAGGCGGGCCACAAAGGGAAAGGCCGCAATCACAAGAGGCACGATAGAGGCCGTAGTTCCCACCGCCGTACCGACAATCAGCCTTGTGAGTGGGACTACCATAATCATCAGAATCAAAAACGGCACGGACCGCAGAAGATTGATAAAGATATTCAGCACATGCATCACACCCTTGGGAAGCGGCCGCACGCCGTCCTTTTCTCCCACTACCAGAAGCACGCCCAGAGGCAGGCCCAGGATAATGGCAAAGGCAGTAGCCAGTAGAGTCACATAGATGGTCTCCCACACCGCAAGGGGAATTTCATTTTGCAGGATCCAGAGTGTTTCTTCAATTACCTCCGGGGAAAACAGCTTATCAAACATGATCCGTCACCTCCTCCACCAGCACATCCTCAATATTGCTTAAGTATTCCATGGCTCTTTGCACCATTTCGTCTCCTCCGGTAATGCCGAGAAGCATATTTCCATAGGCCTTGTCCCCAATACTCCGGGTAGAAGCTCCCAGGATGCTTGCCACAACCTGTTCCTCCATAGCCATCTGTGCTATCAGCGGTGTCTTTGCCGCAAGAGCCCCGCTGAATACCACGCGGATGCGCCGCTCTCCCGGTGTCTCGGTCATAATCTCGTCCGCTCCGTCAGGGAATACCAGACGCTTGGCCGCCGCTGATTTGGGACTGGAAAATACGGTGCTGACCATCCCCTCCTCCACCACTTTCCCATCGTCCAGAATCGCAACGTGGCTGCAAATCTCCTCCACCACACTCATTTGGTGGGTAATGATAATCACGGTAATGCCTAGCCTCGCATTGATATCCCGTATCAGCTCCAGAATGGAATGGGTGGTCTTAGGGTCCAGTGCACTTGTGGCTTCATCACAGAGCAGCACCTTCGGCTCTGTCGCCAAGGCACGGGCAATGGCAATCCGCTGTTGCTGTCCGCCGGATAGCTGGGCCGGGTAAGCATTGGCCTTGTCCGGTAAACCTACGATCTCCAGGAGCTCAAGGGCCCGCTTTTTTGCCTCCGCCTTGTCCATGCCTGCCAGTTCCAGGGGAAAACAGATATTTTTCAGACAGGTTCTCTGCATCAGCAGATTAAAGCCCTGGAATATCATGGTTACCTCCCGGCGCACCTTCCGAAGCTCTGCATTCGAGAGGCTTCCCATATCGCATCCGTCAATCAGCACGGTGCCGGGGCTTATCAGGTTAATCATGTTGGCCAGGGCGGCGCCCAGATATTTGATGCAGCCAAACAGGATGTGCTCCACCGTCCGCTCGCCCCGCCGCTGGGCCTCCAGAACGTGCTCAATGGTGAGCGCCTCCGGGCTGTGGCACAGCTCGGTCAAAATGGAGGGGGTCCGGCTGTAGTAGAGGCTGGCCCGGCACTGGTCCAGCACCGCCTTTTCGCTGGCCAGCGACTCCAGGCAGCCGAAGTTTCCGCAGGTGGTGCACAGAGGGCCCTCGGGCGCCACCACGGTGTGACCGATCTCCCCGGCGGCGGCGTAGCTGCCGTAAAGTACATTTCCGTCAATCATAAGGTGGCAGGCGACGCCGTAGGAGACATAAAAATAGGCCACCGGGTCCCCCAGCAGGGTGCGGTCGAACAGGTCCGCCTCGATGATTCGGGCCCGGACATTGTTGTCTGCCCGGACCTGGATGCCGATGCGCTCTGACAGGTCCCGGGGCAGAAAGTGGCCGCCCCAGCCGCTGCGGAAGGTGCTGTTGATCTTGCCCGTGGTGCCGTCAATCAGGCCGGGCATCACAACCCCCACCCCCAGCACCTTCTCCCGCGGCAGCCCTGCGGCCTCGATAAAGCGGGGGATGCCCTCCGCCAGCATGTCGAGGGTGGACTCGTAGCTGCCCATGCCGGCGTAGGGGCTGACGTGGGTGGACGCCGGCCGGCCGGTCAGGTCGGTAAGCGTGTAGCAGATCTGATAGGGACCCAGGTCCACCCCGCAGAAATAGTAGGCCTCGGGCACAAATTCCAGCATGACGGGCCGGCGGCCCGGGGCGCGCTCGGCATCCTGCCCCTCCCTGGGGGCGGGCAGCTCCCGCAGCAGGCCCTGGGCGATCATGGGGTTTACGCTGGTGGTGATGGTTGGAGAGGTGAGGGACAGCCGCTGGGCGATCTCGATGCGGGAGATCGGACTGGAGCGGTAGATCACCTTTTTTATCAGACTGAGGTTTTTTTGCTTAATCAGCGGCAGATTTCCGCCCTTTTCCACCATAAGGCTCAGGCTCCTTTCCCCGTCTGCGACGGGCAGTTTGTTTTCCAGTACCATAGTATATGGGGTTATCCTATAAAAATCAAGCCCGATATCGGGAAAATCCTCCTGTAAGGGGCTCGAAAAGTTCAAATTGGCGGGGAAACGGCCCTGTAATCTTTATTTGTTTTAATAATTGGCCTGATTTCAATACAGATTATACAAATATTGTGACCAAATATTGTGGATATAGTAGAAAAAATTTATAGTAATTGACAACAATGCCCGGGCATGATATTTTTTAAATTAAAGAAATATCCAGCAGACTCCCATCCCCTAAATTACAAAGCAAAGAAAGGAAGTAAACCATGAAAATGAAACGGTATCTTGCTCTGCTCACCTGCGCGGTCCTCACGGCCGGCCTCCTGGTCGGCTGCGGCGGCGGCCAGAAGCCCCCTGCGTCCTCCGGCGCCACCTCCAGCACGCCGGGCGGCAGCAGCAGCTCCACTGGCGGTTCGTCCGTCTCCGAGCCCGCCGCGCCCGACCCCATCACCCTGAACCTGGCTTACATGCCCAACTACGGCGCACTGTGGGCCGTTATGTCCGCCGAGAAAAACGGCTATTTTGCGGAGGAGGGCATCACCGTGAACATGGTGCCCTTTGACGCCGGCCCCGCCGAAATCGCGGCCATGGAGGGCGGCTCCATCGACGTGGCCTACATCGGCCATGGCGCCCATAAGCTGTGTTCCTCCGGCCAGGCCAGCATCCTGCTGATCCAGCACCTGGGCAATGCCGACTGCGTCATCGGCCTGAAGTCCCACGGCGTGGAGAGCATCGCCGACCTGAAGGGCAAGACGGTGGCCTACGCTCCCGCCTCCTCCTCTGAGATCATCCTGAAGCTGGCCCTGGAGGCCAACGGCATGACCATGGACGACATCAAGGGCTATGCCATGGAGGCCAGCAACATGGTGGCCGCCGCCTCCTCCGGCAGCGTGGACGCCATTGCCACCTGGTCCCCCGCCTCCCTCCAGATTCTGGACATCCTGGCCGACGACGGCGTGAAGCTGTGCGGAAACGTGGACTATGCCGAGAACTCCGTCTCCCCCGGCTCCTGGGTGGTCAACCCCAAGTATGCCGAGAGCCACCAGGAGGAGCTGGTCCGCTTCCTGCGGGCCATGTACAAGGGCATGGACTACGGCTCCAAGAGCGACAACTACGACCAGGTGGCCCAGTGGTGTGCCGACCTGATCGGCGCGGATAAGGACTCCCTGTATCAGCAGAGAGGGGACGGCTACTGGTATAATTCCTCCGAGGTTGCCGATATGGTGGCCAGCGGCGAGATGATGCAGATTTACACCGTGCAGCAGAATATGTTCGTCAGCTCCGGCGACGTGGACCCCGCCACCATGCTGAAGGTGGAGGACTTCGTCCTGGCCGACCTGATGAAAGAGGCGCTTCCTTAAGGCAATTCACCTTCCAATAGGCCTTTTCAGTGGTTCCCGCCCCCTGCGGAGGGGGCGGGAATACACAATTATAAGTCAGGAACGCGCGTTCCCGAGGATGTCCCGCATCTCAAATTTTTTTAGAAAGGCGGCCGGTCTCCTGCCTGGATGTCCCGGGCGGCGGATCAGCCGGCAAGGTGGTTTCTGTGACGAAGAAAAAAGATAATGATATCATATCCAGAATACCCAAATGGGCGTGGTTGCTGCTCTCTCTGCTGGCGGCAATGCTCCTGTGGGTGGTGCTGTCCCAGAATCCGGTTACCGCCCGCAGCTTCTCCCCGCCCTGGGTGACCTTCGCCGCCATCCAGACCATGATCAGCCGCGGCGTGCTGTTTCAGGATATCGCCAGCAGCCTGATTTCGGCCGGCATCGGCTTTGCGCTGGGTTTTTTCATCGGCGTTCCGGTGGCCTTCCTGATGGCCTGGTACCGACCGGTGCGGTATATCCTGGAGCCCTGGATTCAGTTTATCCGCAACATCCCCCCGCTGGCCTACGTGCCTCTGGTGGTCATCTCGGCGGGTATCGGCCGGCGGCCCCAGATCATCGTGATCTGCCTGGCGACCTTCCTCACCATCTGCGTAACCGTGTTCCAGGGCGTAATCAATGTGGATGAGACCCTGATTAAGGCGGCCCGGGTGCTGGGGGCCAACGACACGGTGCTGTTTGTCAAGGTTATCTTCCCCGCCACCACCCCCTTTATCATCACCGCCATCCGCCTGGGTATCTCGGCCGCCCTCACCACCCTGATTGCCGCCGAGTCCACCGGCGCCATCGCGGGCCTGGGCATGCGGATCAAAACGCTGTCCACCACCTTTGACACCCCGCCCATGCTGCTGTACATCATCATTGTAGGCGTGATCGGCATGATCGCGGAGAAGGTGTTAAAGTTCTTTGAAAGGAGGCTGACCTCATGGCAGGAGAAGCGAGAGATATAAAGGTGCAGATCAGGGGCGTGGAAAAAATCTACGAGGGGCGCAACGGAAAGACGGTGGCCCTCAACGGCGTGGACCTGGACATCTGCGAAAACGAGTTCATCTGCGTGGTGGGGCCGTCGGGCTGCGGCAAATCCACCCTGCTGAACATTATCGCGGGGCTGCTGGAGCCCTCCTCCGGCAAGGTGCTGGTGGACGGCGTGGAGGTGAAGGGCACCGGCGTGGACCGGGGCGTGGTCTTTCAGCAGTATGCCCTGTTCCCCTGGCTGACGGTGAAGAAAAATGTGGAGTTCGGCCTGAAGCTGAAAAAAGACGTCACTCTCCAGCAGCGGGAGGAGATCGCCATGAAGTATATCAAAATGGTGGGGCTGGAGAAATTTGTGGATTCCTACCCCAAGGAGCTCTCCGGCGGCATGAAGCAGCGAGTGGCCATCGCCCGGGCCTATGCCAACAACCCGGAGGTGCTTCTCA
>OFGE01003544.1_pt1 | contig 10075 bp, 9 predicted proteins | sample 1521681 | NCBI WGS metagenome assembly OFGE01 (sample SAMEA3504093, study PRJEB24116) | mouse gut metagenome | biome: mouse gut; feature: mouse-associated habitat; material: faeces | place: Denmark | collected 2011 | reverse complement strand
GCTCCCGGGGCAGATCGTCCAGGGCCACCTCCAGGGTTTCCGCCTCGTTGTAACACGGTATCTGTATAATCAGTTTCATGTCTTTCCCTGTTCCTTTCCTTTTTGATCAGTTCCATCCCCTGCTTCCAGATCCACAAAAGTAAGGTTCTCCCCTTCCCGGGAACCACTCTGTACGCCGGCTTCTTCCCCTTTCCGGGCCGTTGCCGGACCGCCGTCTCTTTTCTCTTTTATGATCTGCACAGCTGCGTACACAAGGATAACCACAGCCACCACCGCAAGAATAACCAGGTTGGAAATACCGCCTTTCTGCTCCTTCTTTCCTTCCTCTTTTTCAGAAGTGCTGTCTGCTTTTTTGCTGTCAGACTCACTTTCAGGAACATCCTGCCCAGGTGTATTGAGATCCGCCTGCTCTCTCTGACTGCCATCTTCAGCTGTTTCTCCTGCCACCTGCTTTTCCTCTGCGGATGTCTCCTCAGAAGAAATTTTTTCCGGATTATTCCCCTGTATCTCCGTGGGATCCTGGGTATCTTCCTCCCATTCTTCCTGGCTGTATATCTCCAGAAAATCCTGCCGCACATATGCGGTCTCTCCACCGTATACTACACGATACCAGCCTTCTTCTGTCAGCTCTACAGCAAAGATAAAGTCTCCCTCCTCCAGCTGTCCCAGCACCTCTTCTGAGGTATCCGGCCCCCGGCGTACATTTACCTTTTTTACCACGGACATCATGGTAGGACTGGTGATTCCGGCACTGGATTCCATGCCTGTCTCCTCCCACCCATCCACAGTTTCATCATTCCCGCTCTGTACCTCCAATGCAAGAACCGGCTCCTCTGTCTTCTCCATAAAATCCAGAGAGCAAAATGCCTGTACTGCCAAAACCGGGGAAAATGCCACAGTCCCTGCCGTCAAAAGTAAAAAAACAGCCAACGCCAGTCTTATCGAAAAACTTTTTCTCTTCCTGGATTTTTCACCGTTTTCCCCAATAAATCCTCCTGTCATTTTTCCCTCCATCCGGCAAATATTTTATTTCTTTTGTTTTGCTTTCTCTCCCCGGTTTCTGCTGAATCAAAGCACCGCTTTTCATCCTCTGATCCTGCAACATCCAGACGCCGTTTTATCCCATTTCCAGACACACCCATGGCGCTCCTTCCACAGCCTTCCTGTCCCGACGGCTGATCTGCCAAAATACCAACTTTCCGCGCTGTCTCTCCTTCCGCAGGCCTTTCTCTTTCGGAAGATATTTTCCCGCATACACCCAAAGTTCCGCCCAAAACAAGTATGTAAAGCGGCGCAGCGGCCGTGCTCTGGCTGAAAAAAACAGCCTGCGCCAGATAAAGTATCAGAACCAGAAACTGCCACGGTGAAACTTTTCCCCGCCGAAACTGCTTTCCGGCCAGCCCCACTGCTATCAGCGCCGTCCACAGGGCCCAGATGCCTCCTGCCAGGCCCCCCGCCTCCAAAATATCGTAAAAACTGCCCCTGTGACCGGTGCAGTACTCCCTCAGCGCGCCCCCAAACCGGCGCAGCAGGTTTATGCCCGTGCCGCCTTCCATGCCATCCAAATGTTCTCCCAAGGTCAGGAGCAGGAACAGGAACACGCCTGTCCCTGCAAGGGCCCATGACAGCCCTTTTTTTAAACCATGCAGAGGTATCTCTCCGCCCTCTGGCAGCTTGTCCCACCAGGAAAAAAAGAGCACACCCGCCAAAGCCAGTGCCAGCTGCAGAAAGATTCCGTCCTCCAGGCTGTACATGGCTCCCGCCTCAAAAGGCAGGATGCCGGCGAGCAGCGGCATGTTCGACAACAGGAAGAAACAGGCGGAGGCCATCTGCATGGTCCTACGCACAAATTCCTTCTCCGGTCTGTGGAGCAGAATGGAGACAGGGAACTCCAGGAATCCCAGAAGAATTCCCAAAATATCCCCCTCCAGGAACAGAAGAAAGTAAACCGCCAGCGCCACAGCCAGGCCTGTCCAGCGCCTCCGATCTTCCTCTACGCAGTACTCTTCCACGGCCCCTGAGGCCGCCAACAGCAGAAAAGGTGCAGGAATCCCCTCCCTCAACAGAGGACGCAGGTTAAAGACATAACCCGGGCTCCCCAGGTAATGCCACAGAAGCCCTGCACAGGCAGGAACGGCGCAGACTGTCAAAAGCATCCTGTCCTTTTCCCCGGCCGGACCGCCTGACAGTGCGGCGCCTCTCTGAGACACACTGCTTCCCGGCGAGGCAGAGAAAAAGAGCAGCGCCAGGGACATTCCGAAAAAACTGCCCCAGCCGCTTCCAGGCCCCAAAACAGCTCCTGCCATAATGCCGGATATATTCCACAGAAAGAATCCTCCCGCCAGACAATCCAGCGCCGTCCATTTCCTTTCCCGCCACGCTCTTCTTCCTGCCGGCATTAAAAATTCCAGGGCTCCGGCTCCCCAGCACATCCAGTCCCTGGCAGGCACACCTGCGATCTGCCATCCCGGCATCACTGCTGCCAGGGCAAAAAACACACCGGCGCGAAACCATTTTTCTGCTTTTTTCTGTTTCAACCCGCACCCCCTGCCGCTCCGGCTTTTTGTGTTTTCATGACCAGCGCCAGATACCCTTTGGGCTTCTCCCTGCACTTTCAGGCAGATAAATTTCCCGGACAAACTCCTGTATACAGCGTTACCTCAAGGCCCTCTGCGGCGATACAGAATATACCGGGGCGACTCCCCTTCCGCTTCGCAGTCCTCGGGCAGGGTTTCTTCCATGCCATTCCCCTTCTCCACCAGAAAAATCTCTCCCACACCCTCCGGCACTGCTCCATCCAAGTCAGGATGCAGGGACACATCCCAGAGCATAAACTGGGCCAGACACATCTGTCTGCTGGCGCCGCCGCACAGGTAGAGTGCCTCCTGCTGTTCCCCTCTCAGGGCCTCCTCTCTGGCCATGGAAAGCAGCGCCGTATCCTCCTGCTGTCCCCTGTTTGCAGCCTGTACATAGGTTTCTGCCCCGTAAATTCCCAGAAGAAGCTGCAGCAGACAGGGCACAAGCAGCAGGCACTTTCGCCGCTTCCCCTTTCCCCTCCTGGCGAAATCTGCAGCCCCCAGCACCAGGATTCCTCCCAGAATTCCTCCCATGTATGCATACAGCATGGTCCGCCGGTCATACTTCTGCGCCAGATCCAGGGCATACAGGATTCCCGTCACAGACTGGCGCTCTGTGAACCGGATCTCTCCTGTTCCCAGAACCAGAAACACCGTAAAGAAACATCCTCCCAGGATCCCCAGAAGCTGCAGAAACCGCCTCTTTACTCCGGATTTTCCCGCCAGTTCCAGAATACCCAGGGCCAGAATGGGCGGCAGTGTGTTCTCGTGATATCTGCCGTAGAGCAGCCCATCCAGCCGATCCGTCCTCAGACAGTAAATGCAGCAGATCAGAAGTGCTCCCAGGTGAGTCAGCAGAACCCACAGGCACAGCAGCCCCTGGACTGTACAGATGCCTCTGCCCTCTGCTCCACCTCCATTGCGCCCCTGCCCTGTCCTTCCTGTCCGGATTCCGACAGCCAGCTTGTGCACCTCCCTCAGCAGAAAAGTCATACCCCAGAAATACATTCCAAAGCTGGCACACCCCAGATAAAATATCTTACCGGCCAGGCCCGCCGCAAAGTTCCATATGCCTTCCGGCGTAAAGAGAAATGCGATCTTACCCCACTGCCCGCTGTAGCTGTTGGTTCCTGTCTTTCCTGTATAGATCTCCGATCCCATTTCGGCCACCAGAGCTGCCTTAATCCCTGCTGCCGCCAGAAAAAACAGAATAAGGACAAACAGAAAACACCACAACCTGCCTCCCGCTCCCGCCTCTTTTTTCTGCAGAAACGCCCCCGCTGCCATGCACAAAATAATGCCCAGGACAATTCCTACAGTCCGCATATGCACCATGTACATACAGCCTGCAGCCACAGCCGGAAGCAGCCATCCCAGGCCTCCCGGATGCCGCAGCTGTCTGGCCGTTCCCCATGCCGCCAGCACATACAGGAATGTCAGCAGCGCTTCCGTCAGGGTAGTCCCGGCATAGACAGTCCAGGATACATACAGCATCCCTCCTCCCCCTGCACAGGCCAAAAGTCCGTCTCCTGCCCCGGGAAAAATCTCCTTCAGCATCCTGTACAACAGCAGAACTGCCCCTGCCAGAAGCAGGAAATTCACCCCTGCCATACACCTGTACAGGGTGGAAGGATCCGCCCCTGTCTTTATAAAAGGCAGCATCAGCAGTCCATACCCGAAAGAGTACCAAGAATACTGTGATACCACTTCCCGCCAGTCCATGCCCGCCATAGCTGCCGCCTGAGCCCAGTAGCCCGTCTCGTCCGGAAATACCACTGGAGCACACAGTCCCGGGATGAAAACTGCGGCCATAAAAAACCATATCCCGCAAAATCCCGCCAAAACCAGCCCTGCCACTCTGGCATTCTTTTTCCGGCTCACGATCCCTGCCTCCCTGGCAGGACAGCGGGCGGAAATCCGCCCGCGCTTCCCCCAGACTTTTGTGCCTTATTTTCTGAATACATCAAAACTTCCCGCAGGTGCCTTGACAATGGCAAACACGCCGAAACCATCTGTCTCCACCGAGAGCATGGACGGATCCTGGGACTGGTTCACCAAAATGCTCACTTTGCCGCCCTCCTGCACCCGGATCACAGCATACTCATAGCCTGCCTGACGGAAGGACGCCGGGATACCCAGAGTGATAACAATGGGTTTATTTATGTCCACCATCTTTTTCCCGTTCAGAAATCCGCCTATGTCCAGAATGGGTCCCTGCACTGCCTCCACCTGATTTGCTGCCAGGATTCCCAGGCCGTCCCGGATGCTGGCTGCCGCCAGGGCACCGTGCTGTGTGTCCACACTGTACATGCTGACGTCATCCCCAGGGCCTGCCCCAAAGGCTGCCTTTACCGCCGAAAAAGGCGTAGTGACAGCCACGCCCTCCACACACAGCGCAGTGTATTCGCCGGGCACGGTGGAGATCACTTCTTTTCCGTCCGCCATTGTCACCACACTGTTGTTTACCGGTCGGGACTCTTCCGGAGCCTCCGTGGGCACTGCCGTAGGAGCCGGAGTAGAAACCGGAGTCGGGGTCGGAGTGGGAACCGTGTCAGGGGTTCCTCCGGGAGTTACAATGGGCGCAGGCGGCACAGTCACCTGTTCCCCACTTTCACCGCTTCCCCCGGATCTGCCCAGGGGGATGCCGCCATTTGCGTTCACCGCCAGTACCGGAGACGCCGCCACCATGGCCGCAACGGCAAACACACCGATCTTTTTCAGTACTTCCTTGCTTACCATCTCTCTTTTACCTCCTTGTTTTATTTTATATATTCGGGGAGAGCATTCCCGGATATATCAGTCAATCTCACTTTCCACATGCCGCCTGCCAGTCTGATTTTTTGTCTGACGCTGCATTCCATATCTTTATAAAATCTCTTATAACAGCCCTCTGCAAAATCCTCCCAACACTTTCAACAGCCGAATAAAACCCTTCAGGACGGGTATACTTGCCCATGTGTATCAGCTCCGCGTTTCGTGAAATATGCCCTTTTACGAAAACACTTCCCCAAAACGCAGAAAATGGCCTGCCTGGAGCTGCTGACCACTATTTCTGACGGCTTATTTTCTATTTTCCTCATGGCGTGTTTGGAAATTGTTTTCTGACAGATATGCGCCACAGCCTGTGTAAAATTGAGGGCTGTGCCTTGCGTATGCCCAAAATACCCCAGATGTGAGAATGAAGTTTACCAGCATATTTTTCTCCTGGCAGCATAAAAACATGGCAAAAAATGCCCCTGTCCACCCAGATTGTCTCCCAGGCCTCCTGCGGCAGTTTTCCCATGCTTTTTATACAGTGTCAGCGGGCTATTCCCGCGATTTTTCTAAACCACTCCTCCAGACAGCACTCTCCGCTCAGGCTCCTGCCGCCTGGAATGCCCCTTCCATCAGCTCCCGCTTATGTTCCATGGTGGAATGCACATACAGTCCCAGCGTCACCTGAACACTGGAGTGTCCCAGAACCTCGCTGAGACTCTTCATATCAAATCCACGCCGAATACACCGGCTGGCAAAATAATGCCGCAAGGTATGGAACTTAAAATGCCCTATGCCACAGGCTTTCAGCAGCGCTGCAAAACGGTACTGCACCGTTCTGGCCTCCGCCCACTCCTTCTTCTTTCCCTCCACCAAATATACGTCAGGCCTGCGCCGGTTCAGCTTCAGCAGACGCAGCAGAAACCCAGGAACCGGAATACTCCTGGCAGAGGTGGGGGTCTTGGGAGCCTGGATCTTCACTTTGGTGCCGGACTGGTCTGTCCCACAATTTCTGACGCGCTGCATATTTCTGCTCACCCGCAGCACCCCCGCCTCCAGATCAATGTCGCTCCATCTCAGGGCGCACAATTCCCCGATACGAATCCCCGTACAGCAGGCCAGAAGTACCCCCAGACAAGTTCCATCCTCCGCATGTGCCGCCAGATACTCCATAAGCTTTTCCATAACCTGATCTGTGGGTACCTCCACCTGGGGCCTTCTGCCCGTCTTCCCCGCCTCCAGCTCCGGCAGGCTGCACCCATGCTCCCGGGACATGTGCCGGAAAGCCTGACGCAGCACCGTCCCAATGCTTCTGGCATAGGCGGCTGAAATCCCTGAACCGTCACGTTTTTTCCGGATCCCTTCCAGAAAATTTCTACAGCAGACACCTGTAAACGTCCTTCCCTCCTGGTTTCCGATCCTCCGAATATGCCGTTCCACAATCTGAAAATAGCAGGCATAAGTGGACTCTTTCCAGGTTCCCTTTCTCTCCTCAAGCCACTTGTCCACAATTTCACCTATGGTGAGAGAACCCGTCTGCTCACTGGAAGAAGGCTGCTTTGGGGTCAGAAACTGATCTTCGACGCACTTCTTCCCACCCTCCTCTTTCTCCCGGGCCAGTTCCCGGGTCAGGGTCAGCACCTTCTCCCGGACCTCCTTATAACTGTGCCCGTAGACAGAGCGATATCCCGTCCCTGGCATCCCACACCGCACCCGTCCCTCCCATCTTCCGTCTTTCCTCTTATAGATATTTAATCCCTTTTTTGCCATGGTTCTCTCCCTTTCTCTGACCAGATTTTTGACGGCTCACAATTTTTTCCGCTGCAGCATTAAGCAGATTTTACAATATCTGACAGCACACCAACTAAAAAAATATCTATTTTGCAGTTGAAATGCGGCGTTTAAAGTGGTATGATAGCTTTAAATGCAATATGTCCTCCCAAAATACCGTTTTAGAATCCATTTAAAATTTCGTAAAAGGGCATATTTCACGAATTTCTCACAGGTATCTCTTACAAATCTTTCGACAGCTGCGTAAAATATATCTCGCAACCTGTTTTGTTCTTATCGAAAATGATCCCATGAACACAAAAAAGTCAGTTAGAGCATGTATCCACTTACGGACGCCCCATTGATACAGAGGCCTTATGTATGTTATACTGTTCCTACTATATTGTAAGGAGACAAGGCAGATGAAATACAAAGACTATTACAATGCCCAATATACCCAGGATATCTCTCAAAAAATCCTTTCTGTAATGCCTGACTTTGACGATCAGAAATTTGTCCATCGCCTGACAAACTCTCTGGAGGACAAAGAATTATTTTCGAGACTGGATTGTATTGTTGATGCCATGCAGGAAAGCATGCCAAAAGAGTATTCCAGAAACATAGAGGCTTTTTTTCATATGCTGGGACCGGAACTGGCACGGCCCGAGGGAATGTTCAGCTCTGGATGGTGGCTGTGGCCCATAGGCAGATATGTTGAACGCCATGGAAATGAAGACTGGATACTATCCCTTTCCTTTCTCAGGGAATTGACAAAGAGATTTACAGGAGAATTTGCCATCCGTCCGCTGTTGAGAGAGCATCCCAAAGAGATAATGGATGAGCTGATCAAATGGACAGCGGAAGAAAATGTTCACGTGAGACGACTTGCAAGCGAAAGTGTCAGAATACGGCTGCCCTGGTCCCGAAAATTATTTGTGGCACTGGATGAATTTGAACGGTACACAGTCATTCTCACAAATCTGAAAGACGATCCGGAAAAGTTTGTCCAGAAAAGCGTGGGAAACAATCTCAACGACCTGTACAAAGAAGCCCCTGAAAAAGCAGATTATATTATCTCGCAATGGCCGGAAACCGGACAGAGCAAAGCACAGGAATGGATCGTCAAACATGGAAAAAGAAACTGCTGCAAATAATTCTCTAAGGAGACATTAAAATGGACGAAAAAAACAGGCTGCTCACCATTGGTCAGTTTGCAGCCCTTCACGGGATCAATAAAAAAACTCTTATGTGGTACGACGAAATCGGCCTGTTCAAACCCGCTGTAGTCAATCCCGAAAACGGATACCGCTGCTACAATTACTATCAAAGTCCCATCCTGGAAACCATTCTCCTGCTGCGGGAGCTTGATGTCCCTTTGCCCGAGATACAAAATTTCATGAATAACCGATCTGCCGAAAAGATGAAATGTCTTTTGGAAGAGAGGATTTCAGATCTGGATCTGCAGATCATGCACCTGAAAGCAGTCCGAAAAACTTTATGCAGCCACCAGCAGAATATGGAGACGCTGCTGACCATGGACCTGTCAGAGATCAGTGTCATTACAAAAGAAGAACGCTGTCTGGTGACGGTGGATATAGACAGACATACCACCCTTGAAGAGGAAGTCAAGCTGATCACAGCCGAAACTGCCAGATACCAGCTGGGACGTCTTCATGACGCCTCCTATGGTTCCATGATTCCCGTAGTCAGCCTTCAGAAGGGAAATTTTGATGATTATACCAAGCTTTTTATTGAGATTCCGTTTCTCAAACAGCAGGACGGCCTGCACATCCAGCCCAGGGGCAGATATCTGAGAGCCTTCCACAAAGGATCCTGGGAGGCCCTCTCTCAGCGCTATGAAGAAATCTTGGCTTATGCCCGCCGGCAGAATCTGGTACTGTCCGGTTTTTCCTATGAAAAAGGAATTAATGAGACCGTCATTGACCGAATTGATGACTACATTGTGCAGATTGAAATACCGGTGAAGGATTAGGGAGACTGGCTTTTTGAGAATGGATTCAAAAGAGGGCAATTTCTGTTAAGACATACCATTCCCGGCTGTGGTACAATATGGTTGGAAGATGTAAAGCAGAGGCAGATAATCTGCTTTTAAGATCAAAAATAGGAAAACAGCAGAAAGGAGCAGCTCTTAATGAGGGATGTGTCAATAAGCAAAGAGATTCTTACTTATATAGAAAATAATTTAGACAAAACTCTCACCCTGGAAAAGATAGCAAAGGATTTGAATTATTCCAAATTTTATATGGCAAGAGTGTTTAAAGAGAATGTGGGAGTGACAGTTTATCAGTATATACGGAGGAGGCGGCTGGACATAGCGGCCAATAGACTGGTGAACACAAAGCAGTCAATGACGGAGATTGCCCTGGAGGCAGGCTATGGATCCCAGCAGGCATTTACACGGGCATTTGGCTTTGAATATGGATGTACGCCTCTGGAATACAGAAGGTCGATGGCAATAGGGCGACGCTGTTTTAAGGGCAGGGTGGCGGCATGAGTTTTGTACCTTTTGTGATTCAGCAGACAGGGCGGGGGGAGAGGAGCTATGACATTTATTCCAGGCTTCTTTCTGATCGGATTGTGATATTAGGGGAGGAGATCAGTGATGCCTTGGCAGGCACGATCATTGCGCAGATGCTTTTTCTGGAAGCCCAGGATCCGAAAAAGGATATCCAGCTCTACATCAACAGTCCGGGAGGATCTGTGTCTGCCGGATTTGCCATCTATGATACCATGCAGTATGTGAAATGCGATGTATCTACCATATGTTTAGGGATGGCTGCCAGCTTTGGGGCATTTCTGCTGTCAGGGGGAACTAAGGGAAAGAGGATGGCTTTGCCGAATGCGGAGATCATGATTCACCAGCCGGCGATTCACGGAAACGGCATTCAGGGGCAGGCAACCGATATCCGGATTCTGTCAGATCATATCCAGCAAAGCAAAAGAAGGCTGAACCG
>OFGE01003540.1_pt1 | contig 10084 bp, 8 predicted proteins | sample 1521681 | NCBI WGS metagenome assembly OFGE01 (sample SAMEA3504093, study PRJEB24116) | mouse gut metagenome | biome: mouse gut; feature: mouse-associated habitat; material: faeces | place: Denmark | collected 2011 | reverse complement strand
GGATGGGAACGGCAGCTATGTGGATGACAATACCCTTTCCGTCTATATACGCAGGTTGAGGAGGAAGATTGAAGATGACCCGAATTCCCCCACAAAGCTTCTGACGGAAATCGGTTTTGGCTATAAATGGGCCGGGGAGTGATGGAAGATGAATACAATGGGAAAAGAAACAAGGAGGATGCTGTGCTGGCTGCTTGCCATCTGTCTGGCTGCGGCGGCAGGTTTCACGGTCGTTTTGTCTTATATGACGAATGATTTCCAGAAAACAATGGTGGAGCATGATTATGGGACGGCAGGGTATCTGGTAAACCACCCGGACACAAATGCGGCAGCCGCATTTACAAAAGACAAAACAGACGCTGACCTGGAGGCCGGAAGGCGGATCCTTAAGGAAGCGGGCTACCATGAAAATACAGATCCCAGACTGATTCCTGCTGCCTACGCTTACCGAAAGCATACTGCCGCCTGGTTCGGAGGTATGCTTTTTAGCGTTTTTCTGGTTGTTTTTCTGACAGTCTGGATCTACATCCGGAAACAAAACAAAGCGATAGCAAAGGCGGATACTGTGATCACCCGGTTCCTTTCAGGGGATACGGGACAGAGGATCGACAGTGAGGAAACCGGGGACTGGTACAGCCTGTTCCACAGGATCAATGAGCTTGCCTCTATTCTCTCTGCCCAGGCAGAATATGAAAAACAGACGCGCGAATTTTTGCAGGATATGATCTCAGATGTTTCCCACCAGTTAAAGACGCCCCTGGCAGCGCTAAAGATGTATGATGAGATTATGGCGCAGGAGGGAACGGATAGGGAGACCATCCTTGCATTCAGCCAGAAATCCCTGCGGGAAATACGCCGGGTGGAGGATGTGGTTTATACGCTCTTAAAAATAGCCAGGCTGGACGCAGGCACGGTCAGGATGGAAAAGGCGGAGGAAAACCTGGAAATGCTCCTTAAGGATGTGACGGAACGCTTTGAGACACTTGCCACTCAGGACGCGAAAGAAATTGTGTTATCTGGGAGCAGCGATGTTTCTCTTTACTGCGATGCCCTCTGGATGTCGGAAGCTTTGGGGAATGTGGTGAAAAATGCGCTGGAGCATACCGGGAGGGGCGGGAAAGTAGTAATCAGCTGGGAGAGGACGCCCCTTCTTACAAATATTATAGTGGAAGATAACGGAACAGGGATCCACCAGGAGGATATCCATAATATCTTCAAGCGGTTCTACCGGAGCCGTTATTCCCAGGATACCCATGGGATCGGCCTGGGGTTGCCGCTGGCAAAATCCATTGTGGAAGCCCATCAGGGGACGGTTTCCGTAACGAGCAGGGTCGGCCGGGGAAGCAGGTTTGTCTTAAGCTTTTTCCATCTTACAAAAGAGTAAGATGAAATTCATGTGAAAGTAAGACCCATCGGGTATGATAATGCCCGAAAGGCAGGTAATGAATATGAATATTCTTGAAGTACAAGATCTATGCAAGACCTATGGAAAAGGGGAAGCGGAAGTCCGGGCGCTTGACTATGTTTCTTTCTCCGTGGGCAAAGGGGAATTTATCGCAATCGTAGGCGAATCCGGTTCCGGAAAAAGCACGCTTTTAAATGTGGTGGGGGCGTTGGATAACCCGACCTCCGGGAAAGTGCTGATTGACGGGAAGGACATTTTTTCCATGCCCGAAAAGAAGCTTACGGTGTTCCGCCGCCAGAATATCGGGTTTATCTTCCAGTCCTTTAACCTGATCCCGGAGCTGAATGTAGAGCAGAACATTACATTCCCCTTGCTTCTGAATTACCAGAGGCCGGACCAGAAGTATGTGGAGGAGCTGCTGGAGATCCTGGGATTAAAGGAGCGCAGGAAGCACCTGCCCAGCCAGCTTTCCGGAGGCCAGCAGCAGAGGGTGGCAATCGGGAGGGCGCTGGCGGCCCGCCCTGCCATCATCATGGCGGATGAGCCTACCGGGAACCTGGATTCCAAGAACAGCCAGGAGGTCATCACCCTCTTAAAATCCATGTCGGCCAAGTACAGGCAGACAATCCTGATGATCACCCACAATGAGAACCATGCGGATGCAACAGACCGGGTACTGCGCATGACGGACGGAAGACTGAAGGATTTGGGGGTGGCGGCGAGATGAGAAGTTATCTTGGGCTGATACCCCAGTATGAAAAGGTTCACCGCAAAAACAACCGGATTTCTGTATTGTGCATCATGCTTTCGGTATGCCTTGTAACGGCGATTTTCAGTATGGCGGACATGGCGATGCGTTCCCAGAAAAATTATTTTATTAAATCCAATGGCGAATACCATGCGGCGCTCCATGATGTGGAGGCGGAGACGGCAGAACTGGTATCGGCAAGGGTTGACGTGGCTTTATCAGGATGGGTCTACCAGGGCAGTACGGGAAGGTTATCCGGCAAAGCCGTCAGTTTTGTGGGGGCAAATGAAGAAACCATGGAATCCCTGACTGAAATGGATATGACGGCCGGGGCATACCCTTCCCTGCCGAATGAGGCGTTGCTGAATGAAAACGCCATGGGGCAGCTGGGTCTGTCCATTGGCGATTATGTGACGGTTACGGTTCCGGACGGCTCACAAAAACAGTACCGGATTACCGGAACCCTTGCGGATATGGGTTCTATGCTGAAAGCGGATATCTGTGGGATGGTGCTTTGCAAAGAGGGCTTCCTTGCCATTGCAGATGAAAATGCGGCAGACGGCACCACCTACCGCATCCAGTTTAAGAGAGGCGCCCATATTCAGGAGGCCATAAAGGAAATCAAGAGCCGGTTTGGCCTTTCTGACGGCCAGATCTCAGAAAATACCGCTTTGTTGGGTCTGATGGGACAAAGTGAGAGCAATATCATGCAGGCTCTCTATCTGATCGCGGCGATCCTGGTTTTCCTTGTTTTGATTGCGGGAACGGTGATGATCTCCGCAAGCTTTAACACCAATGTGTTGGAGAGGACACAGTTTTATGGGCTGCTGCGCTGCTTGGGGGCATCCAGAAAACAGGTAAAGCATTTTGTGATCCTGCAGGGGCTACGGCAGAGCGCGAAGGGCGTTCCCATTGGCCTGCTGGCAGGCCAGATTGTGACATGGGCCGCCTGCCTGTTACTGAGATCCATCAGTGGAGACCGGTTTTCAGAGGTCCCGTTATTTGAATTCAGTATCGCCGGCATATTGGCAGGGATTGTGGTGGGCTTTCTGATTGTCCTCCTTGCTTCCCTTTCCCCGGCGAAAAAAGCCTCCAGGGTTTCGCCTGTCACGGCAATCAGCGGAGGCTCCCAGCTGACGCAGAATAAGCGTGCGGCGAATACAAAGCTGTTCCATGTGGAAACAGGCATGGGCATGTTCCATGCGTTGTCCGGAAAAAAGAATTTATTCCTGATGATCTGTTCCTTTGCTATCAGCATCATGCTTTTCCTTGCTTTTCAGGTTCTGGTCGTCTTCCTGGGCCAGGGTATGCCTGCATTAGCCCCGTGGGCGGGGGATGTATCTGTGACAGCCGCTGCAGCCTGTTCAGAAAGCATGAATAATCAAAAATTCTGGCGCCCAGTATCATACTGAGCGCCGGAGTTGTTTTTTATGCAAACTGGCTGTTATACAGAGCGGTGTATTTTCCGTTCTTATCCATCAATTCTTCGTGATTGCCGACTTCCTTGATATCTCCGTCCTCCATATACAAAATCATATCTGCGTCACGGATCGTAGAAAGCCGGTGAGCAATTACAAAGCTGGTACGGCCTTTCATAAGCTGCGCCATGGCACGCTGAATTAAAACCTCCGTATGGGTATCTACATTACTCGTCGCTTCATCCAGAATCATAATTTCAGGATTGGAAGCGATGGCACGGGCAATAGTGAGAAGCTGACGCTCGCCCTGTGAAATATTTTCCGCCCCTTTTGAAAGTTCCATATCATATCCGCCGGGAAGTGTTTTGATAAAATCATGGGCGCAGGCGGACTTTGCCGAAGCAATGATTTTGTTTCTATCCATAGCCTCTTCTGCATATCCCAAATTATCGGCAATCGTTCCTTCAAAGAGCCATGTGTCCTGTAAGACCATACCAAAGCGATCCCGCAATTCTTCTCTTGGTATATCGCAGATATTGACTCCGTCTACCGTAATAGCGCCGCTGTTGATCTCATAGAAACGCATCAGCAGATTGATAAGAGTTGTCTTGCCTGCGCCGGTAGGGCCAACAATAGCAACCTTTTGACCGGACTTTACTGTTAAATTCACACCATTCATCAGCATACGCTCAGGCGTATATCCAAACTGAACATTTTGAAAGGTTACGTTGCCCAAGCGGTCCTGCGGAATAATACCGTGTTCTGTATCCGGCAATTCTTCCTCTGCGTCCAGCAGGGCAAAAATTCGATCTCCTGCGGCTTTTGCTGCGCCAAAGCTTCCTGCCATACCAGCCAAAGAAGAAAATGGCTCAGCAAACCGACGGGTATACTCTAACATAGCCTGCACATTTCCTACGGTGATAAAGCCGCCTATGGCACGCAGACAGCCGATTGCAGCACAGATCACATAACCCATATCATTTACGAAAGTCGTAATTGGACTGACAGCGCCTGCGGTTGTTTCCGCCTTATAGGAACTATTCTTCAGCTCCTCGTTCAAAACGGAAAAACGCTGTTTTGCCCTGTCCTGATAATTAAAAGACTGCACAACCTGTTGACCGTTATACATTTCTTCGATGTATCCGTTAAGCTGTCCTAAAAGCTCCTGTTGTTTCCCGTAATGCATGCTGCCGGATTTCATAACACCTGCTGCACTTAGGAGCGACAGCGGAACCATAATAATTGGGATCAGCGTCAGCTTCGGGCTGATTGCCAACATCATAAGAAGAATTCCGATTGCGGTAATCACCTGTGTAACAATAGAGGTAAGATTTTGGCTGACTGTATTATTGATGGTATCGACATCATTGGTAATCACACTGAGAATATCGCCGTGGGTGTGCGTATCATAATAATTCAGTTTCAACCGGTGCATTTTGTCATCTATATCGCTGCGGATTTCACGCATTGCATTTGCTGTAATCTTTGCCATATGAAATCCCTGCAAAAAGGAAAAGAACTGCGATACCAGATACAAACACACCAGCGCTGCAAGCAGCCAAAGAATAGTTTCCCAATAAAACACGCCGTCCCTGATACTGTCAAAGAGGGCCGTTGTGACTTTACCAATCACAAACGGGGCCATAACGGTAAAAATAGTGCTGACAGAAGCAAATAACAAAACAAAGAACAGACGCAGACGATAGTCTTTCAAATACCCAAAAAGTCGTTTGAATGTATGATTTTTCATGTCAAACGGCCTCCTTTCCCAACTGTATTTCTGCAATCTCACAATAGAGAGGGCAGGTATGGAGTAGTTCTTTATGCGTTCCCTGACCAACAATCCTTCCGTCGTCAACTACTAAAATGCGGTCTGCGTCTAAAATAGTGCCGACTCGCTGTGCCACCATAATAATGGTGGAATTTCCCATTGCCGCCTTCAGATTTTTTCGGAGAGTTTGGTCGGTTTTCATATCCAAAGCCGAAAAGCTATCGTCAAAAATATAGATTTCCGGCTTTTTCATAACTGCTCTTGCAATCGCCATGCGTTGACGCTGGCCGCCGGAAAGATTTGTTCCGCCTTGTGCGATGCTGTCATGATACCCGTTTTCCTTTTTCAATATAAATTCATCGGCACACGCGATTTCGGATGCCTCCTGCCAATCCTGTTCGGTTCCACCCTTTTTTCCAAAATTCAGATTAGAAGCAATATCGCCCGAAAACAAAATATTTTTCTGCGGGACATATCCAATCAGAGAGCGAAGTTCGTCTACCGCATATTCCTTAGCGTTTACGCCGTCAATCAAAACTTCTCCGAATAAAGGATCGTACAAGCGTGGAATCAGTTTCAGGATACTGGATTTTCCCCGTCCTGTTCCGCCGATAATGGCAGTAATTTCTCCGGGATGCGTTTCAAAGCTGATATCTTTCAAAATAGGTTCAGGCGCTCCGGGGTAAGCAAAAGTTACATGACGGAATTCTACTGTAGAACGCAATGGACGCTTCTGCAAAGAAAATGATCCATCCTGAATACTTGTTTCCGTGTTAAGCACCTCTGCAATACGCCCTGCACAGGCATATGCGGTGGGAAACATCATAATCACAAGGGCAAGCATCATAACCGACATCAGTACCATACTGATATACTGGCTATTCGCTACCAGCGAGCCGACCTCCATGGCGCCTGCCTCTACATAATGTGCACCAAGACCTAAAACTGCCGACGTAGTTACGCCAAAAATTACATTGATGACCGGCAATAAGAGGCTTGTAATCCGCCCCGATGTCATTGCTGTTGCAGCATAATCAGTATTTGCTTCACCAAAACGATGGCTCTCGGCCTTTTGTTTATTGAAAGCACGAATGACACGAACGCCCTCCAGAGATTCCAAAAATAACTGATTGATCCTGTCAAGTTTTTGTCTGAGCTTTATTGAATAGCGGGACGCAAACAGGATAACAAAGCCGCATCCAACTAACAGCGCCGGGATTGCAACAGTAAGAACGGAACTGGCCTGCCCGCCAGTAGCAGCAGAAAAAATCAAGCCTGCTATCGCCATCATAGGTGCGAGAATGCCAATACGCAAAAGCAGAGTAAGGAAATTCTGGACATTTGTAATATCCGAGGCGCTTCGAGTCACTAAACTGGCTGTACCAAACATATCAAGTTCGGCGGCAGAAAAACTCTGTACTTTTTCAAAGACCTGTCCACGAAGTGTTGCCGAAAAATCCGTGGAAATACGGGAAGCAATTCGCACAGACAGGAAGTTGACAATACAGGCAAATACTGTAACCCCCGCCATCACAGCGGCGAGTATGAAAATTGTACTTTGTGAGGAATCAGTTACCCCGCTGTTAATCATTTGGGCAAGCAGCGACGGCAGCATCATCTCTGCAACGGATGCAAACAAAACCAGTATGGACAGCAGCATAACTTGTCGTCCTTTTATTTTAACCTTTGAAAAAATAGTTTTCATATAAATACTCCTTTCTCATACCGCCGGCTTGATTCCGGACATACGAAAGCTTCAAAGTAAATCTCTTTGATTTCTTTCCATGGCTTTTGATTCTCATTCAAAATATCCAATTTATGCTCCTATCTGCTTGCAATTTTCTTTTACATATGGCACTATAAACTATACAGTAACTGTAAAGTCAAGGGGTTTATGATGAAAAACAAAAAATTTTTATACACCACAGGGCAATTTGCAAAACTCAACGGAATTAACAAGCGTACTTTGCATTATTATGACGAAATCGGATTGTTTTCTCCCGAATTTAAAGAAGAAAACGGGTACCGCTATTATACTTGCTTTCAAACGGTACAGCTTGAATTAATTGTAACGCTGCGAAAAATCGGATTGTCGATTGAGGAAATTATTCGTTATCAGCACAGTCCCTCCGGGGCTTCTTTTACAGAGCTGATTGCCGAGAAGAAACAGTTCATTGATAAATCCATTCAGGAACTCTTAAATACCAAAACTTTTTTGGAACAAAAATCAAACAAACTATCGTTGAGCCTTACCGCAAAGGATGGGGAAATAGAAATAATCACTCTTCCCGAACAGCGCATTTTGCTTAGCAATCCGATTACGGGCGCTTATGATGACGATGATTTTGCAGTGGCCGGGGAATTTTCCCTGCACTTGAAGTCCATATTCGGTCTTTATGATAACTTCGGAAGCCGAATTCTGGCAAACCAAATCTTAAACGGAAACTACCATGACTACGACTGCTTTTTTGCCTATGGCAGAGAGGATATTGAAATTTATGATACCGTGCGTCCTGCTGGAACTTATCTGCGATCCTTTTGTATAGGAGGCTGGGACAAGCTTGAAACGGTTTACCGAAATCTCGTTGAGTTCGCAGGGAAAAATCAAATGGAATTGTTTGGATATGCCTATGAAGAAGGCTTAAACGAAATGTCCTTGCAACACCGTGACGACTACATTACAATGATCACGGTTGGCTGTAAGAGAGGATAGAAAGCAGGTTTATCTGCAGCTTCGGGAATGATCGTTTCCCACATGACCCGCTAAAATTTGCACTTCATTGGTTTGACACACCATACGGATCCATTCTCTTGTTCGGAAAAAGTCAATAACGCTTGTATTTATGTCGGGTGGCGGAACCTGCTCTCCGATTTTAGATTTTAAATCTCTGTATTCATTGCTTAGTGATGAATATAGGATAGTGGTCTAAATTTAGCATAAAATGAACACCTGCCAACGGTAGAGAAGTATAAAAAAATGCTTTTTATAGGATTCTACCAAAAGTATAGCCTGTTGTAATCTGATAATTTCAAGCATTTGTCCAGAACTTGCCTTTCCCCCAAGATTGCAAGCTACCTATGTATTAATTATAAATCTTCATACAAATTCTATCAACTAAGCAAATTTAATAATAGTCTCCCGACAAGAAAAGCGACAGGACTTTTACACCCTGCCACCAGTTTGCTCTTAAAATGATAGTATAAAAGTCCGCGTGAAATCTGAACCTTATCAATGATGTCCTGCGTTGTAGTATTCAGATATTTTTATAAATCTTGAAATTTAACATAATCCATTTGACGGAAAAGATATCATTTCCTATTTGACTATATCAGTCTGACACCACCTTGACAATGCAGATTTGTGTTGCCTGTAAGCCGCCTGCTGCAGATGTTCCCCATATTTCCACCATTTGCCCGGTGGTCAAATCGGATGATGCTCCATTTTCAGTCTCGAATCTGGCTCCGCCGTCATAAATATTTTTAATCACAAACACTGTATTATCATCATATGTAACCGTAACCTTGTTGAATTCGGAATCATCACTGCTTCCCGGTCCCACCATAATGTCTCCGCCATTTTCGCTTTCTTCTTTAATGTACTCTATGACAGTAAGCTGTTTTTCCTGAATGTCCTTTATGCTTCCTTCTAAGTTGGGATCAGCAGTATTGATTTCGCCGCCCTTTGCCTCAGACTGACTTCCGTTAGTTTTATCGGTATTTTCTGTGTTTGATTCTTGATTTAAAGTGTCATCTGCCGCATCATCTTCAGAATTTGTTTCACTTGGATCTTCCTGTTCCTGATCTTCATTCGGGATATCCTTTTCTTTTGAATCTGTTTCGCCTATCTCCTCTTGGTTCTGATTCTCTGAAACTTCTTTTGCTTCTTGACAGGCGCAAAGCGTAATACCCATAACACACAAGATTCCTGTCAGCATAAGAACTTTTTTTACTCTGTTTTTCATTGTGTTCTCCTTTCAATGTAAAGACTGAATCATTATTCCAAGCCTATCTTATCAAATTCATCTCTAAGCATCCTCTAAATTATCTTAATATTTCTTTATTTCCATTCAATTTCCAATTAGATGGTAAAATAGCCTTTGATAAAATAAAGCTGCTGCCATCATCAGTAGTCCTGCAAGGAGCAGCCATAACTTTGCTGTGTAGCTGCCTGTGACCAAAGAGAACAGATACAAGCTTCCCGGCTTTGGCCCCATACCGATATTGAGCGCATAGTACAGCAGCAGCGGCATATATCCGATGACTGTGTTTCCTGTAACTGCTGAGGCCTGCATACCCATGGAACCTAAGAACAGGGCGCCTGCTATGGTTCCAAGTGCCAACACCGGAGTGAAATCGCAACTTTGCAGCTTCATAGATTAAAATTGTAAGTAGGATGAGCGCCAGGGCGATTCCAAGACGGCGTTTCATGCCACCGGAAAGCGCCTGCTTCTTTCCAAAAATAGAACCTGATTCGCTACGTCTACAATGTCCAATGCCAGGCCCAACTGGCGTTCACTTGTTCCCGGTACCGCCACAAGCTCGCCGGCCGCTGCTTGCCCTGCTTCCTCAAATCAGAATCATCTGATGTCTTTATCCTTATGCATCTTCCTTATTAATTTCAAGTGGTTTTATCCTTTGCACAGTGAATCCACTCTACCGTCAAAGCCAAGTTCCCAGTAAATTGTCCACCAGCTATGACAATGAAATTTTTGCCTGCATATATCGTAAACTCGTAAACACCT
>OFGE01003539.1_pt1 | contig 10085 bp, 8 predicted proteins | sample 1521681 | NCBI WGS metagenome assembly OFGE01 (sample SAMEA3504093, study PRJEB24116) | mouse gut metagenome | biome: mouse gut; feature: mouse-associated habitat; material: faeces | place: Denmark | collected 2011 | reverse complement strand
AACAGCGCATCCAAAACAATATTGGCAAGCCCCGCCGCTACAGTTACCCAAAAGCCAAGCTGCGGCTTTTGAGCCGTAACAAAAAAGCTCTGAAATAAATATTGAAGCATATACGCCGTAGTAAAAGTGTTCATAATCCTGCCGTATGCAACACAGTCCCCTATCATAGCGTCTGTAGCGCCTAACAAATAAGCAATCGGGCGCATAAAAATAAAACCTGACACAGCCAGGACAACTCCGATAATAAGCGTTAAATATACCATCATGGTAAAATAGCGGTTGGCCTTTTCAGGCGATCCTTCGCCTAACGTCTTGCCGACCAGCGCACTCCCGCCTGTACCAATCATAAAACCAAAGCAGCCTGTAATCATAAGGAACGGCATAATCAGGTTGACAGCCGCGAATGCAGTTTTCCCCACAAAATTAGACACAAAAAAACCGTCTGCAATTACATATAAAGAGGTAAACAGCATTGTTGCAACCGTTGGAAGGCAAAAACAAAAAAGTTTTTTATAGGTAAAATGTTCCGATAACTGTATCTTCATTTTGTACTCCTTTCTGTTTCGTTCATTCCTTATTTTACGGATTATGCTGCCCCGTATCCTTACTGCCCTTCTTCCTGTGGCAGCTTCCTTGCCTGCCTTTTCAGCAAATCCGTAAGTTTCTGAAACAGGGATAAAAACATCTCCTGTTCCTCATCTGTTAAACCACCGAGCGCTTCCCTCTCTATCTGGACGACCTTATCGATAGTCTGCCCGCAAAGGCGCGCCCCTTTTTGGGTAAGCGTAATGCATTTACTGCGCCGGTCACTTGTATGCCCTAATAAAAGATAACCGTCTGCTTCCAACTTTTTTAACGCAGAATTGACAGTCTGTTTGGGCGCATGTAACTGGGCACATAATTCGCTTTGGATGGGCGCCGTATATTCTGTGCGCAGCATATACAAAATCCAAAAAGCACACTCAGAAAGCCCCATCCTCCTGGCAAATTCCCGGTAAATGTCTTCATTTTCCTTAACGATTCCGTTGTACTTAGACAAACGGAAATTTATGTTATCTTCTTTCATATCACACGTTGGGCACCTCCTTAAAATACAACAGTCCGAATACGGATTATTGTAGTATAATCTGTATTCGGACTATTGTCAACCGTTATTATTTTTTACCGCTATGCAATATCAGTCACTTTCGTTTAACCCACGAGCCTGCATCCTCTGAATATCCGAAAATGCCGACAGCATTGGTTCTTCCTTTTTCCCTTTTACTTTTCGGTTTACATAATTTTTTGTTATTTTTGCTACAACGGGCGATAACGTAAGGACGCCAATCAAGTTGGGGATTGCCATTAACCCGTTAAATGTATCTGACAAATCCCACGCCAAATCCAAGCTCATAGTCGCCCCGCCAAAGATAAATACAATAAAAACCACACGGTAAATATTCGTCGCTTTCGCGCCAAACAGATATTCAAACGCCTTAGAACCGTAATGGCTCCAGCCAAGCACTGTAGAAAAAGCAAACAGCAAAATAGCCACTGCTATAAACGCCGGGCCAGCCGGCCCAAATACCTTGGAAAAAGCCTCTCCGACCAGCGCCGAATCCTCCGATTGGCTGATAACAGCCCCCGTATTCAAATCCACAAGCCCTGAGGACAATATGGTAAACGCCGTCAGTGTGCAGACTACAATTGTATCTGCAAATACCTCAAAAATCCCCCACATGCCCTGCCGGACTGGCTCTTTGACATTAGAACTGGAATGAACCATAACAGAAGAACCAAGGCCTGCTTCATTTGAAAAAACACCCCGTTTCATCCCCCAGGTAACAGCGAGCTTCACACCGGAGCCCACAATGCCCCCGCCTACGGCTTTCATTGCAAATGCCCCCTTAAAAATAGAACCAAACACTGCGCCAAACTGATCTATATTAATAATACAAACGGTAAGCGCGCCTGCTATGTAAAGGACTGCCATAAACGGAACCAGCTTTTCGGTAACGCTTGCGATCCTCTTTATGCCCCCTAAAATAACCAGGCCAGCCAATACCATTAATACAACTCCGGTTACTGCATTTGGGACGTGGAAAGCAGCTTTCATATTACCAGCAATGGAGTTAATCTGGCTCATATTCCCGATCCCAAATGATGCAAACAGGCAGAACAAAGAAAACAATACCGCAAGCACTGCGCCCACTTGCTTCATGCCTGGCCTGCTGCCCAAGCCATCCCGCAAATAATACATGGCGCCGCCGCTCCATTCCCCTTTGTCATTTTTCCGGCGGTAATAAATACCCAGCACATTTTCCGAGTAGTTTGTCATCATGCCAAAAAATGCCACGATCCACATCCAAAATATTGCCCCAGGCCCACCGGATATCAATGCAGTCGCCACACCGACGATATTTCCTGTGCCAATGGTAGCGGCAAGCGCCGTACAAAGGGACTGGAACTGCGAAATAGACTGATCGCCTTCACCTGTATGCTTTGTAATATGCCTGTCTGTAAAAATGCTGCCCAACGTGTGTTTCATCCAATAACCAATGTGTGTAACCTGGAAGACCTTTGTCAGCATTGTCATCAAAATGCCAGTTCCCACCAACAGTACCAACATGGGAATCCCCCATACGAAGCCGTTGATTTTATCGTTGATACTTGAAATCAAATCAACCATACTTTTTCCTCTCCTTTTTGTGTTATCTTGACAAAATATATCTATTCTTTGCCTTAGAAAAAATTACCATATTGTTAAGAAATTGTCAAGAAAACACACCTTGGGCTGGCCTGCCAAACGGCACATTTGTGAGGAGCGGGTGCCAAAGACTTCAATTTGCAGCTGGATGGAGCTCTACTATATCCTGTAATGGTATATGCTCCCCGTCCCATAAAACCATAATACGGCGATATGGATCGATTATTTTTACCCTTCCTGTAACTGTACGGTATTCCCCTCCCTGCTTTTTGTCATCCGCTACAAAAAATGTAACCATTACGTTAGGCGATTTTGCCGCACGGTTTTGAAGAGACTTAAGCTTTACATCCAACTCGTATTTTTCATCTTCACTTAAATCCATTCTTGCACTTGTCTGCCGTGCCGTCTCTTTTATGGCATCCCCATAACCAGACAGGGCAGCAAACGGCGCAAACTGTGCTGCCCTGTCTATGACAGGCATAGGAGGGTGTACCTTTGAAACATGGTGCGGCAAATGGATAATATCATCATACTGATGAAAGTCAGGCTTTTTTTGCATATAACATATCTCCCATCCTTAATTCTTTCTTACTTTTTATGCCCGCCAATCAGCCCGTTCCTCTCTATTGCCGTAGCGCCTTCCTGCAGGTTCAGCCCTTTTAAAACAGCATTTTTGCCGAACCTTTTTTGAATCTGCAGCACTGCTTTCTGCATCCTTTTTTCGCGTTCCAGCTCCGCTTTTTCTGCATCCCGCTTCTGATTAAACCCATCTATATCCGTAAAAAGGCTAAGCTGCTCATACGTTTCATCCTCTGGGATTTCCGATTCCAAAACCACGTGGTTTGCTGTCAGCGAAATCCTGCGCACAAGCAGCTTTTGATCCGTAATACGCAAAAAAAGCCCTGATACTGCATCCCACATCTTTTTTGCAGAAGACGTATAGCCGCCCAAGTTTGCCGTACCATGGGCATGCCTGGGGATTAGGCGTCCATACCGGTCTTTTTTGACGTCTCCCTGGTATGATTTTTTTACCTCTGGATCCTTGAGGTTTGCCGTATCATAGCCAATAGTTAAAACCATCTGATTCGTTACAACCCCCTTATCGACCAAATCCAATGCTAAAGATTCTGTCATTTCCTGTAAGACAAGCTTTGCCTTATCATACCTGTAGGGAGACTGCAGCACCTGCCCAGAGCATATGCTGTTTACCTCTGGCTTATATGCCTTAATATCCGCCATGGTACACGGCTCATAACCCCACGCATGATCTATCAAAAGCTCAGCATTGATTCCAAACAATTGATATAAAAGCCCCTCGTTGTAATAATCGTTCGGCCCGCCCAAAGAACACCTTGCCACATCCCCCATTGTATAGATTCCATGCTCCTCAAGCTTTTTCGCATACCCCTTCCCTATCCGCCAAAAATCCGTTAACGGGCGGTATTGCCACAATAGGCGGCGGTAGCTCATTTCATTTAGCTTTGCAATCCTAACGCCGTTTTTATCAGGCGGGATGTGCTTTGCCCAGATATCCATAGCAATTTTACAAAGGTACAAATTCGGCCCAATACCTGCCGTTGCAGTAATTCCAGTTTGGTTAAGCACATCTAAAATCATCTTCATAGCCAATTCACGGGGAGTAAGACGGTATGTCGCCAGATAAGCCGTCGCATCTATAAACACCTCGTCTATCGAATAGACATGGATATCTTCCGGTGCAATATATTTCAAATAAATATTGTAAATCTTCGCACTGCATTCTATATAACGCCCCATGCGCGGCGGGGCAACCAGGTAATCCAGCGATAAGCCCGGAGAACACTTTAATTCTGTTTCCAAGCAGGAAGAACCAGTAAATACATGCCCCGGCGCAAACTGCTTCCTCACAGAATTAATCTCCTTTACCTTCTGCACCACCTCAAAAAGCCTTGCCCTTCCAGGTATCCCATACGCTTTTAAGGACGGTGAGACGGCAAGGCAAATCGTCTTTTCTGTCCGGCTTGCGTCAGCAACCACCAGATTTGCCGTCATCGGATTAAGCCCGCGCTCCATACACTCTACCGATGCATAAAATGATTTTAGATCTATGGCAATATAAGTCCTGTTTTCCATTATTTTACCCCAAAAATGAAAATATTATAATTACGCCCCCCAATATTACAAGTATAACCCCTGTGACACGGTTTAATGTCTCCGGAGCAGCTCTATTTGCAAATACTGCCGTTTTCAATTCGTACCCCAGCACGGACGTAAGGATAAGCAGCAGCATGCCTCCGCCCGCACCTACAAAACCACAGATAAACCCAATCAAAATGCCGCACGGTACAGCCTAAAGCAGCATCTTTTTAGCTTAAGGCCAGACCAAACTGCTCCGTATAAGAAACCGTTTTTAAAATCTGCTCCATCTGTACCTGCTGTGCCATAAGTTCCAGCCAGTTTTTTTCCTACATAAAATACCTCCTCATTTTTTAGACACTCCGCCATACGCCCCTAACTAACGGCCCCTTTGCCACCAAACTATCCCCCTTACCGAATCGCTTTCACCGGGCAAGCCTTTTTACACTCCCCACACCGGATACACTCCAAATGGTTCGCATGCTCCACCGGATCCACCTGCATCTTACAAACCTTCTTGCACATCCCACACCCAGTGCATTTCTCCCGATCTACACAATACCGGAACACCGATATCGGATTAAAAACCGAATACACTGCCCCCAGCGGGCATATGTACTTACAAAACGGCCGGTAAATCAAAACCGATAAAACCACCGTAACCAAAAGCAGAACGTTTTTCCATGCATACAGCCATCCAACCGCCCCACGCATAGACTGGTTTAAAAGCACTAGCGGCAGCCCGCCCTCAAGCGTCCCCGCAGGGCAAATAAATTTGCAAAAAAACGGGGAGCCCTGCCCCAAAATATCTACAACAAACATCGGCAGCAGAATTACAAATACAACAAATATCACATACTTTACTTTCCGTAGAATTTTATCCCCAGGAAATGTACCTATCTTTTTAGGGAACGGAATTTTGTGAAGCAAATCCTGTATCAGCCCAAACGGGCATAGCCAGCCGCAGACAAACCGCCCAGCCAGCGCCCCCACAAACATCAAAAATCCAGCCACATAAAATGCAAATTTAAAATTCCAGTTTCCGATTACCGCCTGCATAGCCCCAATAGGGCAGGCGCCAAGCGCCCCCGGGCAGGAATAACAGTTTAGGCCAGGTACGCAGAGGTTTTTTAACCTGCCTTTATAAATCTTCCCCTGTACAAACCCCACCAGATAACTGTTTGTAAGTAACGCCCACAGCGCCTGTATGCGATGGCGTTTCCATTCATTTGTAATTTTTTTCTTATCCAATTCCAATACACTCCATACATATATTGATTGCTTTTGTCAAAACGACAGCCATCTCCCCCCGGCATATCCCATATCCCATCATAAGGATCCCGGCTACAGCAGCCAGAGCCCCGGCACGGGGATATTGGAGCAGGCGCTTCACTGCGCTACCCCTTCCAGTTCTTTTTCCACCACGGCCTTCCATTCATCCAGGGAACGGCTGCCAGAATATGTTTCCCCGACAATATTCCCGTTCTTATCCACGAAAAAGGTTTCTGGAACAGCGTCAATGCCGGAAAGCCTGCCGTTTAAAAGCCCTGCGTCCGGTATCAAAAACGGGTATGTCGCACCTGTTTTCTCCGCCAAAACCTTTGCCTTTTCAAGTGTTTCCCCATTCGCACCGCCTGCAGCGTCAGCCGCATCCAAAACAATGCCTACGACATTTACGCCTTTTTCCCCCATTTCATTTTTTAGCTTTTCCAGATCTGGAATTTCATTGACACATGGCGTACACCAGGTTGCAAACACGTTTACCATTGTTAAGCTATAATCTGAAAACATTTCCTGTGTATAGGGATTCCCTTCTATATCTTCCATGTAAAACTCCCCAAGGCTGCCCGTCATTGCCTGATTGCCCCCAAACAGCTCCTGAAGGGAAACTATATCTGTCACTTCATATGAAATATTGTTTATATCCTCCTGCAGGGGGCTTTCCACGTCTGGGTTGACACTGAGGTAATAGATAAAGCTTCCATCTGCGCTCTTGCCGATTTCCTTATGTTCACTACAGCCTGTCAGCTCGTCCAGTTTTTGTGTATCCTCTGCCCTGTAAGCGCCGATTGCCCCAACCGGGGTTAAGCTGTCAGACCATTCATAAAAACTGTCTGAGCTGCTCTCCACTTCCATATCCCTCTGCTGTTCATTCATAGTTTTCCAGCACATCATGGCATAATGGATCGAGGATTGATCTTCTGAAATCTCCTCTGTATTTAACATGGCCACCTCTTTATTGTCCATTCGTTCCAAAAGGCTCTCCGGCAGGGAAAACCTAAGCCCCATATAAGGGCAGTCATAGGAATCCTGCCTCGGAATTGTAGCATCAGAGGGCTTGTATTTTTGCTGCGGGGCATCCTGGCTTGCCTGGGTATCTTCTACCACAGCTTTGTCTTTGGAAGCATCTTCCGGCTTCCCACAGCCTCCCCAAAAAGACATGAAACACATCCCGCATAAGAGAAGCGCTAATATATTTTTTCGTTTTTTCATTTTATAATATCTCCTTTCACTTTTATACATCAACAGCTTTTGCCATTATACCTTGCCCCATTTACGGTTACAAGTCTTGAATAAATTTAGTTTTTATGCTATAATAAATACACCAAAGCAAAAAGAGACCTGGTTTCTATCCTCCCCAGGTCTCTTTTTTATTCTATTGCCTCTATACCTTATACCGGATAAGCTCCGTTTTTCGTATCTGCAACCGATGCGTCTACACCCTTCTGCTGCGCCTCACGGTACTTAAAGAACTCCGTAGCCACCTGCGGGAACAGCGCATAGGATAAGATATCCTCGTCTTGCTGCTTCCACTGTTTCATCTCAGCCTCGATCTTATGAAGCTCCGGCTCTAATAAATCTGCGTACCTGCATTTGATTGCGTTCTTCTTCTCTGCCCCAAGAACCTTATCTACAACCTCTGGATTAAACGGCTTTACTGTCTGGCCGTATTTTCCAAGCAGCACGTCCTTTGTCTCTTTTGTAGCAACCTTATAACGCTCGCCCATCAATACGTTAAACACAGCCTGTGTCCCCACAATCTGCGACGACGGCGTTACAAGCGGCGGCTCGCCGAGATCCTTGCGGACACGCGGGATTTCCTTTAACACTTCTTCGTACTTGTCTTCCGCATTCTGTTCTTTCAACTGCGATACCATGTTAGAAAGCATACCGCCCGGCACCTGGTACAGCAATGTCTTGATATTAACGCCAAGCACTTTGGGGTTCATAAGCCCGCTATCTAAGGCTTCCTCGCGCATTGGGCGGAAATAGTCTGCAATTTCAGCCAAAAGGTTCTGATCCAGCCCAGTATCGTATTCCGTACCCTTAAACGCCTCTACCATAACCTCTGTCGCCGGCTGGCTTGTACCGAGCGCAAACGGAGAAACAGCTGTGTCAATGATATCGCAGCCTGCCTCCACTGCCTTCATATAGGTCATGGAAGCCACACCGGACGTATAATGTGTATGCAGCTCGATCGGAAGGGAAGTCGCTTTTTTGAGCGCCTGTACAAGCTCGGTCGCTTGTGATGGTACCAAAAGGCCTGCCATATCTTTAATACAAATTGAGTTAGCGCCCATATCTTCAATTTTCTTTGCAATATCCGTCCAGTATTTTAAGGTATAGGCATCCCCTAAGGTATAAGATAAAGCAACCTGTGCGTGGCCTTTTTCCTTATTGCAGGCAGTCACTGCCGTCTGTAAATTCCGAAGATCGTTTAAACAGTCAAAAATACGGATAATATCAATTCCATTTGCAATGGATTTCTGTACGAAATATTCCACTACATCATCCGCATACGGGCGGTATCCCAAAATATTCTGCCCACGGAATAACATCTGCAGCTTCGTTTTCTTAAAACCTGCGCGAAGCTTGCGCAGGCGGTCCCATGGATCCTCTTTTAAGAAACGCAGGGATGCGTCAAAGGTCGCGCCGCCCCAGCACTCTACGGCATGGAAGCCCACCTGATCCATTTTGTCTATAATCGGCAGCATCTGCTCTGTTGTCATCCTGGTGGCAATCAGGGACTGATGCGCGTCACGTAATATGGTTTCCGTAATCTTTAACGGTTTCTTGGTCGTTTTTGCCATAATTTCTATCCTCCTAATTTATTCACTCTATATACCAAAGATTGCCATAAATATACCGGCCGCTACTGCAGTGCCGATAACGCCGGCTACGTTTGGCCCCATTGCATGCATCAGCAGGAAATTGGTCGGATCTTCTTCCGCCCCGACCTTCTGCGATACACGGGCTGCCATAGGAACTGCGGAAACCCCGGCGGAACCAATCAGAGGATTGATTTTTCCTTTGGTCAAAACGCATAAAATCTTGCCGAACAATACCCCGGCCGCCGTACCAAATACGAATGCAACCAGTCCAAGGATAACGATTTTAATTGTACTTATGTTTAAGAATGCTTCCGCGCTGGTCGTTGCGCCTACGGATGTACCAAGCAAAATAACTACAATATACATCATTGCGTTGGAAGCCGTTTCCTGAAGCTGGCGGACTACACCGGATTCACGGAATAAGTTGCCTAGCATCAGCATACCTACAAGCGGGGCCGTTGTCGGCAGAATCATACATACGACAATCGTAACAACGATAGGGAACAAAATCTTTTCCAGCTTGGAAACCGGACGCAGGTTCTCCATAACAATTGCACGTTCCTTCTTAGTCGTCAGCGCCTTCATAACAGGCGGCTGGATAATCGGAACTAAGGCCATGTAAGAATATGCCGCAACGGCAATCGGACCCATTAAGCCTGTCTGCCCCAGCTTTCCGGCCAGGAAAATAGAAGTCGGGCCGTCCGCGCCGCCGATAATGGAAACAGCAGCAGCAGCTTTGTCGTTAAAGCCCATTAAAATAGCAAGCAGGTAAGCGCCGAAAATACCAAACTGTGCCGCCGCACCCAAAAGGAAGCTGATAGGGTTTGCAATCAAAGGGCCAAAGTCGGTCATCGCACCAACCCCTAAGAAAATCAGGGAAGGCAGGATGGACCATTCATCCATTAGATAAAAGTAATGAAGCAGGCCGCCGATACCGTTACTGGTCTCTTCCGGGCTTGCGATGATATCCGGGTAAATATTTACCAGGAGCATACCAAATGCAATTGGGACTAACAGTAACGGCTCATAGCCTCTTGCAATCGCCAGGTATAAAAACAGGCAGGCAACCGCAATCATGAGGTAATTCCCCCAGGTCAGGTTTAAAAAAGCCGTCTGGTGCAGGAGATTCCCCATTGTATCGAGAATATATGACATTGTCTTTCAACCTCCTG
>OFGE01003529.1_pt1 | contig 10126 bp, 7 predicted proteins | sample 1521681 | NCBI WGS metagenome assembly OFGE01 (sample SAMEA3504093, study PRJEB24116) | mouse gut metagenome | biome: mouse gut; feature: mouse-associated habitat; material: faeces | place: Denmark | collected 2011 | reverse complement strand
GGGTCAAGCCCTTTTCAAAGGGCTTGCGGGAGTTTGAGGGCAAGGCCCTCAAGGTTCGGAATCTTTTCACAGCCCCGGCACACTGATACTGCTGTCCGAAACATAAATCCCCTCTACGTCAGGCTCCTCCAACACACGCAGGATTTCCTGCGGCGTGCCGTAGCAGACAAAGCCATAGGTATTCACGCCATTCTTTTCCACATATTCCAGCATTTCTTCGTCCCGTATCTGATAATTCATTTTTTTATTATAAAAGTCCTTATGGTCAATGGTATAGTGCAGGAGTGCCTTAAAATGTTCGCTGAACACCTTCGCCAGGGGTTCGCCCTTATGCAGGCCAACTTCATAATAAGGATAACGTTCATCTACTTCGTCCAGCAGCCAGCCGTCCCCGTTCACGCGGAAACCTGCCAACGGGAACAGCTGTGTATCCTCCGGTGCAGTACGCACTGCCGTCCAGCTGATCCACGCGCCTGCTTCCCCCTGCTCCATTTTTTCGCAGAACGCCGCAAGCTCTTCCATATCCCAATCCCTGCTCAGGGAAATATACGCCTCCAGCCGGATATACTCCGGCAGTTTTTCCAAAACCGCCCGCGCTGACTCCACGTCCCGGATGATTCCGGTCTGCGAAGGCTCTTCCCTGAAACCGTACTGGCTGCGGCTGAAAATACCTCCCATACAAGTCTGGAAAAAAAAGTCCTGCCGCAGTTCGATTCTGTTCCGCGTAACCATCCCATAGGAATAGCTGTTTTCCGCGCGGGAATAATCCCACTGCTGAAACGTCAGGTCATACCTTCCCCAGCCCCGTTCTTCTACGTACACACCATCTGTACGGATTTCCGGCATTGTCAATTCCGAAATAACAGCGATATGGCTGTTGATCTTTTGGGTGGAAAAATCATCTGTATCGGGATTATACACCTCCGTCGGGTCATACCAGATCCGTTTGCTGATGGCAGGTTCAAAATAACACGCCGCCGCAATCACTCCGCACGCCACGCCCGCCGCAAGGCAGACCAGCACTGCGTTCCGCTGTTTGATATTCCGGCGGATTTTTTTCAGTTCCCCCTCTGCCGCTTCTGCTTTCGGCTGTTCCTCCTGCGGAAAATCCTGCTCCAGCATATATTCAGTCAGTGCGTCGAATTTCTCCAGTTCCCGTTCCGTCTGTTCCCGTTCCTCAGGCGTTGCACTGCCATTCTTATATTTTTCCAATAATTCCCTAAATGTCATAGCCATCCGCCTCCAATTCTTTTTTCAGCCGCACCCGCGCGCGGCACAATGCCGTTTTTGCCGCCCCATAAGACAATCCCATAAATTCCGCCGCTTCTTTCAGTGATACCCCGCCGAAGTAAAACAGTGTCAGCAGTTCCCTGTACTGCACCGGCAGCGCCTCTACCGCGCGGTACAGCCGCTGGTTCCCTTCTTTTTTCAGCACAGCGGCAAGCGCGTCCTCCGGCACTGTTCCCATAGCCTCCTGCCATTCCGCCGCAGGGCGGCGTTTCCTGCGGCGCACTTCGTCCAGAAAAAGGTTGCGGCAGACGCGCAGAAGCCAGTAAAGGAACCCCTGCCCGCCGTCCTCCAGCGTCAGTATCGCTTTTTCAAAGGCTTCGCTGACAATATCCTCCGCCCAGCTCTTTTCTCTGCAAAGAGAAAGGGCGTAAAGGTACGCTCGATGGTAATATTTTCCGTATAATTCTGCCAGAAGTTCATCCCGCATTTTCCCGCCCCCTTTCTTTCTATATGATAAACGAATCCGCCTGCAAAAAGTTACAGCAAAAGGTGTATTTTCTGTAAAAAAATAATCTCCCGCCGCATTGTCAACCCACTGTTCCGGAAACTCCTCCCGGTTCTGAACCGGTTTTTGAAGTTTTCGGGCAAACCTTCGCCCTTTTTTCCCGAAAAACCGACGAATTACACAAAAAGACAAAAAAACGAAATGTACCCTTGAACGGGTGGCTGTTTGGTGTTAAAATCGTATGCAATACACAAAACGGTCAAACAATCATATCAGGAGGAGAATCGACATGGCAACTTATTTCACAGAACCTTCCAGAACCTTCAGCGAATTCCTGCTCGTTCCAGGCTATTCTTCCAAAGAATGCATGGTAGACAACGTGAGCCTGAAAACACCTGTGGTAAAATTCAAAAAAGGCGAAAAACCCGCTCTGGAGATGAATATTCCGCTGGTTTCGGCAGTCATGCAGGCCGTTTCAGATGATAAAATGGCAGTCGCACTGGCAAAGGAGGGCGGCATTTCCTTCATTTTCGGCTCCCAGACCATCGAAAATCAGGCAGCTATGGTTGCCCGCGCAAAAGCATATAAGGCAGGCTTTGTCATGAGCGATTCCAATATCAGCCCGGAAAGCACATTGCAGGATATCCTAGACCTGAAAGCGCGGACAGGCCACTCTACCGCCGCGGTCACGACAGACGGCACCGCACAGGGCAAGCTGGTGGGGCTTGTAACAAGCCGTGATTACCGCATCAGCCGTATGGAACGTGATATGAAAGTAAAAGAATTTATGACTCCTCTCGACCAGCTCATCTGCGCGCCGGAAGGCACAACGCTGAAAGAAGCCAACAACATCATCTGGGACAATAAAATCAACCAGCTCCCGATTCTGGACGCAGAAGGACGCCTGCAATATCTGGTATTCCGTAAAGATTATGACAGCCATAAAGAAAACACAAACGAACTGCTGGATTCCCAAAAGCGTTACGTTGTGGGCGCGGGCATCAATACACGGGATTACAAAGAGCGCGTTCCGGCTCTGGTAGAAGCCGGCGCAGATATCCTCTGCATCGATTCCTCCGAAGGATACAGCGAATGGCAGAAGATGACACTGGACTGGGTGCGTGAAACCTATGGCGACAGTGTAAAAATCGGTGCGGGCAACGTAGTAGACGCAGAAGGCTTCCGTTTCCTTGCGGAATGCGGCGCGGATTTCGTAAAAATCGGCATCGGCGGCGGTTCCATCTGCATCACAAGGGAGCAGAAAGGCATCGGCCGCGGACAGGCTTCGGCAGTCATTGAGGTTGCGGCGGCGCGTGACGAATATTTTAAGGAAACGGGCATCTATATCCCCATCTGCTCCGATGGCGGCATCGTATACGATTACCATATGACGCTCGCGCTGGCGATGGGTGCGGATTTCATCATGCTGGGCAGATATTTCGCGCGGTTTGACGAAAGCCCGACAAACCGCGTCAACATCAACGGGAACTACATGAAAGAATACTGGGGCGAAGGCTCCGCGCGTGCGCGCAACTGGCAGAGGTACGACATGGGCGGCGATGCGAAGCTTTCCTTTGAGGAAGGCGTGGATTCCTATGTGCCTTATGCCGGAAGTCTGCATGATAACGTAAACCTTTCCCTGAAAAAGGTAAAATCCACCATGTGCAACTGCGGCGTACTTTCCATTCCGGAGCTCCAGCAGAAAGCAAAAATCACCGTAATTTCCACCACAAGCCTTGTGGAAGGCGGCGCGCATGACGTACTGCTCAAAGACAGCGGGAATTACAAGAGCTAAGGATAAGACTGCGGGGCTTTGCCCCACACCCCACAAGCCCTTTGAAAAGGGCTTGACCCCAAACTTTACCGGGCAAAACATTCGTTTTGCCAATACTTCTCCCGGAAGCATTATATCCTTACTTTAGTCTTGGCGATAAATTTTACCCTCGTAAAAACCTACATACTTGTCTGTTGCATCATAATAATTATATGCTGTTCTGTCCAATGACCCTTTATACTCATGCCCCTCAAATTCTGTTGTAATCGTAATTCTTAACGGAGGCAGTTTTCCATATGTTACATATTCATAATTCATCACATATAAATAAGATGCTCTTTCCTTACTGTCAGAAACAATAAAAGGAGCAATTTCATTCCAATCAACAAAGATAGAAACTGATTGCATCTCATTCAATGTATCCAATTCTACGTCAATAATATCTATATCAACGGCCTTAGTATCTACTAAAACTCTGCCGGTTTCTTTCTGGCTCAATACAGTATTCGTTGTTGCAAATACAGTTGTCATTCCCATGGGAATCAGCAAAGTAGCAGCGATTGCACACGCTCCCATTTTCTTAAAATTCATAATCGCTTCAACCCTTTCTTCCTTCATATCCTCTGATTTGTCCTTATTTTTACCTTTGTTGCAATAATAAAACATATTAAAATACATGAATTTCTTTCTGTCCTGACGGGTCTTTTCAAACTTTCTGCCCGCCTCACGCATGGCCGCTATCACATAGCGCGCATATACTGCCCTTACATCGCCTTCCGTATGCCGCAGTGCGTACCTGTCTGCGCTGATTTCCAAATCTCTTTCAAATTTGAAAAACATTATCCAGACGATTGGATTATACCAATACGCACAAATCAGACACATATTCCACAGCTTGAGCAAAGAATGAAAATACCGGATATGCCCACATTCGTGAAGCAGAACCAATCTCGTCAAAGTCTTATCTTCCCTGTCAAAATCCGAAGGAAAATAAATTACCGGCCGAAAAATACCCCAAGTCATTGGGGAAAGCATGCCGCTTTTGCTTCTCAGCAAAATCTTACGGCGAAACCCCTGCTCCGCAATGCAGCTTTCCAGATATTCCGCATCCTCCAACGGCTTTGATTCTCCCATGTCCTTCCAAGCGCCGAAATAGCTGCTGATAAAATGCGCCGCAAGGATTGTACACCCAATCAGCCATAGCACCAGAAAAGTGCTGATATGCTCTTCCGTATAGCTGCCGGCTGTTTCCATCTGAAACATCAGGTCATTATACAGCGTTCCTTCCTGAAGCCGTTTGATTGGGGCAAGCCTATTCCAACCATAGAAATAAACATTCAGAATACTAAAAGACGTTCTGAGAGAAACAGGGAACATCAACCGAATGCCGACCATCGCCCACAATACACAGAATACACTGTTTGGTATCCTGAATTTTGCGATTTTTCTCAGAATCAGCGTCAGTATAATCATAATCCCTGCTGAAAGGTTACAGATCAAAACATCCACAGCACTACCTCATTACTTCAGACGCTCCACAATATCATTCAGCCTTTGTACTTCTTCATCCGTCAGCGGAGATTCTTTCACAAAAGCCGAAAGGAAATAGCTTCTGGAGTTGCTATAGTAATCTCTGAGGATATCTATAAACTTTGCATTATGCACATCTTCCCTCTCAATCAGCGGCTGACAGATAAAGCCCGGCTCGACCCGCTTTACAAAGCCTTTTTCAATGCATTTGCTGATTACGGTATAAGTCGTACTTTTTTTCCAGCCAATCTTCTCTTCAAGGATGCGATACAGCCGGCTTGCAGACATCTCCCCTTCCGTCCATAACACCTCTAATATATTCATTTCCGATTTTCTAATGTTCATCATACACCTCCTTCATTTATATACTATAAAATTAAACTACCATATTTCACTGAAAAATGCAACAAAAAAATCAAAAAATCTCAATTTTTTTACTTTTGCATCGTGGAAAATTAAGGAAATCGTCGAAAAATTAAAACTCTCTCATTTTTCTAATATTATTTTAATATTTAACAAACCATCCTGTAACATTTATCTGCTATACTGATTAAAAAACACAAGGAGGCTTTCAACATATGAAACATAGCAAAAAAAATTTTTCTAAACCAGTACTTTTTCTGGCAGCATCTTTGATTGCGTGCCAGCCCGTTTCCGCCCTTGGCGTTACCTTCTCCGATTTGGACAAGGTTCCCTGGCCCGGCGCAGAAACTTCCATTCAGAAGGCGGCAGACCTGGGGCTGATGGTAGGCGAAACGCAGAACGGCAAAACCATTTTCCGTCCGCGGGACAAGGTTTCCCTTTGCGAAACGGTACAGCTTGCGTATAAGCTGATGGTAAACACCAAAAAGCTGACGCCCGATGATTCTGTGACGGAAAAATGGTCTACCACAATGCAGACCTATAAAATCCCCGAATGGGCGCACCCCGCTCTGGCACAGTGTCTGGAAAAGAAAATTGTTGCCATTACAGACCTGAGCAGCTTTATGAACAATGGCGCACCGCGCGAGGCAACGCGTGAAAGAGCAACTGAAATTCTCGGACGCGCGCTTGAAGCAGCTGTTCCGTCCCTTTCTGCGGGCGGCTCGACCTCTTTTGGCGATAACGCGGAAATCTCCGAAAGCGCACGCCCTTACATCGCACTGCTGGCACAGCAGAAAATCGTAAGCGGCGACAATCAGGGTAATTTCAACCCGAAAAATACGCTGAACCGCTCCGAAACCGCAGTGTTGGTTTCCAACCTGTATACCCTGCTGGTAAATTCCGCATCTGCGCCGGAAACACCCTCTGAGCCTGTTGAAGCGGCAAAGCTGGAAGGCAAAATAGGCGGCATGACGAACTTCTACATAAACTTTGTGGACAGCGCAAGCTACTATTATTTCTCCAACAGCGGCACAGCAAAAGTTGAGCTGAACGGCAAAAGCTCCACTCTGGACGAACTGCTTGAACTTTTCCGCAACGGCACAGAACTGAACGCAAAGCTGACACTGGACAGCGGCAACCGCATTATCGCAATCTCTGTTACAGCGGAAACGTCTGACGCCCTGACCGGTAACATCACAGGCTGTTCCAAGAGCAGCATTACAATCGAGGGCAAGACCTACCCGCTGAAAGACTCGAAAGACGTTCGGGTATATCTGGACGGCACACTGCGCGACTTCGACTATCTGCTGGATACCTATAAAGACGGCGTGACGCTGAACGCAACGCTTTCCCTGAACACAGAAAAACGCGTATCCAAAATCGAAGCCAAGACCATCTCCTCCAACGAAAAGAAGGGGAAGATCACAGACCTCGCCGAAGATGAAATCGTACTGGATGGCAGCAAGAGCAAGACCTACGAAATCAAGGACGCCGATGAGCTTTCCGTTACTATCAACGGCTCCAAAAAGACCTTTGAGGACCTGATGGAGCTTTTCGATGACGACGAGACCATCACCGCTACCGTTACGGCTGATATTAAGAATGTTGTCAGCAAAATCGCTGCTACCACAAAGGAAAGCAGCAGCAGCGACAAAGGAGTAATTGCTTCCCTGACCTCCTCCAAGTTGAAACTCAATGGCGGCGATAGCTTTGATATCAAGAGCAAGGCCGGCATTGATATAAAGATTGAGGACGGCACGAAGGAATCTGATATTGATAGCTGGGATGACCTTGAGCTTGCAATAAAGGAGAAAAAGGAAATCACCGTTACCGTAAAAACAAAGAATGATTACGTTTCCGAAATTACCGGCAGAGTCAGCGGCGTAAGCGGCACAATTTACGATTATGATAAGAATTCGCTTGACATCACAACAAAAGAGGACAACGAATATACCTACGAGTTTGATGATAAATTCCAGGTTGATAATGATGAAATCAATGCCAATAATAAAGATTCCTTCCTGACATGGATGGATGAATATTTCAAACGCAGCGATGATATCAAAGTTACTCTCGCCCTGAACAGTGATGGCTACATCACCAGAATCGACGACTAAGAACTTATCCGAAAATAAGATACGTACAGATTGCACAGTCAGATTTTCCGGCAGGCAGGGACCTTTTTGCAGGCATACCGGGTGGTACGGCAGGGAAAAGCGACAAATACTTCCGGAAAAGATGAAGCAGGATGTGCGCAGATAATTTACGGATAGGTTCTAAATATTGCAGATAACAAATCCGGAAATGCAGGGGAAACAACCATTCCCCTGCGTTTCTTTTTTTGCGCCCTGTCCCCTCCTTTCGACAGGAGGGGAAGAAAAAAGTGGAATTCCTTTCCTTGACACTTTGGGCTAAGTCCTGTAAAGTAAGAGTTGGCTGAAAAAGAGGAAAGATAAGGTGTGAGAATGAAAACACAGCAAAATTCAAACTATAATAATGAAAGCATTACTTCCCTGAAGGGTGCGGACCGCGTTCGTCTGCGTCCGGGCGTTATTTTTGGCTCGGACGGGCTGGAGGGCTGCGAACATGCTTTTTTTGAAATCCTTTCCAATTCCATCGACGAAGCGCGCGAGGGCTTTGGGAAGAAAATAGAGATCGTCCGTTATCTGGACGGCTCCTTTCTGGTAAAGGATTACGGCAGAGGCATCCCAGTGGATTATAACCCAAAAGAGGACTGCTTCAACTGGGAGCTTGTTTTCTGCGAATTATATGCAGGCGGAAAATACCAGAACAACACAGGTGAAAATTATGAGTTCAGCCTCGGCTTAAACGGGCTTGGCACCTGCGCAACGCAGTACGCCTCGGAATACATGGATGCGGTCATCTACCGAGATGATACCTGCTACCAGCTGCATTTTGAGAAGGGTGAAAATATCGGCGGCTTAATCAAGGAGGCGGCGCGCAGGCACCCCTCCGGCACGCAGATCAAATGGCGTCCTGACCGTGATGTGTTTACGGATATCCGCATCCCGCTGGAATATTTTCAAGATGTACTGAAACGGCAGGCTGTTGTCAACGCCGGCCTGCTGTTCGACTTATTTGACGAGGAAAGCGGCGAACATTTCGAATACTGCTATGAAAACGGGATACAGGACTATCTGTCAGAGCTTGCAGGGGAAAACAGCCTGACCGGAATCCATTACCTCCAAACGGAAACCAGCGGACGCGACAGGGAGGACAAACCGGAATACCGGCTGAAATTTGAAACAGCCTTTTGTTTCAACAACCATATCAACCGTTTGGAATATTACCATAATTCCAGCTTTCTGGAATACGGCGGTTCGCCGGATAAGGCGGTCAGAAACGCGTTCGTATTCGCCATAGATAAATATTTGAAAAGCAACAGCCTGTATAAAAAAGATGAAAAGAAAATCACATTTTCAGACGTGGAGGACAGTCTGATACTGGTAATCAATTCCTTTTCCACCATAACCAGCTATGAGAACCAGACAAAAAAATCCATTACAAATAAATTCATACAGGATGCTATGGCAGAATTTTTCCGTCAGCAGCTGGAAATCTATTTTATTGAGAATAAAATAGATGCGGATAAAATCGCAGCACAGGTCTTAGCAAACAAGCGAAGCCGGGAAACAGCGGAAAATACGCGCATCAACATTCGCAAAAAACTGACAGGCAGCCTGGATATGAATAACCGCGTGGAAAAATTTGTAAACTGCCGGACAAAGGATGTAACCCGTCGGGAAATCTACATCGTGGAGGGCGATTCCGCGCTGGGCGCGTGTAAGCTGGGGCGCGATGCGGAATTTCAGGCAATCATTCCCATCCGCGGGAAAATTTTGAACTGCCTGAAAGCAGATTACAACAAAATCTTCAATAACGACATCATCACCGACCTTTTGAAGGTGCTGGGCTGCGGCGTGGAAATCAAGTCAAAGCACCAGACGGGCATGAATTCGTTTGATTTGGAACAGCTGCGCTGGAGCAAGGTCATACTTTGCACAGATGCTGACGTGGACGGTTTCCAGATACGGACGCTGCTTCTGACAATGCTTTACCGTCTGACCCCGACGCTGATTCACGCGAAAAAGGTTTTTATCGCGGAATCGCCGCTGTATGAAATCATAAACGGGAAAAGCACCTATTTTGCCTATTCCGAAACAGAAAAGAGCCAGATTTTGGACAGGCTGAAAGGGAAGGTCAAAGTCAGCCGCTCGAAGGGACTGGGTGAAAACCAGCCGGAAATGATGTGGGAAACAACGATGAACCCGGAAACCCGGCGGCTGATTCTGGTCACACCCGATGAAGCGGAACGCACACAGAAAATGTTTGAGCTTCTGCTCGGAGAAAACCTTTCCGGACGGAAAGAATTTATTGCAGAAGAAGGCTACAAGTACCTCGATATGACGGACATCAGTTAAAGAACGAAAGACCGAAAACCTTGAGAGCTCTGGTCTGCACTCTGTTCCGGTCGGTGCTGAACGAGCCTCCACCGGAGGCTCAGCACCCGCAAACTCCCGCGAGGGCTTTCAGCCCTTGACCCGATCGTGCAAAAACTGCGTTTTTGCGGAAAACCATGTTTTACTCAGGCAAATTCAGTTCAACACTGCACAAAAAGCATAATTCTGGACACATGTATATGTGTCCAGAATTAAAGTTTGGGGGCAAGCCCTTTTCAATGGGTATCGGAAAGAAGTCCGGAC
>OFGE01003521.1_pt1 | contig 10153 bp, 7 predicted proteins | sample 1521681 | NCBI WGS metagenome assembly OFGE01 (sample SAMEA3504093, study PRJEB24116) | mouse gut metagenome | biome: mouse gut; feature: mouse-associated habitat; material: faeces | place: Denmark | collected 2011 | reverse complement strand
TCCGGCAGACGAGCACAGTTCCTTAATATTTTATCAATAAGGCTTTAAGATACCATTAGGATATTCCTTCGGCGCAGGGTGTAAAATGCCAGAAGGCAGCATTCCAGAACAGGCTGCCGGAAAGAAGGAATCGGATATGAGACATGGAAAAGGCATCGCGGCGGCCCTGTGCGCGGCAATTCTGGCAGGTGCTCTTGGCGGGTGCGGGAAACAGGACACGAAAGACGGCGGCCTGGGGCAGCAGAAGGGCCGATGGGTAGAGACACAGGAGGAGCTGCCGGAGGAACTGGAAGACTGGACGCTGCAGAACATATTTTCCACGGCGGGAGAGATACATCTGCTGGCCTCCAGGCAGGAGGGCGGAAAGACCCTTTTCAGCGAGTGGGCGGGAAAGGAGGACGGCTTTGCCGATGTGACGGAGGGCTGGCTGGCGTCCCTGGAGCTGGACTGCGGGGAATGGTTCGAGGTGCAGCTGATGCAGAGCGGAAGCGGCACGCAGTATCTCTATGCCGGTTATGTGGCGGACGGCGAAGAGGATTTCAAGGGGCATCTGTGGAAAGGCCAGGGAGAGCAGATTTGGGACATCACGCCCGCCAAATGGACAGTCCTCAATGAGGAATGGGGGATGTACGAATGGCCTCTGGGCCTGGCTGCGCAGAAGGACGGCACATTGACGATGCTTTCTTACCTGTCCGTAGACGTGCTGTCCGGAACCGACGGGAGCGTGCTGTCCAGCGAGCCTCTGTCCGGCCAGTATGAGAAGCCCCTGGTGTCAGACGGGGAAAATGTCTATCTGTGCGCCTCGGGAAGCTCCGGCATCCAGGTGGAAAAGCGGGGCAGCAATCCTGAGACCATTTCCCTTCCCGCGGGGGCTGCAGAAGGCGTGAACCTGTGCGCGGCGGCGGACGGCACTTTGGTCACGGCAGGCGGGGAGGGCATTTTCCGACGAAGGGCGGGAGAGAGCGATTGGGAGAAGCTGCTGAACGGCTCGGAGACGGACCTGGCCCTGGCGGGCTGCTGGGGCATCGGCCTGGCTATGCTGGAAAGCGATGATATCTATGCGCTGTACCGCGAATCGGAAGGCGGCGGGAAGCTGAACCGATATGCCTATGACCCGGAGGCGGTCATCGAAGTGACTCAGGAACTGAAGCTGTACACCGTATTCGACAGCTCTCTCCTGCAGCAGGCGGCAGTCCTATACCATAAGGAGCATCCGGAGGTGCTGATCACCATAGAATCCGCCTATCCCGCTTATTATGATGACGAGACGGACTACAATGCTGTCTACCAGTCGCTCAACACCATGCTGATGGGGGACGACGCGCCGGATATCCTGGTGATGGACCATCTGGACATGGATTCTTTTACGGAAAAAGGGCTGCTGGTGGACATCGGGGAGGTGGTGAATCCTCTGGAGGAGAGCGGGGAGCTCCTGCCCGGTATTACGGGCGCCTATGTGCGGGAGGACGGACACAGATATGTGGTGCCCCTGCAGTTCGGATTCACCATGGCCCTGGGGAGGGACATCGGGGAGGCGGACATGGCTTCGCTGGAGGCTCTGGCACAGTTCCTGTCGGGGGCACAGGACAGTTATCTGGGCCCGCAGACCGTGAGCGAGCTGGTGGATAAGTTCTATCCCTATTTCTGCGGGGACATTGTAAAAGAGAAGCGGCTGGATAAGGAGACCCTGGCCGGAAAGCTGGAATGTCTGAAGAAAATCGCGGACAACTGCGGGATGGTGGATTCCCGGGAGAAAGGGGAGCGCGCTTACAATATGTGGAATCTGGCCTCCCAGGCGAAGCTGGCCTTCAGCGAGGCCGACGGATTCAAGAACTGCATGTTCCCCATAGCCATGGCGGAGCACATCAAGGGAAGCTTCACGGCCTATGAGAACAGCTTCGTTCCCACCCTGCAGACAGGCATATGCGCCAAGAGCCCCTATCAGGATACGGCCATGGACTTCCTGAGGCTGGCGCTGTCCGGAAGCATACAGGATACAGATTATTACAGGGGCTTTCCTGTGAACAGGGCCTCTCTGGAAAAGCAGGTCCATGAAGACCGGTCGGAAGCGGAGGCCGAGACTTCCATAGAGACGGACGACGGAGAAGCGGTGTTCATCATCAGGGACTATTCCGAAGAGACGGCGGACAGACTGCTGGCCCTGTGCCAGGCTTTGGATAAGCCGGTCAAAGAGGATGAAAAGATACGGGAAGTGCTGATAGAAGCCCTGGACGGGTACCTGAAGGGCAGCCAATCCCAGGAGGACACGGTACAGAAGATAGAGGACGGGCTGAAGATGTACCTGGCAGAGTGAGCGCGGGGGCTCAGTGCAGGGATGGCGCAAGCTTAAGCCGGTGCCATTGTCTCTGGTGATACAGGGAATGTGGGATGCATAGGGGTTCACTGGGAAAGGGGAGGCTCACTGCCCTGGCGGCAGGCGCTGCAGTATCCGTACAGCTCCAGCTTATGTCCCGTGACCGTGAAATCCTCCATGCCCTTCTCCAGGTGGATGTGGGCAAAGGGGCAGCTCTGCAGGGGGATGCGGTTGTGGCACTTCAGGCAGATGGCGTAGTGGGTATGGCCTCCCCGGTTCAGTGAATAGACTACAGAACCATCTTCCATCCAGACGGTCTTTTCCGCCAGACCTTTTTCCTCGAAGGCGGCCAGGATGCGGTAGATGGTGGAGACGGCGTATTGCCCGTCAGCTCCGTCCGCCGCCACCCGCTGGTAGATCTGTATGGCGCTTAAAGGCTCAGGCGCTTCCCACAGCACCTTGTAGACGCTTTTTCTCTGCCTGGTCCATTTCAGGCCCTGGGGATATCGGATGTCCTCCCCGCAGTCGGCATAGGGGATTTCCCCGGAAAGTGTCTTTTGTCTGTCATGCAGTTCCATGTCCGTTCCTTTCTGTCATCTGAGGTCTGTCCGTGCGTTTCCAAGTGCCGCGGCCGTCTCCGTGAAGCCGTGCGTTTCGTCTACAGATAACGAATACAAGTTCATGGCAGCGTTTGCTGTATTTTCGGGCTGCATGTGTATCCGAAGAGCTTCTGCCTGTGTTTTCGCCCCCGTCATTTCAGGAAAAGGCCGATCAGGATTCCGGCCACCACGCCGATGCCGTAAAGCAGCGCCAGAATCTTCAGGTTCTCCCGCCTGTCATGATTGACGCGGAACAGCACCAGAAGCCCCACCCCGGAGCCGGACAACAGGCCTGCCATGGCGGCTCCCAGGCTTATGGATTCGGACAGGTACAGCTGCGTGATGACCACGGAGCCGGCGCAGTTGGGAATCAGCCCCACCAGCCCCGCCAGCACAGGAGCCAGCACCGGCTTGTCCAGGAGCAGGTTCGCCAGCGCATCCTCCCCGGCGAAATGGAGAATCAGGTTCAGCACCAGGTTCACCGCCAGGATGAACAGGGCAATCTTTGCCGTGTGTGCCAGGGCCGAGCGGAAGATGCCTTTCTCGCAGTGGCAGCGCTCCTGCTCGCAGATGTCATGGATGCCATCGGGCTTTTGTCTTCCCTCCCTGTTGCGGCCAAGCAGGTCGATGACAAGCCCCGCCGCCATGCCCACCAGGGCCTTGCCTGCCAGGATCTTCAGAATCATGCCCACTGGGGCCCGCTGGGAAATCAGGATGGGCAGCATCTCGTCCGATGTGGACAGGTACACCGCCATCAGCGTGCCCAGCGTGATGACCCGCCCGGCATACAGGTTCGATGCCGCCGCGGAGAAGCCGCACTGGGGCAGGGCCCCCAGCAGCCCGCCCACAATGGGCGCGGCCAGGCCCGCGGCGAAATGCCTCCGCGGGGAATGCCCCGTATCCTCCGCAGCTCCCGGCCGCCGGATCAGCTTCCTGGCATGTTCTCCCGTCCTGTGCTCCAGGTACTCCATCGCGAGATAGGTCAGGAATAAAAAGGGAATCAGCTTCACGCTGTCCATGAGCGCGTCCTCTATTAAATGCAGCATTGCAAACATCCTTTCTGTTCAAAGACAGCCATTCGGCAAAGTCAGTCTTTTCCGAATACTACATGATTCGTCCGGGCTTTGCCTTCACACCACAGAGTCCCAGATGCAAATGCGACTCATTTGCATCTGGGACTATAACACATTTTTCCCTCTTCTGTCAATACCTGTTCCTCAAATCTCACGGCGGGCGATGCATATGCGCTTGCTGTCTCGTGATTTTCGTGCAAAATGCGCGCGAAAGCGCTTCGCTGAGACATCTACAATCTGTAAACAATGACCACATGCGCGCTGCCCGGCAGGCCCGGAAAAGTCCATTGCCAAGGACGGCATCACTCCGCCAGATACATCTTCAGCCCGTCCTCTATCCTCTGGACAGTGGCTTCATTGGTCTGCGAGCCCTCCAGATATGCCCCCAGCGCCTCGATCAATACCTCCCGTATCTTCGCATCCTCCGCCGCCGATTTATCCAGGGTCTTGCATATGGCCAGCAGAGCCTCCGCCGTCTCGTCGGAATACTGCCTGATGGCGAATTCCACCTCGCCGCCCTCCGCCTCTATGGATGTGAAGGCCTCCGATTCCGAGCGGTCCTCATGGGCCTGCTTCTCCAGAGAGGCCAGGTTCACCGGGAACCCCAGGTAATGGTCCTTATCCTGTACGCTCTCGGACAGGGCCAGGCGCAGGAAATCCATCGCAGTGTCCTGATACCGGCTCTTGGCGCATATCCCTGTCTGCAGGAGCGGCAGGAAGCTGTTCTCATAGGCGGCAAAGCTTCCCTGGATATAATCCACGATCGCTATGGGGAACATGCAGTTCTTGAATCCGGTGACTTCACTGAACGCAAGCTTTGCCCCGGAGGCCAGATCCCACATGCTGTAGGCCCGCTCCCCCTTTCCTCTGGATTCCACAATGCCGCAGCTGTCCGCAATCTTTTTCAGGCACTCCAGCCTGCCGCCCAGCGCTTCCCTGTCCAACTGCTTTTCTTTCACGATATCCCCGCAGAAATAAGGGTAGAACTTATCCACCAGCTCGCCGACTGTCTGAGGGCCCAGGTAATTCTCCTCCGTCCCGGACAGGAAATCCGCCAGAGCCTCCAGGGATGCCATGTTTTCCGCTTCGATATCCCTCCCCAAGGCCATGTTGAAGCCGAACTGCAGGGGCACGATATAGCGCTTGCCGTCTTCCTGAATATAATTTCCCGTAATTCCGGACAGCAGCTCTCCCCGCTCCTCCATGGGGCCTACAGCCTCCCCGATGTCTGCCAGCAGTCCTTTTTTCATGAAAGAATCCATGTCCAGCCCATCCAGCACCAGGATATCCGGCGCATCCTCCCCCATCAGCAGGGTATTGAGCTCCTGGTAGACCGCATTGTAATCAGCCTCCCCGCTGTCGTAGGCGGAATAGGCGTACTGTATCGTGATCGCCACCTCGGGGTGCTCCCTGTGGTACATGACGGCGGCCTGCTGCAGGAGAGGGCTCTCATAGACAGTGTACAGGTGCAGCTCCTCCTCTATCTCGACCACCGCCTCCGGATCATAAGCATAGCGGTTCAGCCTCGCGCCGCCTCCCGATTCCTGAAACAGCGCGTAGATGCTGCCGTCTTCCTGAACGGCCAGTCCCGCGCACCAGCTTTCGGTCATGGCGAAATCCGTCTCCAGGCCGTCCAGCAGCTTCTCCCAGGTATCCGCTTCTGCCCGGCGGCGGAAAATGCCGTCCGTGCCTGCCACGATCAGGCCCTTCTCCTGCGTGGCGCAGACATTCGTTCCGTACGCGCTGTCTGTGGGAAAGTCGATTTTGGTCACGCTGCCGCCTGGACTGCCCTGGCGCTTTTCTATCTGCATGCCGGGATTCTCTGTGGCGCACAGATAGATATTCTCTCCGTCGGATACCACCGTATCATTATATTGCGCAGATACTTCTTCGCTTTCCAGCACATTTCCGTCCTCCCCTGACAGCAGGTCCATGGAAGTGTAGGTGAGGGCGAACAGGGAACCGTCCTCCAGCGCCGCGATTCCCCGGAGGCTCTCGTACATGCACCATTCCTCGTTCGGTACCGTCCATTTCTCCGGCGTGATGTCCTTTGCCTGACCGGCGTCGCTCTTCCATAGGCAGCTCCTATAGGAAGTCTCTTCTGGCAGGGCATAGTTGGCGGCCAGATACTGCGTGCCGTCTCCGCTCTGAGTCAATGTGACGCCCACGACTTCCTCACAGGGCAGCTCCACCGAGGCCAGCCACCCCTGTGTCACATCGGTAAAAACCTCTCCCTGTCCGGCCCATTCGCTGAAGACGGTTTTTCCGTTTTCCTGCCTGGACGCCAGCAGATGCACCTCGCCCTCTGCGGAAAATATCTGCCCGAGATTCCACGATGCCAGTTCCTCCGGCAGCTCCTGTCTTGTCTCCACCCATCTGCCCTTTAGCTGTTCTTTTGCCCCATTGTCTTCCGTTTCCCCTTTTCCGCATCCGCTGAGCGCTCCTGTCAATACTGCCAGGCTCAGGAATGCGGCAATGCTTCTGACATGCCTCATGTCCCATACCTCTTTCCGGCAGCCTTTTCTGCGCCGCTGCCTGACAGTATTATAATTCCTGTCGCCGCCCGGATATCCTAACTATATCCTAAGAAGAAGTTGATAATATCTTAAGCATGCGTTTGGACAGAGCTTTGCCGACAGGGTCCTATGGGGCGGACAGCGTCTGCCGGACCTCTTCTACAGAGGTATGGAACGGCGGATAGTCCGGCATATCCGCGCTGTTCCCATTCCAATAATAATACCAGTAGGTATCTGTGCGCATGTACTCATCTACTGCCGGGAATTCCAGGGAATCGAACACTTCGAAACGGGCCTCTATCTCCTGATCTACCTGCCTCCTTCCTTTTTCTATCTCTGCCGCCTCTTCTGCAGTCACCTCGTCTCCTCTGCCAGAGGGATCGTCGGGATAGGGAAAGCTAACATAGTCTGCTGCGTTTTCAAAATTTGTCTCACGCCATCCATCCATGCCAAAAATGTGGCGGACATAGAGCGTACCCGTTTCCCTCTCCCGGTAGACTGCTGCTCCATCGTCGGAATATCCCAAGTCACTCATGCCGCCCTGCTCCAGCGGTATGCGCTGCACTTCGGCGCCGTCCCAGATAAGGGCTGTAAAGGTGAAATGATAGCGTGTAGATCCATATTCTTCAAAAACACCCTTCCCAAATATCAGTAGATCCTCTGTGCCGTCCCCGTTCAGGTCCCCAAGCGCAGCGTACATGGCCTCTTCAGGGCTGTATGTATTCAGCGCCTCCAGAAGCGCCTCCCTTCGCTGGCTGTCCAGGATCCTGGCATTTTCTTCTTCTTTTTCTCTTTCTTCTTTCTGCCGCTCCAGCTCCTCTACCAGGGCATCTATTTCAGCATTGCCCGCATCCGCAATCTCCTCCGTCACATACTCCGGAATATCATCAATCGTAAAGGTCGAGACGGTGATGGCGCTGTCCTCTCCGGCGTAGACAAGCTGCGCCATCTCCCCGGCCTCTATCGAAGCTGTCTGCAGGATTTCGCCTTCCGGGCTGGAAATCGTACATTCCACCTTGCCCTCCAGAAGGCAGACATTCATATGCTGCTCATCCGGCGATTCCACAAAGCCGCAGGTGCCCCGGATGCCGACTACCATCGTAGAATTCCGGATGTCCATGGTTTCGTCCTCTTCAAGAGGTTCCGTTACATGGAAGAAGAGGCTGCCGGAATGGACCAGGACTTCCAGATGGCTGCCCTCCTTTTGGATCTCCACCTGGCTTTGCACGTCCATTTTTGCCAGCTTTGTATCGTCAAGATTGATCCAGGCATAGCTCTTGGAGCGGGTGTCCACCTGGTATCCGCTGTAGAGCTTCAGGCCCTCGATAATCGAGACGCTCTTGCCGTCCTTGTCCGCCACATCCACTTCGCCCTGTGTCCTTAAGAGCTCAATGGTAGTCGCCGCCATCCGGCCGCAGGCAGTACAGGAAAGCAGGAGCGCAGCAGTCAGCAGGACCACGGAGGCGCGCCGTAAGATGTGTTTGTAATATTTCATTTCGGTTGTTGCTCCTTTTACATTCGTATATGCTCTGGGAATCTCCTGCTCGCTTTACATACGGCATTCCAACTTTGCTTCTGCCCATTCCGCTGTTCTGTCAGACGCCTTTCTGCTGCGGGCCGGATTGCGATTCCGGAAATTCCCAGAGCCTGATCCGTATACCCGGCTCCCGCCGCATTTCTCAGCGGAAGCTCTTCACCCACGCTATCAGGGAGTCATGGTACACGTTCTCCGTCACGTCCCTGCGCATCTGGTCGGTGACGGGGCCGTTCTTCTCCATGATGGCCAGGATCGCTTCCTGGAGTCCGGCGATCTTTCCCTCCTCGAACACCTTTTTCAATGCCTCCTCCGCGGCAGCCTTTCCGTCCGTAGGCCCCGGAACCTCTGTCCTGAGGGCTTCTGCCTCCTGTCCGGTTCCCCGGCTGTCCGCTGGCTCCGCCAGGGCTTCCTCCTCGTGGGCAGGCTTTCCGGAAGCCATGTTGCCGCAGCTCCCGTCCTGTACCGCTTCCTGAGGCGCTGTCCCCTGGCCGGGCGCTTTCCGTGCGTTCTCCTCAGCGGTGTCCTCAGCCGTCTCCGGTACGGCTTCCCCGCCGGATACCTTCTGTCCGGCAGCCTGAGCCGTCTCCCCGGCCCCGGGCTGCTCAGGGCTTTGATCGACAGTCTCCTCCGCCGCTTCCTTATCGGAAGCATCCTGGGGCAGATCCTCTGTCCACTCCCCGTTTTCCGGCACCCAGATCTCCCCGGAATTTGCCTTTACGTTCACGGCGATATGGCCTCCTGCCACGCTCACCCGCTGGCCGCTGAGGGCGCCGACATATTCCGCCGCGTTCCCCGTAGGCAGGGTCATCACATAGTCGCTGTCGTCATTGTTCACCGTGACCAGGACGGACTCTCCATTATAGTTCCTGGAGAAAGCGTACTGGCGGTTGGTCAGCAGCAGTTCCTGATAGTCCCCGTAGGAAAGCGCCTTTATCTTCTGCCGCGCCTTGCCCAGTGCAGCGATCAGGCCCGTGCAGGCATTCTTCTCCAGAGCGTCGCCAAAATCCGACAGGGAGAGCGCGGGGCGCAGGGAGTCATCGGAATATCGTTCTTTTTTACCCTCTATACCGAATTCCGAGCCATAATAGACGGAAGGCACGCCCGGCAGCGTGTACAAGAGCACATGCACCGGCGCGAAATGGGCCTTGTTGTTCAGCTTCGTGTAGATCCGCTCCACATCATGGTTGTCCACGAAATTGTACAGCTTCAGTCCGTCCGGCCTGTTCCCGCCCATGCCGTACAGACGCTTCACCGTGTGGGCAATCTCGAAGTAGTTGTGGTCGTTGTGCCCGGAGTACAGGGCCTTGTGCAGATGGTAATTTGTGACGGAGTGCAGGGTCCCCTCGTTGACCCAGCGGGTGTAGTCCCCGTGGATGACCTCGCCCATGAGCCAGAACTCCGGTTTCACCTCATCCGCCACACGGCGCAGGGCTTTCATATAATCGAAATCCAGTACATCCGCCGCGTCCAGCCGGATGCCGTCGATATCGAACTCGCTGACCCAGAACCGGATCACATCCCCGATATAATCCCTGACCGCAGGGTTTTTCTGGTTCAGCTTCACCAGCAGGTCATAGCCGCCCCAGTTCTCATAGGAGAAGCCATCGTTATACTGGTTGTTCCCCCAGAAATTCACGTTACAGTACCAATCCTTGTAGGGAGAATTCTCCCTGTTCTTCCTGATGTCCGCGAACGCGAAGAAATCCCGCCCCGTGTGGTTGAACACGCCGTCCAGGATGACCCGGATCCCCTGCCTGTGGCATTCCGCCACATAGGCTTTCAGATCCTCATTCGTCCCCAGACGGCTGTCCAGCTTCCTGTAGTCCGTGGTCTCATATCCATGTCCCACCGACTCGAAAAGCGGCCCGATATAAATCGCGTTGCAGCCGATTTCCTTCACATGGGATATCCATGGAATCAACGTGTTCAGACGCTGCACCGGCTCCCCGTAGGAATTCTCCTTCGGCGCGCCCGTGAGCCCCAGCGGATAAATGTGATAAAATACCGCCTCATCATACCATGCCATATATGCATACCTCCTATTTACAGTTCCGCATCTGCTCCGCCCGGCACCCGGCCATAAGGAATTGTCTACAAATAACTGATGCGAGTTT
>OFGE01003520.1_pt1 | contig 10156 bp, 8 predicted proteins | sample 1521681 | NCBI WGS metagenome assembly OFGE01 (sample SAMEA3504093, study PRJEB24116) | mouse gut metagenome | biome: mouse gut; feature: mouse-associated habitat; material: faeces | place: Denmark | collected 2011 | reverse complement strand
CCGGGCCTTCCACTTCGGCTCCCTGTCCATGACCCACGAGGGGGTCCGCCGGGCCACCCGCCGGGCCGTCTCCCTGGCGAAGGCCGGCGGGGCCCTGCTCTCCTTCGACCCCAACCTCCGCCCGCCCCTGTGGGCCAGCCTGGAGGATGCCCGGGCGCAGATCGCCTGGGGGCTGGGGCAATGCGACGTGCTGAAGATTGCCGACAATGAGCTGGAGTTTATGACCGGCCAGACGGACTTTGACAAGGGCGCCGCTGTCCTTCAGGCGGAGTACCCCAACATCCGCATTTTGAACGTCACCGCCGGGGCAGAGGGCAGCTGCTCCTACTACGGAGGCAGGCGGGGGTTTGTTCCCGCCGTCAAGCTGGGCGGCACCATCGAGACCACCGGCGCGGGGGACACCTTCTGCGCCTGCGTGCTGAACTTTGTTCTGGAACACGGCACAGAAAATTTGACAGAAGCGGATCTGACCGACATGCTGCGCTTCGCTAACGCCGCCGCTTATCTTGTCACCACCAGAAAGGGAGCAATCCGCTCCATGCCAGAACAGGCAGAGGTGGAAGCTCTTATGAGCGGAGATGGAGGTGGACTGTGATGCGGAAGGAAAAAGCTGGAATGAATATTGGGGCTGCACCAATCTGCTTGGTATTGTTTTTATTGACCATTTTTTTATTCAGCGGCTGCGGACAAAATTCCAATGGAGACGGCAGCTTTGCCGACCCTGGAAATGACAAAGATTTTTCCCAACTGACTACGCCGGAGCAGCAGGAGGCGGCTTACAACTATCGGGCTTATTTCCGGCCCGCCCTGGATGGAGGCGAGCAGCCCTATGTGGGGGACACTATGCCCTTCTATGAGGACGGCGTCTATTACATCTACTACCTGAAGGATAAGGGCGATTCCCGCAACCATTCCCTCTATCTGGCCACCACCACGGATTTTGTCCGCTACATCGAATATGACGAGGCGATTCTGGAGTCTACCCCGGGCGCTCAGGATGACTGGATCGGCACTGGCTCCGTGGTAAAGGTGGGTGAGAAATACTATTTGTTCTACACCGGCCACACCGATGGGCCCATGGAGTTTAAAGAAAAAATTCTGGTGGCGGAGGGGGACAGCCCCTTGGCTTTTACAAAGCTGCCGGACTGGGAACTGATCCCGCCCGAGGAACTGGGCCAGAAGCGGGACTTCCGCGACCCCCAGGCCTACTACGATCCTGACAGCGGGAGTATCACCCTGACGGTAACCGCCGCTCAAGACGGCGTGGCCCGGATCTTGAAGTTTACTCTGAGCGCCGACCTGCAGACCAGCACCTATGACGGCATCATCTTTTCCGACCCCACCGAGAGCTTTTGGAATCTGGAGTGCAGCGACACCTTCCGCCTAGGCAACACCTGGTATCTCACCTACTCGGGCCAGGACGATACCCTTTGGTTTGCCGCTTCCGACACCCCCTACGGCCCCTATGGAGAGGCCAAACGTCTGGACGGCAAACTGTTCTACGCCGCCAAGCATGTGGAGGACGGAGAAAATTCCTACATGGTGGGCTGGGCCCGCCGGTCTGAGGTGATGTTTTCCACCATGGGCGTTACCGACTGGGCGGGCAATCTGGCGGTGCAGAAAATCATTCAGAAAGAAAACGGGGATTTGGCGCTGGCGCCGGTGGATTCTGTCGCGGAGGGCTTTACCGCCCGCCGATTGCTGTCAGTAAAGAAACCAGAGGTGCTTGTGAAGGCTAAGGATTCCTACGTCTATATGGATACCTTTACCTGCTATGAGAGCTTTCTGATCCAAGGCGAGTTCTGTTATGAGAAAGAGGGCATATTCGGCCTGAGCTTTGACTTTGACGGCAACCCCGGATTAAACAAGTTCATTGCGGTCAATCCCGCTGAACATAAACTCCAGCTTTGGTTCAATGAGGGTGACACCCTAATCACTGAGACGGCAGCGGAGCTCCAGCCGGGTGAGATTTATTCCTTCACCTACATTCAGGAGGGCTCTGTAGGTATCTTCTACATTGACGGCGTGGCGGCCCTGACTGTCCGCCTGTATGGTGCCAGCGGCAAGCCGATTCAATTGTTTGCGAAAGAAAATAGCGTACAGTTCATGTCGCTGGAACAGTACACACGGCCTTGATTATTTCTGCTGTTTCTGAATGAGAGAATTAAGCCGAAAGGGGCAACTGCTTGAGACGCTATCTGTACGGCGGCCTGTAGATACTGGGTGGCAAGCTAAGGCTCTGCCCCAATCTCTCTAAGGCGTGGAGTAAGCTGAGCTTATAACCCTGTTGTGGAAGGGACAAAAGTCGGCAGTTACCGTTTCTAAAGGGACAGTAGAGGGCATCAATGTGGCAAAGACCTCTCTTATTACATTGGAGGCTTGGGGGAATGAATATGCTTTTGAAAAGGATCTGGTCTACTTAAAATAAGACATTTGACTGAAACCAAATAAGGGGTGATCCGCATAAGGAGACAGATATTAGTTGTGGATAATGATTTAGCCACATGTCAGAGTATACGAGAAGGCTTACGGGATAGCTTGACAGAGGTGTGCTGCATAACATCTGCGGTGGAAGCACTGACCAGCTATATGAAGCAGGATTATTGTCTGGTTATTCTGGATATCCAACTTGATGATATAGACAGTATGGAACTGCTCAAAACAATGCGGTGTACGAACCACACTCCAATTTTAGTACTTACTGCTCCTTTAACATCGGAGGAAATCATTACGCTTCTCAATGCAGGTGCAGATACTTATCTCGAAAAACCGCTGAATATAGAGGTTTGTGTTGCACAGGCAAACGCCTTGATGCGATTATATATTGATTCAGACATTAATCATGAACAACATCAGCCTCTTATCCGTGGGGCAGAATTGATCATCAGTCCCCGATACAGACAAGTTATGGTGGATGGTAAACCGCTGGAATTGAGTCGTAAAGAATTTGACTTGCTGCACTGCCTCGCTGCTTATCCTGGTCAGGTATTTTCCCGTGGACAGATTTACAGCCATATCTGGGATGATGAACCCACTGTAGCTGTGGATGAAGCTGTAAAATCACTGATCAAGAAACTCCGAAAGAAGTTGGCCACTGTCGATAAAGACTACATTCAAAATATGCGCGGAGTCGGATATAAATTTGTTTTACCAGATTAAATATGTATAAATCAATATCGGTCAGCAGAATGGCATCCTGTTTAGGGAAATTCTGCTGACTGACTTTTTTGTCGAAATATGCGAAAACAGCCCCGATAAAGCCCCGATAAAGCCCCGGTAAAGCCCCGAACACGCCCCTTTTAGTTTCTATACTATCTCCAGTGGCAGTATTAAGACAAACGGAGGGATTCAACCACCCCGGCAGGCGGCAGTAAAACTGCCACTTTTCCCCTTGGTGAAGGGAGATAAGCCGTCTGTGTGCCAGCCGTAAACGGAAGGAGTTCCTATGCGATGGACAATCCATCGTATTGAGAATGTCCGCCGGTATGACGTGCCAGGACACACCGCTTACTTGAAAGCATTCAGGCGTCCTTGTCTCAATTTCTCTCGCAGGAATAGAAGGGAGCCGGTTCAAGGATCGACAAAACCTCCGCCTGCCCGATCAGTCACATCGACAAGATATCTCAATGCGTACCAAGCGGCCGAATTTTCACAGCTTTGTGGATTCGGCCGCTCTTTTTATACCTATGGGGTTTATCCCAGGTGTCGTTCTCCGCCAATCACATTTATCGCTTCACAGTACAACAATAAATTTTGATTGGAAAGGAAATTCATTATGAATAACGATATGCGATCCTATGTAATCAACCTGCTGGAAACTTATCAGGAGCGCACGCGGAAGATCGCTCTGCTACACTACGAGTTGGAACACCCCGCCCGTACATCTGAGGCTGAGATGATCAGTGCGATGGCCTTGGGGCATGGTGCTGGCGGTAGCAGCCACACCGAGGGCCACATCTCCGACAAGACTCTCTACATCGCACTCAACTACCAGAGTAAGATCGACAAGATGAATGCCGACATCAAAGAGGAAATTGTGGTACAGCTGGTGGAATTGGAGCAGGAGCAAAAGCGGCTGAAATACTATGTCTCGCTTTTGGAGAAGCGCCAGCGGGCTCTAATTCAGGCAATTTATTTTGATGAATGCTCGTTGGACGAAGTTGCGGAGCAACTTGGTATTGCGTCCCGTACAGTACGCACGATTAAGAAGGCTGCATTGGAACGACTTGTCAGTATGTACGAGTATGTTCAAGGTGTAAATAAGCCCTAACTGCCCTATGTCAGATTAAAGCCGGAATTTGGCCACATATTAGCCACACATTGGTACTTGAATTGGCCGCTCATTCTGTGCTATCATTAAGCTGTCAAAAAAGGAAGGCACTCCAGGCCATGTCTGGGGTGCCTTCCCCTATTATTTACAAGGGGGTCATCTTATGCGGGAAAAGATCACAGCAGAACAGTACACGCAAATGAAGAAAACCGACATCCGCTCCGTGGACCCGGCCACAGTGCCGGATATCCGGGACATCCATGTAAACCCAGCGCTTCCGCCGGCCGAGCGAATCCGGGAGGCCGCCCGACAGATGAAGGGCAATCCCTTCGTCTACCGCTGCGGCGGTCTTTTGGTCAAGACCTCCTTTGCCGGAACCCGGCCCCTCCAGGCTGTCCTGGAGGAGTGCCTGGAACATTCTAAATGACAGCGCCGGTAAAACTCGCCCTTTACACAGAGCGAAAAAGCTGATATACTGAATGCGGATCAAATCAGATAAGGTTATTCCATGAGTGCTTTCTGACTGAAAATCCGCATGTTGCGGGGAATGTCAGGAGGTTTTCTCATGGAATTTTTTTGTTACGCCTATGGCCGTCTGTCCAAGGAGGACCTGGACAAAAAGGCGGAAAGCGACAGCATCAAGAATCAGCGCGACCTGATCCACGCCTACATCGACCGTGACCCGGAGCTGCACCTGGTCATGGAGGGCTACGACGATGGCTACACCGGCACCAGCTTTGACCGGCCCCACGTCCGGGAGATGCTGGAGGCGGTGAAGTCCGGCAAAGTCAACTGCGTGGTGGTCAAGGACCTGTCCCGGTTTGGACGGGAGTACATCGAGTCGGGCCAGTACATCGAAAAGCTGTTCCCGGCCCTGGGAGTGCGTTTTATCGCCATCAATGACAACTACGACACCGCCCACCTGGACAGCTCCAGCAGCCTGATGCTGCCCTTCAAAAATTTGATGAACGACAGCTATTGCCGGGACACCTCCATCAAGATCCGCAGCCACCTGGATGTGAAGCGGCGGAACGGGGAGTTTATCGGCTCCTTCGCTGTCTATGGCTATGCCAAGGACCCGGAGAACAAAAACCGTTTGGTGGTTGACCCGGAGGCGGCTGAGACGGTACGGGAGATTTTCGCCCGTCGTATTGCCGGACAAAGCTGTCAGGCCATTTCGGATGATCTGAACGCACTGGGAGTCTTGTCTCCCATGGAGTACAAGCGGTCTAAGGGGATCAACTTCAAGACCGGATACCAGGTGCAGAGCAAAGCCAAGTGGAGCGCCCGGGCGGTACTTCGTATTCTGGAAAACGAGGTCTATCTGGGCATTATGACTCAGGGCAAGCGCACCACTCCCAATTACAAGGTCAGGACGGTGGTCGAGCGCCCACCTGAAGCCTGGATGCGGGTGGAGGGGACCCACGAGGCCATTATCAGTCAGGAGGATTTCCGACTTGCGGCCCGTTTGAAGGGCAAGGATACCCGAAAGGCCCCCGGGGCCAGCGTGGTCTATCCTCTGTCGGGGCTGGTATGCTGCGGGGACTGCAAGAGCAATATGATCCGAAAAACCAGTCTCTATGGCGAAAAGACCTACGGTTATTTTGTCTGCGCCGCCCACCGGGCGGATAAATCGGTATGCTCCACCCACAGCATCAGCGAGACCAAGCTGGAGCAGGCAGTGCTGGAGGGGATCAACTTTCACATCAAGATGGTAGCGGAGCTGCGTGGAGCGCTGGAGGCCATCAGCCGCCGCCCCATGCAGCGGGTGACGCTGGAGCGGATGGACCGCCGGCTGGATACTCTGCGGCAGGAACTGGCCCGAAAACAGGAAATCAGGGACAATCTCTACCGCCGCTATGCCAGCGGTGAGGTATCCAAGGAGGATTTTTACGATTTCAAGCGCATTTTCACCAAGGATTGTGAAGAAGTTGAACAGTCCATTGAGACGCAGCGGCATCAGCTGGATGAAATGCTGGCCAACACCTCCCCGGACAGCCCCTGGATTGAATACTTTCAGCGGTTCGGCCAAATTGACGTGTTGAACCGGGATGTGCTGGTGCGTCTGGTGGAGCGGATTCTGGTCTACGAGGACAGCCGGATTGAGATTGTGTTCCAATATCAGGCACAGTTTGAGCAGGCCAAGGCCGTGGCCTCCTCCTTTGCGGAGGACGATGAACTTCGGGAGGCGGTGTAGGCATGGCGAGGAAAAGCCGAAAGGACCAGATCAGGGCTGCAAACAGTGGACAAGCCCTGTCTGAGCAGAGGCAGACTGCGGCTCCCGCTGAGAAAACCTATACCGCTGTGGGCTACGCCCGCCTATCCATCCTGGAAACCAGGGATAGGAAGGACAGCGAGGCTCTTCAAAATCAGAAGGCACTCATTCAGGAATACATTCAGAGCCAGGGTGACTTAACGCTGCTGTCCATCTGCGAGGACAACGGCGAAACCGGAACGAATTTTCGGCGGCCTGGTTTCGAGGCCATGATGGAAGCGGTCTGCGATGGAAAGGCCAACTGCATCGTGGTCAAAGACCTGTCCCGTTTTGGTCGGAATTACATTGAGGCCGGCAACTATCTGGAACATGTATTTCCGGCGATGGGCGTCCGCTTTATCTCCATTGGGGACGGCTACGACAGCGCCGACGCCACTACCGCCGACTGTCTGGTGGTCGCGTTAAAAAATCTGATGAATCAGGTATACTCCAAGGATATTTCTCGAAAGTCCGGCTCCATTCTGCGGGAGAAGATCAAGCGTGGAGAGTTTATCGGGGGCTACGCCTCCTATGGCTATATCAAGGACCCGGCGGACCGGCACCGGATCATCGTTGACCCGGAGGCCGCAGAAGTGGTCCGAATGATTTTTCAAAAAAAGCTGGAGGGCGTCAGCAATGCAGGCATTGTCCGCTGGCTGAACAATTCCGGGATTTTGTCCCCCTGCTGCTACCGGTACCAGAAGGGCATCCTGATCGACCAGCGGTTTGCCCAGCCCAAGCCATGGAAGGTGGAAACGGTAAAGAATATCCTGCGCAGCCAAGTCTATCTGGGCCATATGGTACAGGGCCGCCGCCGCTCGGAGTTTTACGCCGGGATACCGGACCGGCTCCTGCCGAAGTCAGAATGGACCATTGTGGAGAACACTCATGAGGCCATTATCAGCCAGGAGGATTTCGACGCGGTACAAGCCATTTGTGATTTGAAGCAGAAAGAATACCGCGCCAATCTGGGAAAGTACGATCACCTGGGAAAGAGCGAAAATATCCTGAAAGGCCTGGTTTACTGCGGTGACTGCGGCCGGCCTATGGTGCGGTACAAGCAGGTGGTCAAGGGAAAAAAGGTGTCCTACCATTACATGTGTCCCAACTACGCCGCTATGCTGGAGCGAAGCGGCTGCGCCTACAAATTCCTGCGGGAGGATATCCTGCTAAACGCCCTGTCCCAGCTGATTGGCAAGGAAATCGAGCAGGCGGTGGATACTGTACAGCTGGCCAGGCATCTCTCCGCTGGAAAAGAGGGAGAAATCACCGCCAGAGCGGTGGAACTCCGGCGGCTGAATCTGGACCTGGAGCGGGCTGAAAACCGAAAAAAGACGGTTATGCAGGATTTTTTGGCTGGAGAGTTATCCTGCGATGAATATGAGCAGCTGAAGATATGCTGTACCGGAGAGGCTGAGCGGCTGAAAAACCGTATTCTGGCACTCCGGGAGGAGCAGCACCGCCAGTCCGAGACGCTGACCGGGGATAATCCCTGGCTGAAAACCTTTGGAGGTCTCCAACTCCCCGACCGGCTGACCAAGGAACTGGCCCATGGACTGATCCAGCGCATTACGATTTACGAGAACGACCGAATTGAAGTGATTTTCAAGTATAGGGATGAGCGGGAGCAGCTGCTCACCGCGATCAACAAGGAGGTAGTAGCATGACGGCGGCAAAATATATTCGCTTGTCCTCCGCCGATGAGGACATCAGACTGGGCGATAAAGCAGAAAGCAACAGTGTGGTTAACCAGCGAAAGCTGCTGGACTGTTATCTTGAAAGCCACCGTGAATTTTCCAACTGCACAATTTTGGAGTTTCTGGACGATGGCCGCAGCGGTACCAACCTGGATCGGCCGGGAATGCGCGCCCTGCTGGACGCTGCCCGCCGGCACGAAATCGACTGCATCATTGTGAAGGATTTTTCCCGCTTTGCCAGGGACTACATTGAGTCCGGCCGCTACCTGGAACAGGTTTTCCCGGCCCTGGGCATCCGGTTCATCTCTGTCAACGATTGTTACGACAGCTATGATTTTCCCTACGGCACCGCTGGCAATATCAATAACGGTCTATTAAACTTGATTAACGAAATGTACAGCCGAGACCTATCCCAGAAATCCAAAGCGGCCAAGCGGCTGTACGCCCAGCGGGGCCAGTGTATATCTGCTTATCCGGTTTATGGTTATCTAAAATCCCCGGAGGACAAACGGACTTGGATTCACGATCCGGAGGCGGCCCCGGTGGTACAGCGGATGTTCAACTGGTATGCAGAGGGACTCACCTCCACGGAAATAGCCAAACGGCTGAATGAGGATGGTATCCCTACGCCAGCCCAGCATAAGAGGGCGCTTGGGTCCAAACGTCAGCTGTGGAACTCGGAACGCACCGATAATTTCTGGCGGGCCACTACGATTGGAAAAATCCTGCGGGACGAGCGATACACTGGCAAGCTGGTGGCACTGAAAACCACACTGAGCGAACTGGGGAACATCCACTCAGCCAAGGCGATTGAAAAAGATGATTGGGTCATCGTTCCTGGAGCATTCGAGGCGATTATCTCTCAAGAAATCTTTAACCAGGTACAAGCAAAGCTTGAAACGGTCAGGCCCACTCGGAAGCTGGGTCCCATGAAACGGAGACTGTTTTCTCGAAAGCTAAGATGCGGCCACTGCGGCGCGGCGTTGATACGCCATGAGATTGCACAGGGCGTCTACTACGCCTGCGATGGCAGGGCTTGGAATGGAACAGATGACTGCAAAAAAATCCGCCTGTTTGAGACAGACCTGATTCAAGCGGTTCTGGCCTCCATCCGGTTTCAAGCTCAGTTGGCGAAAAAGACAGAGAAGCGCCTTGACCGAAAGGAAAAACAAATCCAGACGGTACAAAATCGTGCTCAGTCAGCCCAGCAGCGTATTCAGAAACAAATCGCTCAGCTGGAGACACGGAAAGCGGAGGCCTATCTGAGCTATGATTTGGGCGAGGTATCGCAGAGCGATTACAAAAACCGCTGCAAAAAGATTGATGCCGCCATTATGGAGCAAAAGCGGCAGCTGGACGCCTTGGAACAGGACAGTGGCAGCATTCTCCCTGATATGGATACTGTCAGCTGTGAGCAGATCAACAGCTTGAAACCGCTCAGTAACTTGCGGACCTTGAATCGGGATATGGTTGAGGTGCTGATTCACTCCATTGAGATCTACAATGGAAATCGGATTGAAATTGCATGGAATTTTAACGAGGACTATATGAAACTTCTTGCGGAGGAGGATACAGCTATGCGGGTATAACAAACAGGCTTGTGGTTGATTTGATCGACAATGTATGTGTGGGGAACGGCTCCTTTCTCCGTTCCCCACACTGCTTAAAATGAGTTGCTTTTTGGTTTTTACAGGACACTTTCACCCGATAGTGTCCAATAAAAACCAAAAAGGAGATTGTTTTATTTCCTCCGAGAAAAATTTTTATAATTTTTTGGTTTTCCCTTGACACTTTCTGATGACGGAATCCGGGGAACTACGTTCAAGCGTCCGGGGCTGGACGCTATGTTAGACGAAATCCGGGCGGGGAACGTGGCAACGGTTATCATCAAAGACCAGAGCCGAATCGGGCGTGACGTGGTTGAAGTGGGGCTTT
>OFGE01003513.1_pt1 | contig 10182 bp, 7 predicted proteins | sample 1521681 | NCBI WGS metagenome assembly OFGE01 (sample SAMEA3504093, study PRJEB24116) | mouse gut metagenome | biome: mouse gut; feature: mouse-associated habitat; material: faeces | place: Denmark | collected 2011 | reverse complement strand
TAATTAATTTTAAGTTATTGATTATCATTTATGAAGTCCTCTTGTTGAAAAAAAGTAGTAACAGAGAGTGCAATATCATTGATAGAGAGAAGTAATAGTAGATAAAATTAAATAGATAGTTTTTAGTAATAACATTAGGTAGTAAAAGAAAAATAGCAATTACTATAAGTATGGAAAAGTTAATAAATAAGTACATGTAAGTAGATGTTAAGGAAATTGTATATAAAATTCGCTCATCTTTTTTTGAATCAGTCAGATTAAAAACAAAGTAGACTACAGAAATGATATCCAATAAAAAAATAAAAATAGCCATTTTGGTTCCTCCTTTTTGTCAAGTGCCACTTGACAAAAGATTAAAAGCTCTATACTATTAAATTGTAACATATTATGTTATGCAGTATACAACAATTTTATGATGGAGGGTAAGAATTATGGAAAATTTAAATGTAGTTCCTAGTTTTGAAGAACTAAGTGTTGAGGAAATGGAAGCGATTCAAGGTAGTGGAGATGTTCAGGCTGAGACTACTCCAGCATGTTTTACCATAGGCTTAGGAGTAGGTGCATTATTTTCAGCTAAATTTTGCTAATTTATATATTAAGAGGGCTAGTTTCACTAGCCCTCTTATACATAAAAAAGGAGTGCTTACATGGAAGATAATTTAATAAATGTATTAAGCATAAATGAAAGATGTTTTTTACTAAAGCAAAGTGGTAACGAGAAATACGACATTAAAAATTTACAAGCTTGGAAAGAAAGAAAAAGTGTTCTTAAACAAGATGATTTAGACTACTTGATTAAATATAAATATGAATCACTGGATAATTTTGGATTAGGAATAACACCTATTGAAAACTTTCCTGATAAAGAAGTTGCAATTCAATACATTAAAGATCAATCATGGTATATTTTTTTTGAATCTATTTTAGATTCTTATAATGATAGTGAAGAGCAATTATTAGAAGTAGATGCTAGTTATCCTTTTAGATATTTCTTACAGTATGCTCGTTTATTTTTACTTGATTTAAACTCAGAGTTAAATATTTGTACAAAAGAATTCATTATTAATTTATTAGAAACTCTAACACAAGAGCTTATTCACTTGACAAGCAAAACATTAGTGCTAGATTTGCATACTTTTAAAAAAAATGAACCTCTAAAGGGAAATGATAGTAGCAAGCGATTTATCTATTATCTAAAAAAAAGATTTAACTCTAAAAAAGATATAATAGCTTTTTATACATGCTATCCTGAGTTGATGCGTATTACTGTTGTTAGAATGAGATATTTTTTAGATAATACTAAACAAATGCTTATAAGAGTGACTGAAGATTTACCTAGCATACAAAATTGTTTTAACATACAATCCTCAGAGCTTAACTCTATATCAGAATCACAGGGAGACTCTCATAGTCGCGGAAATACTGTTTCTACACTAACTTTTTCTGATGGAAAGAAGATAGTATACAAGCCAAAGATTAATAGCGAGAATAAATTAAGCGATTTATTTGAATTTTTAAATAAAGAGTTAGAGGCAGATATTTATATAGTTAAAAAAGTTACTAGAAATACCTATTTCTATGAAGAATATATAGATAATATAGAAATAAATAACACAGAAGAAGTAAAAAAATATTATGAAAGGTATGGTAAACTAATCGGAATAGCTTTCTTATTTAATGTAACAGACTTACACTATGAGAATATAATCGCTCATGGAGAATACCCTGTTATCATAGATAACGAAACTTTTTTTCAACAAAATATTCCTATAGAGTTTGGTAATAGCGCAACAGTAGATGCTAAATATAAATATTTAGATTCTATAATGGTGACAGGGCTAGTACCATATTTAGCGATGAAAGATAAGTCAGATTCGAAAGATGAAGGGGTTAACCTTAGTGCGTTAAACTTTAAAGAGCAAAGCGTACCGTTCAAGATATTAAAAATTAAAAATACATTTACTGATGAAATGCGTTTTGAATATCAAACACACATTATGGATACTGCAAAAAATACTCCAATTATGAATAATGAAAAAATTAGTTTTATCAGCTATGAAAAATATATAGTTACTGGTATGAAAAGTATTTTAATGAAAGCAAAGGATTCTAAGAAAAAAATATTGGCATATATTAATAATAATTTACAAAATCTTATAGTTAGAAATGTAATCAGACCAACTCAAAGATATGCTGATATGTTGGAATTTTCATACCATCCTAATTGCTTTTCTAATGCAATAGAGAGAGAAAAAGTACTTCATAATATGTGGGCCTATCCATATAAGAATAAAAAGGTTGTTCATTACGAATTTTCAGACTTAATAGATGGAGATATACCCATTTTTTATAACAATATCTCAAAAACATCATTAATAGCTAGTGACGGGTGCTTAGTAGAAGATTTTTATCAAGAAAGCGCTTTGAATAGATGCCTAAATAAAATAAATGATCTTTGTGATGAAGATATTTCTATTCAAACCGTTTGGCTAGAAATTGCTTTGAATATTTATAATCCATATAAATATATTAATGATTTGAAAAATCAAAATTCAAATAAATATATTTATACTGGCTCAGAGCTAAACAGTAAAATTATTCAAGCATGTCAGAAGATAGAGAAAAAAATTTTCAAGAGAGCTATTTTTAATAAAAAAACCAATACTGTAAATTGGATTGACATAAAATTGGATCAAGATTGGAATGTGGGCATCCTAAATAATAATATGTACGATGGATTGCCTGGTATATTCGTATTTTATGTGGCTCTTAAATACATTACAAAGAATCATAAATATGACTATGTAATTGAATGTATAAAAAATTCAATTTATACAATACCATCTGAAGATATATTGTCAGCTTTTTTTGGAAAAGGAAGTTTAATATATCCTTTACTTGTAGATTACCGCTTAAATAATGATATAAACTCTTTAAATGTAGCCGTAGAAATTGCAGACATGTTGATTGAAAAGAAATCGATAAATAATGGCGAGTTAAAAAATGATTGGATCCACGGGCATAATAGTATAATAAAAGTTTTATTATTGTTATCCGAGATAACAGAGGATGAAAAGTATAGAAAATTTTCATTAGAAATTTTTGAAAAATTATCCGAAGAACCCTATTTTAATTTTAGAGGATTCGGACACGGTATATATAGCTATGTCCATCTTCTATCAAAATTCAATAGGATAGATAAGGCAAATTCTTTACTTCATAAAATTAAAGAATCATACTTTGAAGAAGAACCTAAAAACAATAGTTGGTGTAAGGGAACTGTAGGTGAACTTTTAGCGACAATTGAATTATATGATGATAACATTTCAAATATAGATATTAATAAAACCATGGCATATAAAAATAAAGATTGTCTGTGTCATGGAAATGCAGGTACTTTGGAAGGGCTAATTCAATTAGCTAAAAAAGATCCTGAAACTTATCAGTATAAAAAAAATAAACTTATTAGCTATATGCTAAATGATTTTGAAAAAAATAATACACTAAAGGTTGCTGGAAGTGAGTATTTAGAATCACTAGGATTCTTTGTAGGAATCAGTGGTGTGGGTTATGAACTATTGAGAAACCTAGATTCTGAAATTCCGAATGCATTACTTTTTGAGTTATAAGAGGTGTAATTATGAAAAGATTGAAGTATGTTGCGCAAGGAGAGCATAGTGAATGTGCTTTAGCATGCATCACTATGCTACTTAATTATTATGGTAATCAAAGTACACTAGTAGAACTAAGGGAAAAATATGGGGTGCCCAAAGGAGGACTAACTATCAAAAATATTCGTACTGTCTTTGACGAATATGGATTTGATGTATCGACATTTAAATCAAGTTTTTCAAATTATTTAGATCTTCCGACTCCTGTAATAAGCTATTGGAATAATCAACATTTTGTGATCATAGAGAAAATAAAAAAGAAAAAAGTATTAATCTTAGATCCTGCAAGTAATAAACGCTGGATTGATATTTCAGAATTTAAAAAAAATTTTTCAAATATATTAATATACGCACATAAGAAAAAGACTAAAAAAGAAGGCAAAAGGAAACAGTTTTTTTTAAAGTCATTTATTTTTACAAAATTCAAAAGATATTTCTTTAGTCTAATAATATTATCATTTGTTTCACAACTTTTATTACTCTTAATTCCTATTGCAACAAAGTATTCGATAGATAATATTAGATCTTTTCAAGAAATTCCTACCTATATTCTGTTATTAATATTAACTAGTTTTTTTTCTGTTTTATATGTAGTTCAATACTTAAAAAGCTCTGTAGTAGCAGAATTTCAGTATGAATTTGATTTTAAATTAATGTTTTCTTATATTGATAAACTTTTTAGTATGCCACTAATGTATTTTAGTAATAGATCAACAGGAGAATTAGTGTTTAGAGCGAACTTAAATATTTATATTAGGCAAATATTGTCTCAAAAGGTCATAACAACTTTAATAGATAGTCTTTTTTTAGGGATATATTTGTTTTTAATGGTTAACTATTCTATTTTACTGACAATAATAGCTCTTGTTCTAATCTCTTTAATAGCTTTTTTAAGTATTATAAATTCGCATACAATAAAAAGATTTGTAGATAAAGAAATAATGGAACAAGGAAACGTCCAGAGAATTATTACAGAAGCAATTGAAGGAATTGAAACAATTAAATCTGCTAACGCAGAAAAGAGCTTTTTGTTAAATTGGAAAAACATGTTTACGTCTCAACTATTAATTACAAAAAATAAAAATAGATATATAGCTATTTTTGGAATATTACCAGAAATCATACAAAGTGTAATGCCAGCTCTATTTTTAATAATAGGTATAAAATTAATAATCAACAATTCTTTGTCATTAGGATCACTAATTGGTTTTGTTTCTATAGTAACAATGGTTATGAAGCCAATTCTAAGTTTGGTTTCCTCTTATAATGACTTTCTACTATTAAATGTATATTTTCAAAAATTATCTGAAGTTTTAACTTATGAAGAAAAAAATAATTTTAATAACAAAATAGGAAATGCTGGAAAAGAAGAGTTTATTTATAGGCTTAATAATGTTTACTATACTATATCTGTTTTTGAAAAAAATATTTTAAATGGTATTTCTTTCGACATAAGAAAAGGGGATAAAGTAGCTATTGTTGGGAGAAGTGGGTCAGGAAAATCTACTTTACTAAAACTATTGTCGGGATTGTTACAACCTTCTAATGGAGAAATATTGTATGAAGGCTATCCTTTATCAAACAACTCCAATAATAGAAGAAACATTTTTTATGTTAATCAAAATGCGCATATTTTTAATGAAACTATCGAAAAAAATATTTCTTTAGAGTTTAAACCGAATTCTTCTATAAATGAGAAAAAAAGACTAAAAGAAAGTATGAATAAATCAAAAATGGATGAGGTACTTTTAGGAATTCCTCAGCATGAGAAAACTATAGTATCAGAAAATGGTAATAATTTCTCTGGTGGTCAAAGGCAAAAGATTGCTTTAGCTAGAGCGTTCTATTCTAATGTGAATACATTACTTTTAGATGAGCCTACATCTGCAATGGATAATATTTCAGAATTTGAAGTTTTTTCTAATTTATTAGATGAGAAAAGAACAGTTATTACCGTTGCTCACAGAATTAGTACCGTGAAAAACTTTGATAAAATTATATTAATGGATAATGGTGAAATAGTATGTATTGGAAAGCATGAGGATCTTATTGAAAATAGTGAGTTATATCGTTCACTGTATTACAAAAAACAACAATTTGGAGGTACAAAATGAAAAAAAGAGGATTGACTTATATTTTAATCTCATATATTTTTTTTACATTAGGAACAACAGGTTATGCATCAGATCTCTCAAATAATATTTCATTTTTTATTGATAATTCGCAAACAACTGCTATAGAAGAAATTGAGTCTGAATTATCTTCTGAAAAAGTAGATTATATACAGGAAATAGGATTAGTTAGTTTTAAAAACTTGGATGATAGTGATAGGAAGTTTATAGGTAAATATTTTAATGTTTCGGAAGGGAAAAAATTACCAGATTTTAAACCTGAAGAAGTTAATAGTTCTATTTTAAATATTAATATTTTAAACAAAGATTTTAAGTCTTTTAATTGGCCATATAAAAAAATTTTATCTCATATTGATCCAGTGAAAGAACAACTAGGGAAAGATATAACCATAGCTCTAATTGACTCGGGGATAGATAGGCTTCATCCTAATCTTCAAGACAATAACCTAAGATTAAAAAACTATGTTAATGATATTGAGTTAGATGAATATGGTCATGGTACACAAGTTGCTGGAGTAATAGACACGATTGCTCCAAGAGTAAATTTAAATTCTTACAAGGTGATGGATGGGACAGATGGAAACTCTATAAATATGCTTAAAGCTATAGTTGATGCTACAAATGATCAAGTAGATATAATAAATGTGAGTCTTGGCTCATATAAAAATATGGAAATAGATGACGAAAGATTTACTGTAGAAGCATTCAGAAAAGTTGTTAACTATGCAAGAAAAAATAACATTCTAATTGTTGCATCAGCAGGAAATGAGTCGCGGGATATAAGCACTGGTAATGAAAAACATATACCAGGAGGACTAGAGTCTGTAATTACCGTCGGAGCTACAAAAAAGAATGGTGATATTGCTGACTATTCTAATTATGGGGCTAATGTTTCTATATATGGTCCTGCGGGAGGATATGGTGACAATTACAAAATAACAGGACAAATTGATGCTCGTGAAATGATGATGACTTATTACCCTACATCGCTAGTTTCTCCACTAGGCAAAGCTGCTGACTTTCCAGATGGTTATACACTTTCTTTTGGAACAAGTTTAGCAACTCCAGAAGTAAGCGCAGCTTTAGCAGCTATTATGTCAAAGAATGTAGATAATTCTAAAGATTCAAATGAAGTATTAAATACTTTATTTGAAAATGCTGATTCTTTTATAGATAAAAATAGCATGCTTAAATACAAAGAGGTGAGAATAAAATAGATGAAATTTATATCTCCGATGATCTTTACGTTACTTCTCGAAATCTTTACTCTTGTTTTTGAATTAAATTTAGTGTCTATAGCATACTTTGCCTTGTTATTGTCTATCTTTGTACATGAGTTAGGTCATTTAGCTTTTGGATTATTTAATAAAGTTAGACCAGAGTCATTAATATTTGGTTTTATAAAACTTTCGTGGGAAAATCAATTTAAGGTTAGATTAAATACACAGTGGGGATTTTTTGGTGGATTATTTAGATATAAGCCAACTACGTTTAATAATAAGAAAATTCTGAGGTTGTTAACCGGAGGACCAATATTTAGTCTTTTTTTTACATTAACCTTTTTTATAAAAATTGACTTTTTTCAATATTTTTCTTTATTTAATTTTTCAATATTCTTGATTACTGTAGTTCCTTTTAATTTTAACGGGTTTATGAATGATGGATACAATATATATAAATTAGTTACTAAGGATTATATTTTCGAAATGTATTATATTGTATCAAATAGCTTACTTAATAAATATAATCAGTCAACTTTCTTAAATACCAATGAGGTATGCAAAATAATAAAAAAAAATAAAGAATTACCATTATATGTGCTAAATACATTCTTACTGTATGTTATATATGAGTATTTAATAGACAAAAATAATAGGAAATTAAAACTAATATACCCAATACTTAGTAAAGAAGACAAGATACTGAATAATAAAAGTTATTTACAGAATTTTTATTTAGCTAATTTGTATATGATAGAATATATCTTATCTGTAGATAATAAACAAACTTTTAAAAAAATTAATTTAAAAATTCTAGACTCAATTAGTAGATCTAGAATTAAATATCTAAATTTTAAATGCTCAAAAAGTGCTGATGATGAAATAAGTCAATCAATGACAGAATTTAGCAATATCATTAAAAATTATCCAGATCAAACGTCAACTATGATTATAGCAGAAAAACGATGGGTTCAAAATTGAGATAAGAAACCAGCTAGACTGTCAACGTAAAATGATAGGCTAAAAAAAGTGATGTGTGCTTGCTACGATTTTTATACAGTATTTCATGATGTAATAAATAAATTTTCTATTAAAATATATTAACTAAAAGAATCAACAGGGTATACCTTGTTGGTTCTTTTCTATGTTCAAATTGTTATTAGATACGTAGCAGGACATTCAAGTTGGGCATACTTCAACAGAAAAGAGGAAATTATACCCTTTTTCCTGTTGTTGGCTATTTTAATCTGTGTTCCTCCAGTTTTCTTTTCACGTAGTAAAAAATTAGCTTTAACAAATTGGAAACAGCCCATTTGAAAATCCATTTTGTTAAAGGATTATCGAACTCTTTTGGGAAAAACAAGAATAAGAACTCAACAATTAAATTTGTAACTGCTTCAATTAATAATGGATGCATGTGGAACACCGTCTTTCGTAATATTTATAGGTGTTTAACTCCCTATAAATAATTCGCCCTTACGGATCAAACTTGTCCCAAAGTAGTTAAAGAAAAATAGATCCAAAAAAGAGCCGAAACTAAAAATTCGGCTCTTTGGATTTGCAATAAAATACTATGTTATGAATAAGGCACAAGCTAGTTTGTGTAATTTTTACCTAAAAAAACAGGTCAGAAATTTCTAAGTATTTGGCCTATTATGAACTATATAAGAGGAAAAAGTGTAAATTGGCTATCCTTAATTGTATTGTTGATATTCTTGATTTATGCTACAAACCAAAAACAAATGATAGTAATTATGTTAGTTTTTTTAGTAGTTTTGGCAGGTATTCTATATTTATCTAAAATGAATATCTTGATAACTTTACCTCATATTGCTATTGTAATCGCTAGCTTTGTGTTTATTTTAACATGTAAGGGGAATGCGGCAAGAAACGTCCAAGAAACGAAACAATGGTTACCTAATTTTTCTAGCTACAGTATTTTTGATAAGTTACAAATAGGGTATTCGTCCACTTTGAAAGCTTTATTTTTTGAGTGGTCTCCATTGATGTTAGCTTTTGTATTGCTAATTCTTACTGCTGGACTAGTAAAAAATGGAACATTAGTCAAAAAGATGATTAGTGGAATACCGCTATTGACGTATTTGATTTGTACAAGATTTAATACGATCATTAATCAAACTTATGATATAGCTTCAGGAAAAACATATATGTCACTAGTAGTTCTTCTTACTGGGTTGGTTTTTTTTATGTAATAGGGATTATTGGGGCAAGTAATAATCCTTTATAATTTTTGGCAGTTACCTTTCTTCTTATTTTGGGTGTAGGAAGTCGCATTATGATGGGGTTCTCTCCTACCATATGGGTATCTGGATCAAGGACTTACTATTTTACTTATGTTCTTATAATGATGTCAGGTGTTTATTTAATAAGTCAGCTACCTGAAAATAACCAAAGTAGAACCTTTAAAGTGCTATGCGGATATTTTCTGGTATTGGCTCTATTATTAATAATGATGTATACAAAAATATTGTAAAATGTTTTGCTAAACTTTCGACAGTTGTTGAAAGGATAGTGTGTATACTGTAGAATAATTACAAGTCACTTCAGATTTAACTATTTTCTTACAGACTGAATGAATCAATCGTTTAGTTCTATGAGTATTCGTTAGAAATGAAAGACTAAAATAAGTTATAACCTTAGAGACTGTCTCCACCCCAGAAGAGACAGTCTTTATTATACATTTGAGCCTAGTTTTTATTTTAAATGAGCTGTATAAGAATAAAAATGAACGTAATCATAAGGGAGGGTTTTACTGTTAAAAAATCAGTTATGATTAAAGTATAAAATAACAGTCATAATTATTTATGCTTTAAAATATAAACTGTTACTATGCCAACAATTATTCCTAAAAATAAAATCAGAAGGGATATAAACTTTTTCTTCATACGAAGCACCTTTCTTTTAATTTAAATATTCTGTGGTGAAATTTAAAAATCTCTTTTATTCAGGTTGCCATTGAAAAATATCTTCTAGTGGAGTATTCAGGTAGTAAGCAATTTTTAATGCTAACTGTAAAGAAGGGTTATATTTATTTTTTTCTATACCATTAATAGTTTGTCTGCTAACTTCTAATAAAGCAGCTAGGAATTTATACAGGAAAAGTTACAAGAATAGCTACTTTTGGGGCATTTGTAGATT
>OFGE01003509.1_pt1 | contig 10185 bp, 7 predicted proteins | sample 1521681 | NCBI WGS metagenome assembly OFGE01 (sample SAMEA3504093, study PRJEB24116) | mouse gut metagenome | biome: mouse gut; feature: mouse-associated habitat; material: faeces | place: Denmark | collected 2011 | reverse complement strand
CTCTTTCAATATTTTATTTTCAATTTACATGTGACATATCTATTTTAAACCTATACAAGTTTTTTTCATAAAAAGGAACTGAATGAATATCAATTCTCAAACATTTTCTTAATAGCTTTTCTATAAATATCTTTTGCAATATTATATCCATTTGGAATTCTTTCAGTAAATGTATTCATACATACACTTGCATTAACTTCCATTACTAAAACTTTTTTATTCTTAGTTAATGCTATATCTATACTAGCAAAATTAATATTCATTGCCTTTCCAGCAGATAAAGCAATACTTTTAATTTTATCTATATATTCTTCATCTTCATTAATTACTATAGGAATAGCGCCATTGCTTAAATTATGTTTCCACGATATAATAACTTTTTCTCCATTATATGGAACATAATTTAAATCTAGAAAATTAATAATTTCAATATTTATATTGTATTCTTTATTTTTTTCATTAATTAATTGTTTTAATGTTTTATTTCCATCACCTAAAACAAATGGTTTTTCCTTTTTGTAAACATACAAAATTTCACCATAAAAATAAATAACTCTATATTCATAATCGATATCTATATATGGACATGCGCTTAGTGTATTCTTATTTTCACTAAATAATTGTTTCACAGTATTTTCAATTTCTTTTTTACTTGAACAAAAATACACATCTTTTCCTTTAGAAGAGTCATTTGCTTTTATAACTACTTTATTATCATTTTCTAATAGTAATTTTTCTGCATCTTTAATAAACTTGTCCTCATACCAATTACTCCTTGTTTGAGGATTAAATATCATTCTATGCTCAATTGTAGGAATATTATTTGAACTTAAAACTTCATATGTAGCAAATTTATCATTTGAAATATTATATGCATTTGCTGTATTTAAATCTAACTGATAGTTTATTATATGATGAGTTATATCTCCTTTTTTTAATTCTCTAATCCAATTATATGAAAGCATTTTTTCTTCTATATTTTGTTCTTCACATATTTCTTTAATTATTTTAGAAAATGGCTTATCTACATTCATATATTATTCCTTTCATTTAATTAATTTTATTAAATATTTTTATTTGTTTCGATTTTATGTATCTTCTAATAAATACTATTCCAATTATTACTGTAATAAATAAAATACTTTGTGCTTTTTGCAGACTTAAATATCCACATATACCTACAATAATCCCACATTCAATTATAATAATTATAAATTGAAAAAGCATATTAAAGTTTTGCTTAACAACTGCATATTCACTTATCCAATTTAATTTAGGATTTTTTAAATCTATTAATATAACTAAATAATTATTGAATATATTAAATAGCATAGAAATAATGCATACACTTAGTATCATTTCTAATGATACTTGACTAATTAGTATTTTTTCAAATACAAGCACATATAATGTTGGAATTATATTTAAAATAATTCCTGGTAATATTTTATAAAAAATTTGTTTTTCCATACTTAATGGTATGTGTTTCATAAATAAAGCATCTCTTCCATCTCTCGAAATAGCTGTTATAGATATAAAATTAAATATATATAAAACAAGTATTATAACTAAAGTAATTCCAAATCCAACAGAATTATTTATATCACCAGCAAAATACTCTGTAAGTATGCTTATATTTTGACTTTCTGTTTTTTTAAATTCTACAACTAATGGTATAGAAAAAATAAATGGAAATAATATGGATGGTAAAATACACTGCATAAAAAATATTGGATTTCTTACTAATATCTTAAATTCTTTTTTTACATAAGTTTTCCATAATTTACTTTCAAAAAAAACTTTAGAAGAATTTATTTTTTTTCCTTCCTTATTTCCTTTTGATATAAATGAAGTAACTGATTTTATGTATTTTTTTGCAACAATATAACAGACAGTAACATATATGATAAGCGATTCTATAAATAAAATAATTAAATTTTTTACTCCATTTAAATTATTATAATTAATAATTGAATTTATTGCTGGTTTTAAAGTAAATAAAAATTTATATGAATTATTTATTGTATTTTCTTTTGAAACTAAATTTTCTGCAAGTTCCATATTCGTTATATTATTACCACTTGTAGAACTACTTAAAATTTGAATTCCTATTACTAAAGCTATTGTAAGGAAAACAGATAAATATTGAACCGCTTCTTTATTTTTAACAATTTTCGTAGCTTTCATAACAAGAATTATTAGAAATGATGATATTGTAACTGGTACAATTGGTAATAATGCTATTATTAATAAACTCACTAAATAAAATTGAATTGCACAATTTAATAAAACTCCATATGTAATAAGAACTGGAAATAAAATAGCAGTACATACAAAATATTGTGAAATAATTATACAATTAAATTTAGACATAATAATTTTTAGTGGTGTAATTGGTAATGGTAGTAAATTTTCTATGTCTTTAGAAAAAAACAAAAAATTTAAACTTGTGAACAAAGTTTGAATAATTCCCAAAAAAATCACACCAGAAAAACATATATTTAAGAATAAAATTTCTTGATTTAATGAAATTAAACTTGATATACAAGCATATGAAACATATGCAACAATTCCAACTATATATCCATAAACTAAAATATATAAAATTATTTTTCCCTTTTCACTATTTTGTTTACCATTATTTTTATTTAAAGAATTTTTCAGTAATATTTTGGTAAGTCGAAATACATCTTTCATAATTAATTTTATTCCTTTCTAAAGGCAGAAATCTAGTTGAAAATAATTAAATTTCAACTCAAATCTAATTTAAAAAACTACATATATAATCACTTTTTAAATACAATTTAATATAGTCAAAATTAGATATCTTACTCTGTAATTTCTAAAAATAGTTCTTCCAAAGAAAGATCTTCTTTAAATTTTTTCTTCATTTCTTCATATGTTCCAACAAAAATCAATTTTCCTTTATTTATAATGCCAATTCTATCACACAATTTTTCTGCGACTTCTAGAACATGTGTAGAAAAGAAAACCAAATTTCCTTTATTTGCATGTTGTTTCATAAGTATTTTTAAATCATGAGCGGATTTAGGATCTAACCCTGTCATTGGTTCATCTAATATCCAATTTTGGGGATTATGCAACATTGCACCAATAACAGTAATCTTTTGTCTCATTCCATGAGAGTAACTTTGAATTCTATCATTTAAATTATCATACACACCAAATAATTTAGAATATTGTTCTATTCTTTCTTTTCTATCATCTTTAGATATATGATATATATCTGCCAAAAAATTTAAGTATTCTATGCCTTTTAATTTTAAAAACAAATCAGGATTATCTGGAACATATCCAAAATTCTTTTTTGCCTCTACTGGATTTTCTTTTATACTAACTCCATCTATTAATATATCTCCATCATTTATATCTAAAATACCTGTAATCATTTTTATTGTTGTTGTCTTTCCAGCACCATTTGGCCCTAAAAATCCAAATATCTCTCCATTTTTTATCTCCAAATTTAAATTCTCTATAATTCTCTTATTTTTTACATAAGATTTACTTACTTTTTTTATTTCTATCATAAAAATCTCCTAAAATAAAAACAAACGAGCCACTTTTAAAGTTCTCAAACATTTTAAATAATTTTAAGTGGCTCGTCTTTTTTGTGAAACTTATTTATTCATTTTCGTTATAATTTTTAATACTTCTGATACACTCCATGCTTGTGAAATTGTTCCGCCTGCTTTAAAAGGAGTTTCTGAGTTATACAGTTCCGAAATAGTTCCAATTCCAACATCCTTTACTTCATTTTTAAATGTTGAATATACGTTTTTTACAAATTTTTCATATTCTATTAAATACTTTTCTTTTTCCAATCTGTCTTTTTCGTCATTAATTATATTTTTTAAAGCATCATGATATAATCCTAAAATCCAAACCCAAACTACTCCTTGATGATATGCCATATCTCTTTCTTTACTATTTCCCTCATAATATGGAATATAACCAGGTTCGTTTTTTGCTAAAGTTCTTAATCCATACCTAGTTAGTAATTTACTTGTACAAGTTTTAAAAATAGTTTTTCCTATTTCAGAAGATGGTTTTATTACTGGATATGTAGTAGAAATACTAAATAATTGATTTGGTCTAATTTTATCATCACCAATAACATCATATAATGATTTTTTCTTTTCATTATAAAATTGCTTTTGGAATTCTTTTTTATGCTTTACAGATAATTTTTTATACCTATCTGCAATTTCTTTTTCTTCAAATTTGTTTGCTAATTTTTCTAATGTTTTTAATGCGTTATACCACAGTGCATTTAACTCTATAACTTTACCATTTCTAGGTGTTACAGCAAAATCTCCAATTTTAGCATCCATCCATGTATTTTGTGTAGTTTCTGTACCAGAAGATAATAATCCATCTTTATCTATATAAATATTATTACCATCTAAATCTATCCCATTTAAATAATTTTGAATAATAATTTTCAATTTTGGATAAATACTTTCTTTTATAAAATCATAATCTTTTGTATATTGTAAATACTTATTAACTTGTTCAAAAAGTAAAAGTGAAGCATCTGCGCTATTATATAGTGGTCTATTATCAAATCCAGAGTATCCATTTGGAACTAAACCATATTTAATATCTCTAGTAAATGTTATTAATATTTCTTTGGCTAAATCATATCTTTTAGGAATTAATAATAATCCTTCATAAGCAATTAATGTATCTCTTCCCCAATCTAAAAACCATGGAAAACCAGCTATTATAGAATGAGTTCCAAAAGATTGTCTATTTATTATAAATGAATCTGTAGCAATAAGTAAATCTTTAACTAATTCATTAAATTCTTTTTCACTCTTTGTGATTTTACTCTTTTCAATTATTAATCCAGAATCTTGAATATGTTTTTTTAATCTAGAAATTTCATTTTTAAAAACTTCATTACTATCTATTTGTTCTGTATTATCTTCTAAAGACGCTACAAACGTAATTACTTTTTCTTCTTTTGATTTTATATATATTTCATATCTTCCAGGTACAATTAAATCTTCTTCAGCATCAAATCCTCTTTCATCTTCCTTTAAATAGTACATAGATTTAAAAATATCATTTTCATGCTCAATATATTCACCATCATTTACAAATATATAAATAGGTGTGCTTCCTTTACCATCAATTTCAATTCTAATTTTATTTTTATCTTTTTTCTGCTTTAATGAAAATTGATGATTTGGTGTCATATAGTGAAAATCTCTAAAATTTAAGATTGGCGCTAAAGTTAATCTTGAGTCATTTTTCCCATTTTTTATCTTATATTGTATTACAACTGTATTTCTTCCATAAATCATAGAAATTGTTTTTACAATTTTTATATCTTTAACTTTATAAGTAAAAATTGGTAAATATTCTTTTTCAAAACTATCTAAAACTTTATAACCATCAGAAATATAGTTTTTACATATATTAGTATATAAATTATATTCTTCTCCATTAATAGTTATTTTTTCATCTACTTTAGAAACAAGTAGATGTCTTTGTGCAGGTGGTATTAAAGGTGCAACTAATAATCCATGATACCTTCTAGTATTTGCACCAATCGCTGTTGATGAACAAAAACCACCTAATCCGTTAGTTATTATCCACTCTTTATTTAAACACTCTTTTAAATCAATTTTTCTCTTATTTATTCTCATTTGTATTTTTCCTCATATTTACTACTTTTTTTTAGAAGACTTTTTATTTGTCTTTCTCTTATTAGATTTTTCTTTTGAATTTTTCATTTTTTCTATTTCTTCAGCATTTTTTTTATTTTGAGCTATTTTCTTTTCTGTATTTTGAATTGAATCTACTCTGTCTTTATACTTTTCTTTAAACTTACTTGGTTTCTTATTATTAATAGCTCGTTTCTTTTTAAAAGGACTATTGGAAACTTTTACTAAACGTTTTTCATTTTGTGCAATTATTTTTTTCTGTTCTTTCAAAACTGATTGCATAAGTAAATATTCTGTATTGTTTTGCATGTCATGGAATTTTAAATCATTACATAACATTTCAATTATTGTTGCTGCTATAATTTCTGGATTATGGCATATTTTTCCATCTTTTATAGTAGACATATTTCTTTGAATTATTTTTATATTATAATCTTCTAATTTTCTATTATCAATTTCGACTAAATCTGAACCTTCTTTATTATATTTCCTTATATATTCAGGTACAACTTCACCAGTATCTGCTAAACAGTATTCTATTACATCTGTTCCAATATGTTCTTTGATTGCTCTAAAATGTTCTGATAATGGATAATTATCTGTTTGACCAGGCTCTGTCATAATATTTGAAATATAAAATTTCATTGCTTTACTATCTTTGATTGATTTTACAATATTTTTTACTAATAAATTTGGTAATACATTTGTATATAAACTTCCAGGTCCAATAACAATAACATCAGCGTCTTCTATTGCTTCTACAACTCCTGGAGCTGGTCGGCAATTTGAAGGTGAAATATATATTCTACTAATTTTTTCAGCTTTTTCTGCAACAATATACGGAATTCTATCTTTTTGTTTTATTGTTGTACCATCTGCCAATTCTGCACAAATAGTAATTTCATCTAAAGTAACTGGTAATACTTTACCATTGATATTTAATACTTCACTACTTTTGGCTACAGCTTGAGAAATATTTCCGTAAATTTCATTCATTGCAGTAAAATAAATATCTCCGAAATTTAAACCTCTCAATCTTTCATTGGCAAAATTTAAATTCATTAATTTCTTCATTTCCTCATCTTTATCAGACATAGAAATTATACTATCTTTTATATCTTTTAATGGGTGTATTTCTAAAGCTTTTCTAGAATCTGTAGCAATAGATCCATAATCAGTCATTGCAACAACTGCTGTAATATTATTTGTATATTTTTTAAATCCTTCTACAACTGTATTTAATCCTTTACCAACACCAATTACTACAACTTTAGGGCCTTCTTCATAAACTTTTTTATTAAAAATTAAAGATTTTATATTTAATTGAGCTTTTTTTCCTTTATCTGTAGAAGTATTATTTGCTTCTATAATTATTTCTAAAGTTCTTTTTTGTATAAATACAACACTAATAACAATTGAAATAAAACCAACTACAAATATAACTACTGTTTTTCCTAATTCAAAAAAGGTTATTTCTTCTGAAACTAATATTTTGGCAATTCCATAACATACCAATACAATTCCAATTAGAATTAAAAATATCCATCTTTTAACCTTTGTACTTGCTTTAAACCATTCTAAAAACGACTTCATTATTTTTCATCTCCTAATACTATTATTTCTAGTTCTATATCTATATCAAATTTATTTTTTACTTCTTTTTGTATATATTTAACTAGATTTAAAATATCATCTGCTGAAGCTTTTCCTTTGTTTATAACAAATCCAGCATGTTTAGTAGATACCTCAGCATCTCCAATATTATATCCTTTTAGTCCACATTCATCAATAAGTTTAGCTGTAATATATCCATCTTTTCTTTTAAAAGTACTTCCTGCATTTGGATATTCTAAAGGCTGTTTTTCTTTTCTTGCTTTTGAAAACTCATTTACTTTTTCATTAATATCTTTTCTTATTCCTTTTTCTGTTTTTATGGTTGTATCTATAATTATTGCTTCTTTTAATTCTGAAAAAATACTATATCTATAATTAAAATTATGTTCTTCTAAATTTAGTTTTTTAATTTTTCCATCATAGGTAATATATCTTGTTTTAACAACTATATCTTTCATTTCTTTTCCATAGGCACCAGCATTCATTCTTATAGCTCCGCCTATAGTTCCTGGAATACCAGAAATAAATTCTAGCCCTGCTATTTCTTCTTTTTCTGCAATTACAGAAAGAGCAGAAAGAGACATTCCAGATTCTACTGTTATAATAATTTCGTTAGAGCTTCTTTTTATTTTAAAATTATTTAAATTTGGCTTTATTACAAAACCTCTAATTCCACCCTCTCTTACTAAAAGATTTGTTCCATTGCCTACAATTGTAATTGGTATATTCTTTGTTTTCGCAATTTTCAAAACATCTTTCAATTCTTGAATAGAATTAACTATTATAAAGTAATCTGCTGGTCCTCCAACTCTGAAAGAAGTGTGTTTAGACATTGGTTCATCTTTAAACAGTTGCTTATTAACATTTATAACATTTTGTAATAATTTTTCAATATCATCCATTTTTGCCATCCCCTTTTGTATGTTATATTTTCTTTTATAAATTATATATATACTATCATTTTTTTATGCTTTTTACAATAACTAAACAATAGTTTTTTATATAACAATAATTTTTTTATTATTTATATTTCCAAGATTTCTATAATAAGAATTACATATAAATTTTGTATTTGTAATACTTCAGAAACACTTCTATAATATGTATTTCGAAAAAAATTCCTATTACAAAACAATATTTAAATAAGTTTAATGCATACTATTTGTTTTTTATAATTTATCAGCTACATTCATTCTAATCTAAGCATAAATTAGCTGTACCAATTAAAAATTCTATAGCTAAAATAACAAAAGAGTGTTAACAAATATTTTACTTTTGTTAACACCCAAAATTTACTTTTTTAATATATTTAAATTTAATTTATTGTATTAGAAGAAACTTCTTCTATATTAATATCTCTAACATGTTCGATTTTTTCCCAAGTTGTAGTTGGCTTTATTAAACATTTTATATTTATTAAAATCCATGAACCTAGGAATAATGGATAACATAAGATTCCTTTTATCATTGGTTTAATTTCTTTTTTCTCTAATGCCATAATTAATGTTCCAGTAACTACTGGTAATATAAAAGTTGCAATTAAATATCTTGAAAAGTTTCCAATTAAATCAGCAAATGTCATTTCAGCACCAATATATAATAATGTATTTATTCCTAATAATAGAAATGTTAGTAACATCATTGGAATACCAAACATATATAATAAACCATCAAAATTCATTAATGTTTTATTTTCTTTTACTCCTTTTGCCAAATCCTTTGTATATCTTTTCATGCATTGTAAATGCCCAACTGACCATCTAGAACGTTGTGACCAACTTGCTTTAAAAGTAGTTGGTTGTTCATCATATACTATTGCATCTACTGCCCAACCTAATTTTCTACCTTCAGCTATATTTATTAAAGAATATTCTATATCTTCTGTTAATGTTTCTGTTTGCCATCCATCTGGTTTTAATAAATCAAATTTTACCATAAACCCTGTACCATTTAATAATGGTGATAAACCTAAGTTATATCTAGCTAAATGATAAAATCTATGCATCATCCAATAGAAAATTGCATAGCCAGATGAAATCCAAGAATCTGTAGGATTTTTTATATCTCTATATCCTTGAACAACTTCCTCACCTTGACATAATTTTTTGTTCATATTTTTTAAGAAATTTTTATCTACAATATTATCTGCATCAAAAACGCAAAGCGCATCATAATCAGCATCTTCTTCTATTTTTTGTTGTAAGAACCAATTTAATGCAAATCCTTTTGTTTTATGTTCTTCATCAAATCTTTTTAGTACTATTGCTCCTGCATCTTTGGCAATTTTAGCAGTATTATCGTTACAATTATCTGCAATAACATAAATGTCATATAATTCTCTTGGATAATCTTGTTCCTGTAAACTATCTACTAAATTCTTTATTACGGCTTCTTCATTATGAGCTGGTATAACTGCCATAAATTTATGATCTTTTTCTATTAATAATTTCTTGTCTTTTAATTTAATTAATGAACAAAAACTTACTACAATTTGATATGCCCAATATATAGTTATTATCCATATCAAAGATTGTTGTAGAAGATATAAATACTTCATTTTTCAACCTCACTTTATATATAATATTTGGTACTTAATACCATTTATGATATACACCTTTTTTATTATACCATTTTATGCATTTCATTTCAAGTTTTTTAATAAAAATTAAGAATTTTGTAGAATTACGCCTACATGTATTATAGGATTTTTTCAAAATTTTATTAGTAAATTATATGCATGATTTTCAAATTTATCCTTTTAAATTGTAATTTGTAGAGTAAATTTTATTTTTCAAAAATTATTAACATGTATATAAAAATTTTATTGTTATATTGCTTTAATTAAATTTTACTTAATATCATAATTATTAACAAAATT
>OFGE01003505.1_pt1 | contig 10188 bp, 11 predicted proteins | sample 1521681 | NCBI WGS metagenome assembly OFGE01 (sample SAMEA3504093, study PRJEB24116) | mouse gut metagenome | biome: mouse gut; feature: mouse-associated habitat; material: faeces | place: Denmark | collected 2011 | reverse complement strand
ACGGCGACTATGCCGTGAACATCTACACCGGATGCCCCCACCGCTGCTACTACTGTTTCGCGCCCCAGGTCCTCCACCGGGACCGGGAAGCGTTTCACTCCTGCGTGGAGCCGCGCAAGGACATTGTGCCGGAGCTGCGGCGGAAGCTGGAGCGGGAGAAAATCACCGGGAAGCTGGTCCACCTGTGCTTCACCTGCGACCCGTATCCCACCGGCTGCGACACGACCACCACGCGGGAGGTCATTCAGACGTTGAAGGAGTTCGGGAACCACGTCCAGATTCTCACCAAAGGGAGCGGGATTTGCGACTTTGACCTGCTGGACGGCGGGGATTGGTACGGCGTGACTATCTCCTGTGACCGGCCTATGGCAGACGAGGCGGAGCCGGGGGCCATAATTCCGGCGGACCGCCTGTATCACCTGGAGACGGCGAAGTGCAGGGGTATCAACACGTGGGTATCGTTCGAGCCGGTCCTTGACCCGGCGGCGGTGCTGGACTGCATCAAAGGGTGCGCCTATTTCATCGACCGGGTGAAAATCGGGAAGCTGAACTATCACCCGTCGGACATCAACTGGGCGCAGTTTGGACGGGAGGCAGAGGACCTATGCTGGGAAATGGGCCTGGACTACTACGTCAAGGACAGCCTGCGGGCGGAAATGGAAAAGGCGGTGGGAAAGCCGTGACGCTTATCGTTTATAGAGACAGCGAAGGGACAATCGTAAACCACCATCCAGCGCCGATGCAGATTACCGGCGAAGATTTGGCCGTCGCGATTGAGGAGTACAACGAGCGCAAGCAGCACGGAAGAACGGCCTGCATTGTTGAAGTTGCGGAGGGCAGTTTTGAGGCATATTTGCTGGAAAGGCTGGACAAAAAATACCGGATGGCGAAGGAGGCTATTGACGAAGCGCTGGATGCAATCGAAGAGGCGCGGGACTGTATAAACAGCCTGGAGGTCGAAAGGTGAGCGCCGGGGCGGACTTCTCCCGGACCTGTGAGGGGCGCGAGTACATACGGACAGAGCCGTGGCCGGTCAAAGGAAGCTACAGCGAAAAGACCATAGCTTTTCGATGCTTTGCGCCGGGGAAACACAAGGGCTATCACATGGGAACTACCTCCTGCCCTATGTCCCGGCACAGAGTGCTGACATATCCGCAAAACAGAGAGCGACAGCCTGGTTACGCCGGTCAGCGCCGCAGCGGCGGCAGATTGTGTTACAATGACGGGGCCCAGCCGGAAACGGCGGGGCCCCATACTGTTTAAGGTCAGAAACTTTGAACCAACGGAGGATTTGGTGGGCTATGACGAAAAAACAACACTACATGACGTGGGAGGAGCGCTGTCAGCTGGAGGCGCTTCTGGGGGAAAAGGTCCCCGTGGCAAAGATTGCAAAGCGGCTGGGCTTCTGCCGTCAGACAATCTATGACGAGATCAAACGGGGCACATACATCCACACCTGCGCCTACTGGGACGAAGAGCGGTATTCGGCAGAAAAGGGACAGCAAATCCACAACCGCAACCAGACCGCCAAGGGGAAACCGCTGAAGATCGGGAACGACCGGAAATTTGCAGATTTCCTGGAAAAGAAAATGCTTGGGGTCCAGGAGGACGGGACAGTTGACAAACGCAAGCGGTGTTCCCCAGCGGCGGCGTTGGCGTTGGCCAAGCGAGAAGAATTCCATACCACCGTCTGCGTCAGCACCCTGTACAGTTACATAGAGAAGCGGGTCTTCCTCCATCTGACCAACAAGGACCTGTGGGAAAAGGGGAAGAAAAAGAAACGGGGATACAAGCCGGTCCAGCGAGTAGCCCACCCGAAACTGCCGTCTATCTCCACCAGGCCGGAGGAGATCAATCAGCGGGAGGAAAAAGGGCATTGGGAAATTGACCTGGTCGTCGGGAAGGACGGGAGCAGGCCCGTACTGCTGACCATGGTCGAGCGGAGCACGAGAAAGCCGCTTCTCTTCAAGCTCCCGGACAAACGGGCGGAGACAGTGCGCAAGATCTTTGACGTGCTGGAGCGCAAAATGGGGAAGCGGCAGTTCCGGGAGACGTTCAAGACCATCACCACGGACAATGGCTCTGAATTTCTGGAGTATGACAAACTGGTGAAGTCGGTCCACGGCGGGGAGCGGTTCCGGGTCTACTACTGCCACAGCTATTCCGCCTGGGAGAAGGGGAGCAATGAGAACATGAACCGGATGATCCGCCGCTGGTTCCCCAAAGGGACTGACTTCTCAAGGGTGCCAAAAAAAGAGATAGCGGCCCTCCAGGACTGGATGGACCACTATCCACGAAAAATATTAGGCTGGAAATGTCCGGCAGAAATCGGATTATAACACAACAACTCAGCTCCAGGGCGCAGATCAACAGCGGCAGCAAATCCGCAGCGTGTTACAATCACCAGACAGACCACTCTTTCCGGGGCAGTTCTCTCCGGCTATAGCTGTTGAACATCTTCCAGAGGGGCGGAGAGAAAATGCGCTTGGTGTCCAGGACAGGCAGGCCCAGGGCGTAGAGGTCCGCGATCTGCTTCGTGTGCTCATCCACCCCCACCCGGCGGCGGATACGCCGGGCCACCACGCAGAACGGCACCAGGGACCGGCGCACCACATAGAAGTTCTGCGCGAGGCGGCGCAGGGTCACGTCCATGTCTTCGTAGGACTGGGAGAACACGTCCACTGACACCCGGTAATGGCGGTGGTACTTATAGAAATAGACCGCCTCTTGGGGGAAGGATTTGAAGTTGCGGTTGTTATACTCGATGCCCGCCTCGTCGATGATGACCTTCGCGTCCTCTATCATGTAGTGGCCGATGTCCTCACGGGCGTTGAGCACATAGGCCCCGGTAATGGGGACGTTGCTGTATACGTCAATGCGGCGCTTGAGGTATCTGCTGTTGAGCAGGGCCCTGGTCACCGGGTTCTGGTGCCTCCGGCAGAAGCGGATCAGCACATTTTCGTGGAGGGCCCAGCGGGTCAGATAGGCGGCGAAGGTGGTCTTGCCGGAGCCGGGGACGCCGAAATAGACGTTGAGTACATGGGGATGCTGCGGGCAGAGGAAGGAGCGCAGGAAGAGGGGCAGATAACACATTGCCGCCAGGAACAACAGAGCCATGAATCAGACCTCCTTACAATCTCAGGAACCGCTTGAAAAGCAAAACGCCGGTGCCGATGAAACCTAGCACCACACATAACAGAAGCATCGGATTAGCGGCGATGGTTGCCGCCACAGTGCCGGTCCAGTCCAGGACGGTAGAAAAAACGGCGGTGATCTTCTCCAACAAGGAGCCCATAGTCATATCAGACGGGGCTTTGATCGGTTCTCTTTTAGTCTCGCCGCAGGTGGAGCAGGTGTAATGGATCTCCGTCTCTGTGCGGCTGGTCTCCGCCCAGGCATGGCCGGAGCCAAGAGCCGGGAGATTCTCCGACCTGGAGAAGCCGCACCGGGAGCAGGTATAAGCGGTAGAGCCTGGAGCGGTACAAGTAGGGTCCGTATGACCGGACTGCGCCCAATCATGGTCCAGGGCAGAGAGGGATTCTGTTTTCGTCTCATGACAGGTGGAGCACCTGTAATCAGCAGAGCCGGAGGCGGTGCAGGTGGGCTCCGTGCGGGCAGTCTCGGTCCAGGTGTGGTCCTCTGCAAGTTTGGGAATCGTCTCTGTTTTCGTCTCATCACAGCGGGAACAGTCATAATGGATGGAGCCCGGAGTGGTACAGGTGGCATTTTTCCGACTGGTCTCCTGCCAATCATGGTCCAGGGCCGGGGAGGTCTCCTGTTTGACCTCTCCACAACGGGAACAGGTGTAGCCGGTCCTGCCGGGCGTGGTACAGGTGGCGGCGGTTTGGCCGGAGACGGTCCAAATGTGGCTGGTGCCAAACTGGGGGATGGTCTCCGTTTTAGTCTCGCTACAGCGGGTGCAGGTGTAAAGGATGGACCCAGCGGTCAGACAGGAGGCGGGGGTACGGCTGGTCTCATCCCATGCGTGGTCCAGAGCGGCTAAGGGTTCTGATTTGGTCTCATTACAGACGAAGCAGGTATAATTGACGGTTCCAGCGGTGGTGCAGGTGGCTGAAGTGCGGGAGGTTTCGGTCCAGGTGTGATCTTCTGCGAGCGGGGGCCTCTCTGAAGTTGCTTCTCTTCCACAGCGCAAACAAACTGAATCAATAAAACCTGGAGCAGTACAAGTTGCATCTTTGCGATCAGTCACCTGCCAATCGTGACCCAAAGCGGCTAAGGGTTCTGATTTGGTCTCATTACAGACGGAGCAGGTATAATTGACGGTTCCAGCGGCGGTGCAGGTGGCCGGAATACGGGAAGCTTCCAGCCAACTGTGGCGAGGAGCATAACTTTCCCCACAATTAGGGCATACCACTCGATAACCATGGCAATAATCCGTATTGGGCTCAAACGGGATAGATGTTCCACATATACTGCAAGGCATTGTCATATCTGCCGCAAGCACAGAAAATGTCAGCATCGTTAACGCGAACCAAAAGAAAACCGGAAAACGTAAACGATTCAGTATTTTCACAAAAAGAACCTCCTAAACAAACGTTCAGGGGGAGGGGGCGCGACTTCGTTCGCGCGCCCCCTCCCCCTCCGGGCTTACACTCTCAACAGGCGGCTGAAGAGGGTGATCCCAATCCCGATGAAGGTGAAGACGATGGGGATCAGGAACAGCGGATTGGCGACGACGATCTCGGCAACCGAGCCCATCCAGCCAGTAGCGGCGGTGAAGACCTCCGTAATGATGGACAGCAGGCTCGCCATCGTCATGGTGCCGGCACCCGAGGTTTCAGCGAGAGCAACGGGCATGATGATTCTCCTTTCTTAGTGAAGTATATCTTTGACCACCTTGACCGCGAGGATCAGGCAGACAAGACCAAATAAGTAGACGATAGGTTCAGAGGCCAGGAAGGTGGCGACTGCCTCCAGCATCCCGGCGGAGTAGGCGATCATGGCTTCCATCAGGAGATGACACCTCCGAGCAGTTTCATCAGGCAGAAGAGCAGGATGCCAAACAGAAACACGCCTGCCAGCCATTCATAGTCCACTCCGGCGGCACCGGGAGCGACGGTCTCCACGAGATATTGGTGGGTTTCATCGCCCACAGTCTCTGTGATAACGCTGGTGGTGGTAATGGGGGTATACTCTCCGAAAACGGACGTCACCAGGGCCTTGAGGCCGTCCAGGACTTCCACGGGGGCCTCGCTGGGGCGCAGGTCCTCCACGTACCAGACCGGCGCGGTCTCAGGGATGGATACGGCCGGAGCATTTAACGCCTGGTCCGCAGGATCAGCCGTGTCACCCAGTCCGTCAGACGGAGCTTCAGGCGCTTCCACAGCCGCCGGAGGCGGTACGGGGTCCGGGGTGAGCAGTTTACCGGACGAGGACCATACCCGGCCATCGGCATCAATATAACTGCCCACAGGATACTTATCATCAGCAGGATCAGCATCCAGCCGATCCGGAGCGGGATCACCATGTTCTGCACCTGCACTTTCAATGGATTCTTGGGCGGGATGTTCTGCCGCCCAGTCGGCGAGGGCCGCTTGATAGGCGCTGTCGCTGTCGAACATCCAGCGGGCGGGGACGCTCTCCTCTGCCGCCTGAGCGGTGGCCGAGAGCAGGCAGAGGGTCAGAAAGACCGCGAGCAGTTTTTTCAAAATTCATCATTCCTCCGTTCCTTGGAAATGCGCGGGCGGTTCGTGGAGCTGGTACGGGAGCTATATCCGGGACCGCCTCCGAAGCCGAAGATCAGACGGACGATCAAGATGGAGATGGACGCGAGGGTCACGCCCAGCCACATCTGACCGAAGGTGAAGCTGAAGCCGGGGACGTAGATGCCGAACAGGGACCAGAGGCCGTCCATCAGGGCCTTGCCCAAAGAAGCGGTGGTTTCAAACATGGGGCGGACCTCCCTTCTACTTAAGAAACAGTCTTAACAAGGCGAGCAGGACGAAGATCGTCACACCAGCGACCAGGACCGTCATGACCTCCGTTGGGAGCCACGTCCAAAGGACACCCAATGCCTCGCCAAAGGAACCGAACAAGTCCACCAGCTGGGAGAGCCGGTCCAGAACACCGGTGACCAGGGAGATGAGGCCATCCAGGATACCGTCCAGGATGGAGCCCAGGAGCTTGAGCAGTGCGCCGACGGTAGAGCCCAGGAAATCGCCCAGCTTTTGCAGGAGCTTGGCAAGCCAGCCGTCCTCCTCTCCGGGATCGTCCGGGTCAGAGGGTGTGCTGGGGGAAGCGGGCGGGCCGGTGCCGTCCGTGTCCTTGTACTCCTCGCCGCAGACGGAACAACGGTAGATTGTGAAGCCCTGGGTCAGAACGTTGCCATTCTCATCATAGCTGGTCTGGGTGGTCTGTTTGACCTCCCAGGTATGGCCTACTTTCGGCAAGGTCTCCGTCTTTGTCTTTTCGCACTTCGTGCAGGTGGATGTGACAGTGCCGGGGAGCGTACAGGTGGCATCCGTGCGCTTGGTCTCCTCCCAATTGTGCTTGCAGGTGTCCGGGTCCACGTCGTCGCCGGGTTTACTGGGGCGTTCCGGCTTGGCGTCCGTGTCCACGTCCGGCAGGGAGCCGACGGGGGCGAACTGGAAACCCAGGGCGGTCACGGTTTTACTGCCGTCGTAGACCATGGCGGTGACGTCCACCCAGTTGTTGCCGTCATAAATCTGGGGCTGTCCGCCGGTGTGGTCTGAGTGGAGGGGGATGTAAAAGAAACCCTTGGAGGGATTGGAGGGCCGCACGCCGCCGATACGGCAGGTGGTCACGTTGACGTTACTCTGGACATAGATCGTCCCGGTGGTGAGCTTGTCCGGCAGGGCAAGGACCTTGTTGGTGTCATAGGGAGCGCTGGAGGGGGTGTAGACCCCGGTGGAGGACAGGGAGCCGGTGGTCACCCGGAGTTCGTCCAGGTAGACGGTGCCGGAGGATTTGATGTAGAACTTATCCGCCGCGGGCCGGGTGAAGGAGCCGGAGCCTACCAGGTCACCATTCACGAAATAATAGATGTTGTTGCCGGAGAGGGTGATCCGCATGGACACCCACTGGCTGCGGTAGCTGTCGTAGGAGAAATTCGCGTGGACATATTGGGACGGGGTCCAGCGGTATTCTTTTTCGGTGTAGTGGCGAATTGTTCCATAGTGAGAATATGTATTACGACCAAATCCTTCTGAAATCCAGCGTGTAATATAATACCCTCTAAATGCAGTGGACGAATATAATGAAGGCACACCAGATGTATTGACCCACCCATACCGCGCAGACGATTCATCAACATAATTTGGGGAATCGTATCGAGCTGGGACATCCATCTGAGATTTATGAGAAGACGAAAAAGGTGTTGGTACACAATCCGGCGATAAATATGGACTTATTTCAGAATAATCATAATATTTTTCGGCACTAAACGTCTTAGTCAAAGAAATCAGACTCTTATTTCCATATGCTGTTGTGGATGTTATCGCCTGTCCATGGTCTGAATAGATATCTTGACCTGTCCATTTCCTAGTTCCAGGGATTCTCTGAAAAATATTCGTATTTCCAAAGTAAACACCAAGGCTTGCAATATCGCTGTAGTGGACCCGGAAATCGAAGGAGAGATCATTATACCCGGACAGGCCGGGAATCGTCACGCCAGCGGCGGAACCGTTGGGCAAAGCCACCGCCTTGCCGAATGCTCCACTGTCCACGTAGTTGGTGGAGCGGTTCTCGGAGTAGAAGGTGCGGTTGAAGCTGGAACTGTCCGTGTAATCACCGTCGAAATGCTGGAGGCTCAGGGTGTTAGGGTCGTCTGTGACCAGCTCGTAATTCGCCACGTCATACCCCACGTCCAGTCCGGCGATCTCAGCCGCTGTCAGATCGGCGCTGTTGCGGCCGTCTTTGAGCTCGTAGTAATAGACGTTGGTGACGTCTCCGACTTCGCTGTCATACTTGTTGTTCGTGGTGTTATAGGTGTAGTTGACCGTGACGAAGGTAGGCGAATACTGGACGTCTATCGTATAAAATTCATCTGTACTGTTATCGATAGTGATGTAATATTGGCTGTTGTCCTCGTTGTAATACAGATTATTCTGGGTGTAATCGTTCTTGTTAAACTCATTAAAGGTGTAGTTATTGGTGGTATTATCGTAATACCAGGACTTAAAGTCTGCGCTATAGGTGTATTTGTTATTGGTAGTATTAGTGATATTATTGGTGGTGTAGTTGTTCAGGAAATCCGAGAGGCGAACATTGGCCTTGTAGTTATTCGTGTTATTGGTCGTGTTATGGATGGTATTGAAAGTCCTGTTGTAGCTGTCAATGACCTTTAAGTTGGTCGTATCCCCGCCGCGATAGTAGTTGGTAACATTGCCGTGCTTATCCTCTACGCTGCTGGTAGGCTGGGTATAGTATTTCTGTGGCCTGTTAACCGTGAGAAAGGAATCAAGAGCGCCCGAAAGGGTCCATCCCCCCAGCGGCTCAGAACTTGAACCAGAAAGCCAAGCAGAAATCGTCTCCAGGCCATAGTCAGCAATATTCAGGAAATTTGCGTGAGCAACAGAAGCATTTGAAATCAATCCCAAAACTATTGCAAACGCGCAAAACCATGATAAAATACGCTTAGAGACCTTCATAACTACGCCCCTATTACATGAAAGGATGGTTAACGATGTACACTTGGGTAGCTGTCAGTGTTATTTTGCTTGCGATTGGTGCTTGGCCTATCAGCTTTGTTGTTGCCGGTTTTGGTATATTTGCAGTGATTTCCAAGAGGAATAAGGCGCGAAACGACGAAACCAGCAGGCTAAAAGCTGAAATTGAAGCTCTCAACAAAAAAATCGAAGAGATGGAGAAGCGGGAGGACTAATCACCGTTTCTCCCGGTGACGCCATAACCAAGTCACGTTGCTGACAAACCAGTCCGCAACCAAAACGCCGATTCGGACCAAACAGCCGCAACTTATGAGGAATAAAGTAAAAAATGGATCTGTAAAGAAAGGAAATGTTTCAAAAAATGGCACTTCAAAATATCCTCGCTGTTCTTTTATAGTAATATCACTTGAAAAGCATTTGATATAATGATATAATAAAGGCATGAGTTATCCAGTAAAATACAGAGAACGCACAATAGAATATCGTGAGGAAGGACACACATTGGAAGAAACAAGCAAGACCTTCAAGGTAGCAGTCTCAACGATCCGAAAATGGGAAAAGCAATTAAAAGAGAAGGGAGATTTAAAGCCAAAAGTACCGGTCCGCGGCAGTAAGAAGATAGAGCCCGATAAGCTAAGAGCATATGTGGCGGAACATCCAGATGCGTATCAGACAGAAATCGCCAAGGAATTTAACTGTTGCCAGTCAGCGGTTCAAAAAGCATTGAAGCGGTTGAAGATAACGCGAAAAAAAAGCCACGACATACGAAGAACAAAGTTACGACAAAGTAGCTGAGTACAAGTATGAAATAGCTGATATTCCTCCGGAAAACATAGCATATGTAGATGAAACAGGTATTGATTGCTATTTATACCGGGAGTATGGCTATGGCCCCAGAGGGCAGTTGGTTCGCGATCGCATCAAAGGACGCAAGTATAAGCGTACAAGCATTGTGGCGGCTCAAATGGGAAACGAAATCATAGCTCCCTGTCAGTATACCGGAACGATGAACCACGAATTGTTTGAGAACTGGTTTCAAGAGCACCTGCTTCCAGCGCTTCCAAAAGGAACTGTGATTGTGATGGACAATGCTTCTTTCCATCGCAAGGAACAGTTATATTGTTTTGCCCAAAAGTCTGGATGCTATCTCATCTTCCTTCCTCCATATTCTCCAGAGCTGAATCCCATTGAGCACTTTTGGGCTTGGCTAAAACGCACCCTGCGTCGAATCCTTCCAAAACTCGACTCCCTCGATCAGGCTATTTTTGCTGCTTTCTTCTTCCGTGAACAACTTACTTCGGATTGAGCGATTTTAAGTAATACTACTATAGCATTAGGAGAAAGCCTTTAGACATTGATAAAAATGCTGTTGTCGTTCAAATACTGGGTCTTATCTATCCCTACTTACATGGCCTTGTTCAGCCTCGGGATTCAAATCTACAAAAGGAACAGCTAATCGCCGGAGCCGGATCGTCGGGCGCGGAACCAGCGGAAAAATCCTCGCACACAAGCCTGCATAGACCAGCAACCTACCCCAAAA